>Ga0247804_10000840_pt1 | contig 14190 bp, 14 predicted proteins | sample UWRJL029104C1_FD_181142 | JGI IMG/M metagenome (GOLD analysis project Ga0247804, IMG submission 181142) | Plant litter microbial communities from Arlington Agricultural Research Station in Wisconsin, United States - UWRJ-L029-104C-1 | ecosystem: Environmental > Terrestrial > Plant litter >...
CGGAACAGGCGCAATTATGGCTGTACCTGCGCACGACGAACGTGACTTTGCGTTTGCCGAGAAGTTTAACCTGCCGATTGTTCAGGTGGTTGCTAACTATGAAGAGTTTACCGACGCGAGTGCGGCACGTGTCGACGTCGAGACAATCGAGCGTCGAACTGTTGATGCGATTATTCGTGACGAAGACGGTAATTTCCTCCTTCAGATTGAGGGCGAGCATGTTCATTTCGTTGGTGGCGGCATCGACGACGAAGATGAAGTTATTGAAGAAGCGGTACGCCGCGAAGTACTTGAAGAGACGGGTTATACCGATATTGCATCGATCCGTCAGATTGCCCCTATGTCGACAGGCATCGCCTACCGTCACACAAAGAACGTAAATCAACGAGGCATCGGTTATTACTTCGAAGTACAACTTGCCTCAAAGAACCAAGTTGCGAGTGAAGTCGACGAAGGCAAACACGAAATTCGTTGGGTAACGAAAGATGAAGTTCTCGGCCTCATTAATTGGAGCTGGCACAAAGATGCATGGCAGAGTTACGTCGAAGAGAAATCTCCACATTTTTATCACGGTGAAGGTGTGTTGGTTAATTCTGGTGCCTTTGATATGGTTTCAACATCTGATGCCCGCGAGCAAATTGTCGCTTGGCTCGAAGAGCAAAAACTTGGTGCTTCAAAAACGACGTATAAAATGCGCGACTGGCTCATTAGCCGACAGCGATACTGGGGTGTGCCTATTCCGATTATTCACTGTGAAGAACATGGTGCTGTTGCTGTGCCCGAAGATCAGCTTCCTGTCATCCTCCCTGAAATCGAAGACTTTGCACCGAAGGGTGATGGTAAGTCTACGCTTGCTCGCGCGACTGAGTGGGTGAATACAACCTGCCCCGAGTGTGGCAAACCAGCGCTTCGCGAAACAGATACAATGGACGGCTATGCCTGTAGTAGCTGGTACTTACTTCGCTACACCGACCCGCACAACGCAGAACAAGCGTGGGATCCTGAGATCGTAAATTACTGGAGTCCCCTCGATTACTACGTGGGTGGTGACCATGCGGTAGCGCACCTTTTGTATGTACGTTTCTGGACGCACGTCTTCAAAGACATGGGACTCGTTGATTTTAAAGAACCCGTAAAGAAGCTTGTGTATCACGGCTACATCAATGCCGAAGACGGTCGCAAGATGAGCAAAAGCCTCGGCAATGTTATCGATCCACTCGAAGTCATCGAGCAGGGCTACGGCGCGGATGCACTCCGAACATACCTTCTTTTCATGGGTCCAATTGAGCTTGATGCTGCCTGGAGTTCAAAGGGTATTGCTGGGACGTACCGATTCCTCAATCGTGTTTGGACATTGATCCAGCAGTACCAAGAGGCCGACAAAACGGTGACGAAGAACGATGCTGCAATCCGTGTCCTTCAGCACAAAACAGTTCGTAAAGTGACCGACGACTTCCGCCGCCTTAGCTTTAATACGGCGATTGCCGGACTTATGGAATATGTCAACGAACTCTATAAGTACAAAATTGATGGGTATTCAGAAGAAGTCTGGAAGGATGCGCTGACGACGCTTGTTCAGCTACTCGCACCAATCGCACCACATATTTCAGAAGAATTGTGGAGTCAGATGGGCAGTCAAGAACTGATTCAAAAAACAATGTGGCCGAAGTGGGACGACGCGCTTATCGTCGAAGACACGATTACTATTGCCATACAGGTAAATGGGAAGCTCCGTGGTGAGATAAGCGTCGCCAAAGACGAGGACCCAGAGGCAATCAAGGCATTAGCGCTCGAACACGAGAATGTTGTGAAGTTTGTCGGCGAACAAAAACCGACCAAGATCATTTATGTTCCTGGCCGGCTCGTTAGTATTGTCGTTTAATACTAGTAGTTGGACTTATCTTCGGCGTAATCTCTCGCCTCGGGTGAATTAAAAGGTACGCTCTTGTATTCAGGTCCGGCTGTACCATTGGTCGGCTGATCAATGGGAATGGAGACCATTCTTATTTCAGACTTTTCTGGGGACAAAGACATGCTTATCGTATCCGAACTTTCACCGCTGGTGGTGTTCGCGTTTATTGTAGGTAGTTGCTGACCTTCAATAACTGGAGAGGGAAGCTTCTCGCCCGGCTCGAGGGTATCGATGACATGTGAGATATCAACGGTAACGAACTCATTGCCGTTATTTTTTTCTGGGTCAACGTCTGTTTCGACAACAGCATATGTTTCACCTGGCTGAGGATTATGTTTCTTCGTCGATGCATCGATCGCATTAACGAGTCGACTTTGGTTGTCGTTATATGCATCCTGGCCGATTCGGTCGATGACGATATTTATAGTTGGGCCGTAAAGACTGTCACCTTGAGAGATTGGGATTTCACCAACAACCGCAGAGCGATCGTACGATGCATTGACGGCCGCTTCGATATTTGTTGCAAAGAGTTCGCTTTGTGCGGCGATCTCATTCATGCGGTCCATGCCGGCTTGTTGTGAGGCGTTTGGCTGCGTGAGCCCGTTATAGACGCCAACACCACCAAGGGCAAGTGCACCAGCGGCAACACCCAAGGTAAGTGCATTGGCTGTCGCTGGATGGTTCTCGCGGAACTCTTGAGCTTTGCCGAGGAAGCCGGTCGGCTTGTCATCATCAGGTTGAGTTTCGAATAGCGCCTGTGAACGTTGCGCGGCAGCACTCATGTCAAACTCTTTTGGTCGTTGCATTTCTTGAATTGCCGCAAAGGGATCTTCTGTTGTTTCTGCGTCTTTTTGTGGTGGTGTGTATGTTTCGTCCATGTTGTCCATATAATACCATAATTTCAAAGTAAGCATAACCACTTGAGTATCAGAGGCAGAGATAGTATAATAACGACAAGTTTTAATAATACCTACATAAAGGAGTACATTAATGGGACAGCCAAAGAAACAGAGTAGCCCGCGCAAGACCGGACTACGCCGCAGCCACCTGCGTCTGTTGCTCGCTCGTCGCGTGAACGGAAAGTCACCTGTAAAGGTCAAGACTACCAAGCGTGAAACAGGTAAAGCACTTAAATAATAGTGCTTTCTTGGATATAGCAACGAATAAATCATCAACACTACACCTTAAATTACAATAACAAGAGAAACAAACGCATTATGGCATCTAATCGTCATCTCGGTCGCATCGTCGCCCTACAGACACTGTATGAGTACGAATTTCGTGTTCAGTCTGAAGATATATCTGCTGACGTTGGCGAAATTCTCAAGCGTAACCTTGAGAGGTACGAGACGGCAATCGATGATACCGATTTTGTCGACGTACTCGTTCGCGGCGTATTAAAGGAAGAAAAGGATTTGGATGAAAAAATCCAACCTATCGCTCCTGACTGGCCAATTGACCAGATCGCTCGCATTGACCGTAACATTCTTCGAATGGGTATCTATGAGCTTTTACATCAAGCAAAAGTTGTTCCACCAAAAGTGGCAATCAACGAAGCAGTAGAGCTCGCAAAAGCGTTTGGTTCAGATAACTCGAGTAAGTTTGTGAACGGTGTACTGGGAACAGCATACCGCACGCTTATAGAGGGAGCCAAAGATGGCAGCACCACAGTTTGATAAATTCAAAAAGTATTTTTCTCGAAAGAAGCCTTCAATCCAAGAAATAGTTCGTGAACCAACCGCCGGTGGGATTGTTTTCCGTCACGCAAAGGATGGCGGTGGTGTTGAGATCCTCTTGATTCAAGACGCAAAAGACCGCTGGACTATCCCTAAGGGACATATCGAAGAAGGTGAGACAGCACAACAGACTGCAAAGCGCGAAATCGGCGAAGAGGCCGGCCTTAAAGAGGTTGATGTTCTTGGTTGGCTTGGTAAAATTCACTTCCGTTACCGCCGCATCGACAAGCTCGTTCTTATGACGACACAGATTTATCTTGTTCGTGCGAAGGGTGATACGAACGCTATTCAAAAAGAAGAATGGATGAACGGCATTAAATGGTTTAGCTTTCACGATGCACTCGACGCTATCGAGTATGAAGATATCGGTAAATTAATGCTTCTTGCGATGAAGCGTATACGGCAGGAGAATTTATAGTATGTCTGGGATGCAGGTGGCTCCTTATCAAGAATTTGCACGCGAGAAGCTCGGCTATGAGTTCGAGAACATCGATCTTTTAATCACAGCCTTTACGCACCGTAGCTACGTCAACGAGCACCGTAAAAGTGTTAGCGAACACAACGAACGCCTTGAGTTCCTTGGTGATGCTGTGCTTGAACTTGCAGTGACCGATTTCTTGTTTAATAATTTTAGCGAGCAAGAAGGAATCCTTACTAGTTGGCGTGCATCACTTGTGCGTACTGAAAGTATTGGTGACGCAGGGCAAAAGCTCAACTACGAGTCGCTTGTTCGGATGAGTCGTGGTGAGAAACAGGGAAGCGACCGTGCGCGCATGCAGATTCTTGCAAACGCTTTCGAAGCCCTTATTGGTGCAATCTACCTAGAGCGCGGTTACGCTGACGCTGAAAAGTTTATTCAAGAACATATCAACTCAAAGCTCGAGAATATTTTGAGCGAAGGAAGCTGGCGAGATCCAAAATCTCACCTGCAAGAAGTGATGCAACGATCTGATGGCGTCACGCCGCGATATGTCGTCATCGAAGAGGTTGGACCTGACCACGATAAGATCTTTACACTAGGTGTCTACTCTGGCGATTCTTTAATTAGCAAGGGGACAGGGCCAAGCAAACAGGCTGCCCAACAAGAGGCTGCAAAGCTCGCACTTGATCACTACGTCACGAAACAGTAACCTCTGTTAACCGGTTGACAAATTCGGCTTAAGATCTCACACTTAAGCATAACTACTAACGAGCATATAAGTTAAGGGAATAGTATTTTGCAACCAAACTCATTTGATCCAAACGGACAACCTCAAGATCCTCAGCCAACTCCGACGCCAACTCCAGATCCATTACAGCCGGATCCTCAGCCCGCTTCATTTAGCGACCCGGCACCGACACCGGCTAATCCTTTCTTTGCGAGTAGTGATCCAACTCCGGTCGCACCGCCCGCACCAGCAACGACACCAGAACCCCAAGCGCCCGCGTATCCGGCTGACCCTTTGCAGACGCAAGCGCCAGTGCAACAACCGGTCGCTCCACCAATCACACAGTCACCGGTTGCGATTGATGGACCAAAGCCAAAAAATACAAAACTACTGCTTATCCTCATCGCTGCGGGTGGACTCCTGTTCTCTGGTCTTGCCCTTGGTGCATTCTTTCTTTTTAGCAACATGAACTCAAATGGTGAGTCGCCAATTGATACGGTAACCGGAAGCATCACTGGGCCGAAAGAGACAATGGATCGTACGGACGGCACACTTGATTTGTCTGACACCGTGAACGGAACGGCAGATATTGATAACCAGAATGTCAACGCATCACTTAACCAACAAGTGAACCTCAAGAATGGTTTGAGTCTTATGGTAACAAAAGTTGAGCGTAACTTTACGGCATTTAATGAAGACTTCATTTCGGTAGCGGATGATGAAGAAGTGGTTGCTGTGACTCTCGTTGCAGGAAGTCGCAATACTGATGGTAACGGCGTTGTGACATCAGCGCTTGAACTAGCCACACCAAGTGACCCAGGTGCCCGCCCAGAGTTCGTTTCTTCACTTGCTGAAGTTGAAAACAAGTTCGACACCGGTAGCGGCCTTGACCAGAACCAACAGGTTAGTGGACGATTGCTCTATGTTGTTAAAAAGGGCGAAGAACCAGTCTCATTCCACTACAGCGCAAAGTACAAAAATTACTCGACCGACGAAGAGGTTGCGATCGTCGTGACAATCGCCCTTAAATAGAGGACGCCTCTCTAAAATTCGTTGACAGCGCATAACGGTTACGGTATTGTATTAACAGATACCACCACAAAACAAACACAAAAAAAGAAAGTATCTCTCAATGACAAAAGCCATTACGCGCGGCAGTCTTTGTGTCCTATCATCTGGCGAAAGCGGATAGGGCTTATCTGATGCGACCCGCAGCAACGCTTACACAACCACAAGGTGCACGCCCGCACCCTGATGTTGAGCGTGCGCGAATTGCCGCCGAGAGATTGCGAAGTTATGGTGCCGAGCGCAAGGCCGACCCTCGATTAGACAGAGAATATCGTATGCTCGAGCACGTAACCTTTCCTTTTGATAAAGAAGAGGGCGCTATGCACATTGGTGCGATTGCTCAGTCCGTGAGCGCAGAGGCGACTATTGCCGAGCAACGATTCTCATCCATTACAGGCTTTAACAAGATCTGGCTTCAGGTGGGGATTCCTATTGTTGCGATAGCACTGATTGGAATCGGCATTGGACTAATGTTTGCGACGATGCAGTCAAACATGAAGATCGAAGAGCAGGTCAAGACATTTGCCGCATCGGCTGAAGACTCTGGCGAGACAGCTCCAACGACAAGTGCCGAAAACTTTACCGCCTCGACTGATCCAAGGCATCCGGTCAAAGTCAAAATTAAGAGCATCGGCGTCGATTCGAATACAACGCAAGTAGGCGTGAACTCTAAAGGTAACGTCGGAACACCCGCAAGCATCAAGCACGCTGCATGGTACACAGGAAGTGCTTCGCCTGTCGATAATAAAGGTGGCGTTTTGATGGTTGGACACGTCGGCACAGATCGTTATCCGGGCGTTTTTGCTGGACTCCACAACGTAACCGCTGGTGACTCTGTCGAGGTGACAATGGGTGATGGCAAAAAAGTCGAGTACGCCGTTTCTCGTATCGAAGACGTTCCGTCTCAGAATGTCGATATGGGTAAGTATCTCGAGCGCGATGGTCCATCGGTACTCCATATCATTACGTGTACTGGTGATTACAATGCAAGGACACACACCTACACCGACCGGCTTATTGTGACGGCAACTATCGTCGCAAACTAGGCGAGGACCATAACCGTCTTATTGACTCGTGACACCGCTTAAGTTATCGTAGTAACAGATACGAAAACGAAAAAAGAAAGAGTTATATGATTAAGGGTCTTGTGCGTTACGGAATATTTGCTGTCGCTACCTTAGTGCTATCTGCTGGGATCCTTCTTTCATCGGGACTTTCTGGCAATTCATCGACCGCTTCGGCTGGCGCTCCGCTGTGTACCTGGACGGGAGCAGGTGGTAACCAGAACTTTACGACAGCCGGCAACTGGACGTGTGAGACAGGTACTGTGCCTGTCGACGGAACGACCGTCGTCTTTCCTCTTGGAATCGCGAACCGAACGGCGAACAATAACTTAGCCTCTAACGTTGTTTTGACGGGTGTGAGTTTTACGGGAGCGTGTTCGGGCGCGCAATCTACCTATACGATTAACGGTACCAATAGGATAGCGGGTGACTTTTTAGATGAAACGACTGGAGACGCAGGGTGTTTGACGAACACGACAATCAGCAACATTATTCTGTTCTCTGATAGCGTTGCATACCCACGAACTAACTTTCGTATTAACGGTATCAATACTAGTACTGGGTTTACATTAACTGCAAATAAGGCTGAGCCTTTTGGGGCAACCGTTAGTATATTCGGGGCAATTACGGGGAGTGGGCAGATTATCGTAACCGACAACTCTATGTTATCGATGACCGCTGACTATGCCGATGCGACCGCTTTTACGGGATCGTTCTTGGCGAATAACGGTGGGAGTATAAGTATTAGCGTCGTGAGTGCCAATATGCTTGGGTCGCGACCATTCAACCTCGGCGATACAGGAAGAATGTGGATTACACTGCCAGAAAGTATTTCTACCATTACGTTCGCAAACCCAATCTCTATATCCGGTAATCCAAATGGAAACGGTGGGGGACTTGATAATATGGCCGATGCGCGTCTGGCGGTGTCATATTATACTAATGAGCTCGATGCGATCGATGTTGCGCTAAGCTATCCAACCGCATACCACTTCTTTAACGTACCGAATAAGAGTGTTACTTTTAGCGGAGCAATCACGCTTAACTCAAACTTTATTATCGCGAACAACGCCGAAGTAAACTTTACCGGAGCAATCTCTGGTCCTGGATATCAATTTGTTCGCAATAATCCGCCAAACCACTACAAAGAGATGGGTGGGCCTATCGTTTTAAACGGATCGACTAACACGTCTGCGACACCAAACGGAACATACCTTCGCGACTTGCGTACGACAGTATCGGCAGAGGGTGGCTGTGTTGGATTCGGGCCGGGCAACTTGTTAATTGGCCGCCTTAATAAAGTTATTATTAACGGTGAGTGTTACGACGTCATTGTCGCGTTCGGTGGTATCATCGGTGGTTCCGGCATCGTTGGTGATCTATCACTTCAGACAGGTAAGGCGATTCCTGGTGATGAAGTAGGTGCTGGAGTTTTGACAACGCAGAATTTATCATTTGACAGTACTTCATCCTTAGATGCACGAATTGAAGGGACAACCCCTGGTCTTTATAGTCAGATCGATGCAACAGGTACGGTGACGCTCGGTAACGCCGTATTGTCGGTCGAACACCTTGGTGGGTTTATTCCAACACTGAATGATACCTTTACGATTATTAATAATGACGATGCGGATGCAGTAATTGGCACATTTAACGGCCTCGCTGAAGGTGCGACAATCACTGTTGATGAGGTAGAATATATCATCAGCTACGTAGGTGGTACGGGTAATGACGTCGTCCTAACGGCCGATGTGACCCCTGGTCCACCTGATACTGCCGGTGTGCTTGCGAACCCAATTAGTATCGCTGCTGCACTCGGCGTCATCTTGGCTGGTGTTGGTGCACTCTTGCTCCGCCACAAATATCTTAAAGCAACCAAGCAAACAGTTCCGATCAAGAAATAGCCGCTCATAGCCGCCACGGGATTTTCGTGAACCGTCCTAGGAAGGTAAGACGGTTGACTTACAGATGAGAACAGTGTAGAATTATCCGAGAGTTAAAAATAATTTTAAAGAGTTAAAGGAAGTTTCAATTTTATGCTCGCAATCCGTTTGCAACGCCTCGGACGTAAGGGATACCCTACATACCGATTGGCAGTCCAAGAATCACAACGACATCCTTCAAGTGGCCGTGTTGTTGCGTATGTTGGAAGTTATAACCCACACACTAAAGCCGCTAACGTACAGGTTGAGCTTGCTCAGAAGTACCTAGACAACGGTGCACAGCCGACACCACGTGTGGTTAAGCTCCTTAAGGATGCAGGCGTTGTACTTCCTAAGTGGGTTGTCCTTCCTGGCACCGACAAGCAAAAAGCTATTCGTCACAGCGACAAACTACGAAAGAACCAGCCGGCTCCTGAAGTAGAAGAAGTTGTTGAAGAAGTCGAAGAAGCTCCAGCCGAGGCCCCTGCCGAAGCACCAGCACCGGAAGCTGAAGAAAAAACCGAAGAATAAAGACAACGCCCTCCGGGGCGTTTTTTTATTTGGCGGTGAATTTAAATGGTGGTGTGGCAAAGCATGAGCGTGGTACAATGAAGCTACGATATCACTAGGGTAGTCCGCAAGGCATGAAGGGGGAATATGTCCACAATCGACCAGCAATTCATAGAATATATCGTAAAATCAGTCGTTGGTCATCCAGACGACGTTGTCGTTGATCGGATCATCGACGAAAAGGGCGTCCTATTAACGCTTACTGTAAATCCCGAGGATCTCGGACGTGTCATTGGTAAGCGCGGCATAACTGCGCAGAGCCTTCGAACACTGCTTCGTGCACTTGGCACAAAGAATGACGCACGCTACAACCTTAAAATTGTGAACAATGATGGACAAGACGGTCCAGTTATCTCGTCACACGACAACCAAAGTGACAGCCAATCAAGCGATACTGCTGTATCAAATGACGATTCTGAGCCTACTTCTGAGGCACCTGTGGAAACTCTATCAGATGAGCCTGTGGACAAGGAGTCCGACTACTCAAAAAAGACCCGCGCAGAGCTTGCGGAACTCGACGACCTTGATATATAATAACGCTTAAGTTCAGAACATCTTGAACTGCGAGAATTTAGCTCATGCGAGCGACAAATCACCACATTTGTTGAGAGCTTATGTGTTTAAAACACCACCGTTTATTTGGTGGTGTTTTAATTTTCTGGTGTTTTTTATAACAAGCCGATGAAACCATCGATGTATCGATACCTTCATTAGCTGCCCGAGTCCCCCCCCCAGGCAGCCATTGGTGCAATTGTGCAGCGATGGTGCGGATGTGACTCGGGCGTATAGCCCTACTTGGTTAGTTGGTGTCCTGCTTGCGCAGCTCGGCGACGATCGCGCGCGCGTGCTCGGGGAGCACGGCCCAGACGTAGTTGCTGTCGATGTCGAAGCCGACGAGGTTGAAGCTCATCTCGATGGACGAACCGTTCGAGAGGCGCTTGAGCTTGAGCGAGGAGCTCTTGAGCTCGACGACCTCGAAGGTGTTGTCGGCGAGCCAGATCTCGAGGGCCTCGAGTTCGGTGTAGTTGTCGTTGAAGACGACGAACTGCGTGCCGACGGAGAGCTGGTTCAGCGAGAGCGCATTGGTGCGCTCGATGTGCGAAAGGACGGTCATGTGAGGTACTCCAATGGTAGGGATACCATAACAGGCGTTATAGTGATAGTACATTAGCATATATTTACAAAAAAGTCAATATACCGTACACTGGTAACAGATGAAAAAGATCCAAGTTATTACATTGTTTCCTGGTATGTTCCACGGAGTCCTCAATTCTTCAATGATGTGGAAGGCGCAGCAAGAAAAGGCTGCCGAGTTTTCTTTGGTGGACCTACGTGAGTTCGGGATTGGCCCGCGCAAGCAAGTCGACGACACCCCTTACGGTGGTGGTGATGGCATGCTTTTAAAGCCAGAGCCTCTTTTTGCAGCTGTTGCAAAGGCGAAAGAGAACGATCCAACAGCAAAAGTAGTCTTAATGACCCCTCGTGGACAACGCTGGAAGCAAGCGCTTGCGCAGCAATGGGCAGATTCTGATCAGGGGTATATCTTTATTTGTGGTCGTTATGAAGGGTATGACGAGCGTATTGTCAGCCTTGTTGACGAACAGGTGAGCGTTGGTGACTATGTTCTTACTGGCGGCGAGCTACCGGCTATGACGATTATCGATAGCATCGTGCGACTATTGCCAGGCGTGCTTGGTGGCGAAATGAGTGCCGAGATCGAAAGCTTTTCTGATGGTGAGACATTAGAGTTCCCACAGTATACCAAGCCGGCAGTGTATGAAGGCCTAGAAGTACCACCGGTTCTCTTGAGCGGTAACCACGCAGAAATTGCTAAATGGCGCCAAGAGCACTCTCTCAAGGCCGAATAGAACTACAAATCTTAAGCAGCACCTAAGTACAAAAGAAAAACCCGCCATATAGGCGGGAATCTCTCTTGTTGTGGTGGATATCGTAGAGCGAGCTAGTCACAACATAGGTTGATCTTTTGGATCTTTTTTTTGGGTTTTATGTTTGTTTTTGTAACTTTCGCTTGTTGTTACTTTATCCGATGCCGCTCTAAAGCGCAAGCATAATAATAAAAATAACAACAGAATTTGCGCAGATAAAAATGGAGGGCTATACTTTAACCATGAGTATCTTAGCCACCCCCACTGAAGCGCCGAAGCCAAAAACAAAAGATGTCACGATTATCGCTACTTTTTATGCCGCAATATTAACCGTTATGGCAGTTGCCCAGCTATATAGTTTTGACACCTTTACCGAGCACATGGCAAGCCTCGGCCTCCCTGGTGGAATAGCGATGGGCTATTTCTTGGCATCATTTATTGTCGTCGCTGAGGTGTTTGCGTTGCCGTTTCTACTGAGGATGCGAATTAGTCCGGCTTTTCGAGTGTTTAGCATGCTCCTTGGATGGATTGTCCCAGTGGTGTGGCTCAAGGTATCGATTTGGATGGTGGCGACCTACAGCGACGCCGTGACGGTTGGATTCTTTGGAACGGTCGTTGATACAATGCCAGGATGGTGGGCAGTACTTGTGAGTGGGGCGTTCGGTATCTTGGCAGCGTGGTCCGCTTGGGGCATGTGGCCGCTTAAAAAGCGCTTGAAGCGTACAAAATAATAGTTGCCGAAACCCCTTATCGCAGGTATGATAAGGCTAATCTAATAAGGAGTTACGGCAATGGATTATATGAAGAAACTCGAGACGATGGTCGCCGGATGGCATAAAGGTGTCCCGCACCTCCCAGTCGCTGGGCAAAAATGGCTCGCAGCAAATATTTGGTGGATTGTGCTCGTCGGTGCAATTATAAGCGGTATCTCGGTGCTCTTTGCACTCGGTGGCCTCTTTACGCTTATTGCACTCGTTGGTGCAGTCAGTAGCTCATACTACGTATACGGTGGCGTTACCAGCTGGGCAATCCTCAGCTCACTCGTTGCACTCCTCTTTACCGCCGCAGCTGCAGCGCTTCTTGCACTAGCCGTAAAACCACTTAAAGAACGACAAAAGAAGGGATGGGTGATCCTTTTTGCGACACTCCTTCTTAACACACTTGCAGTCGTTGTTAATGCAGTCCTTAGCTTCAGCGTCTTTGGATTTGTCTTCGGCATCATCTTTGGTGCGATCTTCCTCGGCATCTACGCGTACTTCCTTTACGAAATTCACGGCCAATTCGCACACCCTGCAAAAAAGACTACTAAAAAAGCCTAGTTACTCGTAACCCTTGAGCGATTACCCCAGTTAGTGTACAATCTGTTAGTGCATTAATGGGATGTCGCCAAGTGGTAAGGCACATGGTTTTGGTCCATGCATTCGGGGGTTCGAATCCCTCCATCCCAGCCACGAAATGAGAACCCTTCCGGGTTCTTTTTTCGTGGCTAGCGATAGTGATTAGAACCCCCCGCTTTTGCGAAAGCAAAAGTCGGAGGGTTCGGTGAGCGAAGTGAAATAGAAAAATGTTTACATTATTCTATGAACGAGTGAGAGAGCGCACACCTGCGCGATATTCCCCATCCCGGCGTGAATGGTGGGTAGCGCTAATTACTATAAATTTGCTGATCTTGAATAAGTTGGCAATATATACGAATATTTTGTGTAAAAAGTGATATAATCATTCTCAACAAGAACGGTGGTGGTTCGGAGATATTATGCAAGAAACACCAAACTTCACTAACTATCAAGCAAGATATAATTCAGTAGACCGTTACACGGTACTGGATTCGCGTGAGGTTATCGCGAATCATGACAGGAAATTCCTTGAATCACTGTACGTGCGACTCGATTTATATTTTGGTAATAGCGATTTTCGATACCAGATACCCATCGATGCGAGGGTAAACCTAGAAGATGGTTACTTAACTTCCGTTTTGTCTTATCTTGAGAACATAGCAAATTGGCAAAGAGATGGTTCAACACCTGTCAACGGAAGTAATTTAACGAGTCAAATTCAGAGTATTAATTCGATTTTACCTACAGTTGACCAGATATTAAGCGGCTATTACTATACCTACTTTTCTAATGATGAGCCACTTGGTAAGAAAGTTCAATCCATCCAATCTTTAGCTGCTAATGCAGAACAAGAAGTCCAAAGCCTACATGATGTTGTTGAGAATATTAAAAATCAGGCTAATGATCGCAAACAAGCCTATGATGCAAGTCTGTCGGATTTAGAGTCGAGAGCTTCCGTTGAGCTTGAAGATAGCAAGTCTAACGCGAACCAAGTCTTGAACAATATCAACCAGGTCTTAACCAAGGCGCAGCTATTACTCGGTCGTGCCAGTGGTCATCAACTTGGGGATTATTATCACAAATTAGCCAATGGTCGTACCTCGCAACAACAAGCAAAATTCAATGCCGAAAAAGGCAAAAAGTTTGAAGGTTTTATTAATGCTTTGAGTTTGAAAAAGTTTATTTTAGCGGCCATTATTCTAGTGCCCATCGCTTATTCGGTCGTAATGTTCGTTATCTATAATCCGATTCAGATTAATGCCTGGTTGGGTGTTCTATTGATAATTGTCGGTTCAGCTGCTACACTCGCGGCCCTATTCTATCTAGTAGTACGATCAATTGTGCTATTTGGGTCTCGCTTTCCAGGGGGACATGAGCGTACTTCTGTTTTATGGATGATTGGTGCAATTGTCTCCACTATTTTCACTGCAATATATTCCGGACTCTTGATACGCGATTTGGCAACAAGCGGGCCAATAACATGGGAAGAAATTATACCAAAGGTGATCGTTCTCTTGGCACCGGCATACTTGGTGCGACTCTGTGTC
>Ga0247804_10000841_pt1 | contig 14182 bp, 13 predicted proteins | sample UWRJL029104C1_FD_181142 | JGI IMG/M metagenome (GOLD analysis project Ga0247804, IMG submission 181142) | Plant litter microbial communities from Arlington Agricultural Research Station in Wisconsin, United States - UWRJ-L029-104C-1 | ecosystem: Environmental > Terrestrial > Plant litter >...
GCTGCTGGTCTACAACACCAACGATTATAAATTCTATGGCTACAAGGCCATTAGCGTAGCCGCCCAAAACGCCGCCAACGCCACTACCCCCGGCATCGGCGACCCAGGCTCCGGCTCCGGTCAGAGCTTTACCTCGACCCTAACCACCACCCTGGGCACCATCACGGTGTATATGGGCCGGAGCATTGGCGGCACCGGCAACATGACGCTGACCTTATTCAACGGGTCCGGCATCGCGGGCACCAACCTCGGCAGCGTCTCGCGCTCCGTCACCATGACCAGCTCTCCCTCGGCCATCACGTTCGATTTCAGCGCGCTCAATATCCCTCTCACCAGCGGGCAGGCCTACACCTTCTCCCTCACCAGCGCCTCCTTCCCGGGCACGCTCTCGGTGGCCATCACCAACTACGACAGCTATGGGGGCGGGCAGTACTACTTTGGCAACAGTGGTTTCTCATTCTACGACTCCCAATTCCAGGTAACTGCCGCCAGCGGCGAATGGGCGGCCCTCAACTAAGCGGTATAGCCCGCTGCCGTTTCGCACCACGCAACCGCCACCAGCTCAAAAAAAAGCTCCGACCACCCTGGTCGGAGCTTTTTTAGTAGCCGAACTACGCCCGGCGCCCTCCGGCCACCTACTCCAGGTTCGACACCGGTGCGTTGCCGCACATATACCACGTCCAGTGTCCGCCGATGTAGCCGCAGCTCCACATCACCCCGTCGCTGGTCTGGCCGATGACGGCAGAGTTGAGGGCATCACCGAGCCGGATGACGCCCACGGGGTAGCGCAGCGTGGGCCCCGCCACCAGTTCGGTCAGGTTGTCCCACTGCCATTTGCCGCCCTGGTAGCTGCACACCCACAGGTCGCCCCCACTATCGAGGCCAAACACGCAGGTAATGCTCCCAACAAAGCCCACGCCCATCGGCACCACCAGCGTCGTACTCCGAGTTGCCAGGTTTGCCTGGGTCCAGGTCCAGGCCGTGCCCATGCTGCCGCCGGTGCCGGCCCACAGGTTGCCATAGATATCCAGGCCGTAGACGCCCCCCTGGTTGCCCACCATCTGCACCTGCATGGACGTCACGAGCGAGGGCCCGACGGGCGCGTTGGGCTGCGACTGATTGGTCAGGTTCTGCCACTTCCACACCCCGCCCTGGTTGTAGAGTGCTTGCACCTCACCGGTTTCGGTGAGCATAAACATACTCAGCAGCCCCCCTACCACGAGGTGGCCCATGTACTGGAAAGTGGTCGTGGCCGGGCCGTTGGCGGCGGGCACGCCGCCGCACTGCGTCCAGCTCCAGGTGCTGGCGTTGGTGCTGGCGCAGCTCCACAAAGTGCCGTCGCTGGCCGCGGCGATGATGGCGCTGCTGTTGCCCAGCGGCACCAGGTCCAGAAACGCCTTCATCGTGACGCCCCCTAGCGGCGCGGCCAAATCGGTCCATTGCCACTGCCCGCCGCGGTTCTGGCACACCCACAGGTTGCCCGTGGTATCCAGGCCGAAAACGCTGGCCAGGCCATTCACCTCGCCGGCCCCCATAAAAGTGGTAAACACCGGCGCGCTCGTCGGCACGGGCACTTCGGCCCAGCTCCAGGGCGCCCGCATGCTGCTGCCCTGCCCGGCCCACATCGCCCCAAACGAGTCGAGCCCGCACATTACAAAAGCGTTGCCCACCGCCTGCACGCCCATGGGCGTCACCAGCACGGGAGTTTCCTTGGGGTCGTCGAGGCCCGTCCAGCCCCAGATGCCGCCCTGGTTGTAAATGGCCTGCGGCGCCCCGGTATTCCGAAGCAGGAACACGCTGGACAGCCCGTTGACGATGAGGCTACCTACGTACTGGTAACCCAGATTATCTGGTTGAGGTGACATAAAAAAAAGGTGAGAAAGGTGACAGCTACCCATCCGCGGGTAACCGCTGCAAAGGTGAGAGCCGCGCAATGCCTCAACAAGGGTAAAAACACCTGTTTTCAAAAAAACGGGGATTTATTTAGCCCGCCCCGCTGCTACTCAAACAGTGCCAGCAGCTCCGCCCGGGTCAGCGCCTTGAGCGCGGCCGCATCCGTCCGCACCAGGTTCTGGGCGAGGTCCTGCTTGCGCTCCTGCAACGTCAGGATTTTCTCCTCCACCGTATCGGGGCACACCAGGCGGATGGCCACCACCGGCTTGTCCTGCCCCAGGCGGTGGCTGCGGTCGATGGCCTGGGCCTCGGCCGCCGGGTTCCACCACGGGTCCACGAGGTACACGTAGTCGGCGGCGGTGAGGTTGAGGCCGGTACCGCCGGCTTTGAGGCTGATGAGAAAGACGCGCACCGCCGGATTTTCCTGAAAATTGGCCACCGCCGCCGCCCGGTTCTTCGTCTGGCCAGTCAGGTACTCGTGCGCAATGCCCCGCGCCCGCAAGGCCGCCCGAATCAGGTCGAGCATGGCCACAAACTGCGAGAAAACAAGGATTTTGTGCTCCGGCGCGTGCGCGTCGATTTCGCTCAGCAGCACGTCCAGCTTGGCCGACACGGGGCCGTAATCTTCCTCGGTGGCCAGCAAAGCCGGCGCGTCGCAAATCTGGCGCAGCCGCGTCAGGCCCTGCAGTACGTGCAGGCGCTGGGCGGGCAGGTCGTCGGGCGGGTGGCCCATCAGTTGCTCCCGGTACAGCTTCTTGTGGTAGTCGTAGATGCGGCGCTGCTCGGGGGGCATGGGGCAGTGGCGCAGCAGCTCGGTGCGGGCGGGCAGCTCGGGGGCCACCTGCTGCTTGGTGCGCCGCAGCACGAAGGGCGCAATGCGCCGCCGCAGCGCCCGCGCATGGCTGTCCGACTGGAACTTATCTATCGGCTCAGCAAACTGCTCCCGGAAGTGCCGCGCACTCCCCAGCAGCCCCGGGCAGGCAAACGCCAGCTGCCCGTACAGGTCATAGGTATTGTTCTCCAGCGGCGTGCCCGTCAGCACCAGCCGCCCCTGCGCCTGCAACAGCCGCGCCGCCCGGTGCCGCTGCGAATCCGGGTTCTTGATGGCCTGCGACTCGTCCAGAACAGCGTAGTGAAAGCCGAATTTCCGCAGCCAGGCAATGTCGCTCAGCATCGTGCCGTAAGTAGTCAGCACCACGTCATAGCCAGCAAACGCCTCCGCCGAGCGGGCCCGCCCGGGACCGTGCAGCGTGAGCAAACGCAGCCCGGGGGCAAACTTCGTCGCCTCATTCTGCCAGTTGAAAACCAGCGACGTGGGCACCACCACCAGGCTGGTCCGGCCCGGCTGTTCCGCCTGCCGCCCCAGCAAAAACGCCAGCACCGTGATGGTTTTGCCCAGGCCCATATCGTCCGCCAGGCACCCGCCGAAACCAAACTTCGCCAGAAAATGCAGCCAGTTGAGCCCGTGCTGCTGGTAGGGCCGCAGCGTGCCGCGCAGCCCCGCCGGCGGCGCCACCGGCGCGATACCCGCGAACCCCGCCACCTGCTCCTGCAGCCGCGCCAGCTGCTGCCGGGCGCCGGGCGTGAAATCCTCGCTTTCATACAGCTCCGCCACCGCCGCAAAGCCGATGCGCGGCGTACGCAGATGCTCCCCGGCCAGCTCGCCGGCCGCGAAGTAGCGGGCGAATTTTGCCAGCCAGGCCTCGGGCAGCAGCCCCTGCGTACCATCATCGAGCCGCACGTAGCGGCTGCGCTTGCGCACCGCCTGGTGCAGCCGCGCCAGCGGCACCAGCTGCCGCCCGATGCGGACGTGCAGCTCGGTATCGAACCAGTTAGCCTCGCTGCTCACGCAAATGGTCACCCGGGCCTTGTGCGGACTCAGCTTGTTCAGATTCAGCTCATCAAAGCCCAGCACCGTGATGCCGCGCTCCTGCCACCCCTCAAAGGCATCCAGAAACCAGTCATCCTCCAGAAACTGGCGGCGCGAGAGGTACAGCGCCGGCCGGTCCAGCTGCAGCTGCTCGGCAAAAGCCGGCTGCTGGTGCAGCAGCAGGGCCGCAAACGCCGCCTCGGCCACCGCATCGCGCGGCACGCGAAAGGGCTTACCGGTAACGTTATCAACGGTATAAACGAGCTGGCGTGACAGGATGGGCACCTCCACCGCCCCATATTTCAGCACCGGCAGCAGGTCGATGGCATCGCCGGTGGCCGAGAGGTAAAGCAAGTGCTCCGGCTCTTTACTAAAGCCGTGGGCTACGAGCTGCGCCGGGGTGGCCGGCGGCAACTCCAGGTAGCTCACGGGCACCTGCGCCTCCAGCGGGCCCAGCACCTTGCGCTGAAATTCAGCGAATTTAACCTGCGGCAGCAGCAGCTCGTTACGGCAGCTTTTGAAGAAGCTAATAAGGCGCAGCAGTTCCGGGCGGTCCACTAGGTACCAGGCTTCCGGCAACGCCAGGAAGGCGCCGAGCTTGAGGGGCAGCGTGCGCAGGTCGCGGGGCTGGCCGTTGAGAGTAAGGCTGGCCGAGATGGCTTGCAGCGCCCCCTGCGGGCGCACGGTGAGCTGCACCGCTACCTGGCCTATCCGCAGCGTGAGCGGCTGCAGGGCGGGGGCAGCCAGGCGGTCCGTCACCGCGCCTTCGCTGGTGAAGATGGGCAGGTTCAGCGGGTTTTGCACGAGGGCGCGCAGGCTCTCCCAGTCGGCCTGGGGGGTGCGCTCGCCCTGCTGCTGCAGCCGCGCCAGGGCGGCGTAGAAGCGCAGGTCGGCCAGCTGCTCGCTGCCCAGGCCGGCGTCGAGCGGCGGCACGGACAGCAACGGGTTCTTCGGCTTGCCGCCGGCCGTGAAGGCGGCTTCGAAGAGGTAAGCCGCTGGATGCTCGTAGTACTTATGTCGGCCCAGCACCACGAGGCGGCTGGTGGTAGGTGGTGCGGCGGGCTTAGCCGGCAGCAGCGCGGCCACCAATTGGGCCTGCGCGGCGGGCGTGAAGGCATACAGACCCGCGTGCTTAGGGCTGACTTCGAGCCGCCGTCCCTGGTAGCTCAAACTGAGATAGAGGTCGAGGTCAGCCTCCGTTTCCAGGCCGTATTGCCGGGCGGTGGGCAGGAAGAACTCGCGCCGTAGCGCTTTGTCGAAAAACAGGCGCAGCTCGCGGCGCTGCAGCACCGCCCGCAGCACGGCGGCCTGATGCTCGCAGAGCTTGGTCTTAGGAGCTTCACAGGGACAGCTCAGCGTGAGCCCTTTGCGTTGCTGACTCAGCGTAACGGCTGGAAAAGCAGCATCCCCGGCTCGCACAAAAAGGCCAAAATCAACACTTAATTCCTCGGGCTCGATGCCTGACTCAGCGCCGCCCGGGAGTTGCGCCGCGCTGTGGGCGGCTACCAGCGCCTCACTCAGGTCGGCCAGCAGCAGGCCGCGGAGCTGGTAGTCAGTCGGAGAGAAATCAGGGGTAGCGGGCATAGCGGCAAAGCAGCTGCAATGTTACGACGCCAGCCGGCAGCCGGCTTAGTGCATGCAGCCGCGCCACACGGCCGTGCGCTTGGCGTAAGCCGTCGGATAGGCTTTGCGCACGCGGGCCAGCGTTTGGCGCAAGTTGGCCGAATTGGGCTCGGCCAGCGCCGCCACCACGATGTAGTAGCCTTTGGCAAAGCCCTCGTAGCCATCCGAAAACTCAATGGAGATGTAGTCGCTGTCCTCGGCCATGCCCTGGCCGCGCGGCAGGTAGCAGGGGAAACCGTAGCCATCATTCTCGCAGTCGGCTTTGGGCAAACTCAGGCCCAGCTGCTTATTGGGCTGATTGTCGTTTAGCTTCAGCGGGCGCTTCAGCCGGGCGGCGGCCTGTTTGGCACCGGCCAGCGCGGCCTTATAATCGCGGGTGCTTTGCAGGATGACGATATTCTTCGGCACGTTGACGTTGAAGTCAGCCTGGGCCTGGGTTGGCACACTCAGCAGCAGCCAGCAAAACAGACTCCCAAGTAAAAGGCGCATAAGCAACTCTTTAGTGATGGACGGGGGCGAAACAGCAGCCCGTGTAAGGCTACTGTACAGGTACGATGCCCGGCCGCGCCGGTTCCGAACGCCAGGCCGCCGGGCGGGTTCAGTCGGTCGCTTTCAGCTCCCATCCAATCCCAGCCGTATAGGGCGCGGCTCCTTTGCCATTCCCTACATGACGCCTGATTCTCAACCCCGCGAGCTACAGTTCCCGCTCTACGTCAAAGCCCCGCTGATTTTGTTGGGGCTGGCGCTGCTGGTGCTTACGCTGCACCTGGCCAGCAGCATTATTTTCCCGCTGCTGTTTGCGGCCATTTTCGCCATCATGCTGCACCCCGTGGAACAGTGGCTGCTGCGCCGCCGGGTGCCGCCGCTGCTGGCTATTTCGCTTACCGTGGTGCTGGGCGTGGCGGTGGTAATGGGCTTGCTTTATTTTATTTACGTCGAGGCCGTCGAGCTCTCCGACCAGGCCCCCATGTTCAAGAAAAAGCTGGCGGCCACCAGCGCCCAGCTGCACGCCTGGGTGCAGCAGCGCTTCGGCTTTTCGGACCAGAAACTGCAGGGCTGGATGAGCGAGGCCAGTTCCAAAGCCACGGTGCTGCTGGGCGGCTCGCTCACCGTGGCCTCCGGCGTGCTGCTGGAGGCGGTGCTGCTGCCGGTGTATATTTTCCTGCTGTTTCTCTACCAGAAGCGACTGGTCAGCTTCCTGACCCAGGTATTTTCGGGCCAGCAGCGCGACCGCAACGTGGCCGAAGTGCTGAGCGAAAGCAAGGCCGCCATTCAGAGCTACATGGTGGGCTTGCTCATCGAGGGCAGCATCGTGGCAGCGCTCAACGTGGGGGCGCTGTTTGCGCTGGGCGTGCCCTACGCGCTGCTGCTGGGCGTGCTGGGCGCGCTGTTCAATTTCATCCCCTACATCGGCGGAGTCATTGCCATTGCCATGCCGGTGCTGATGGCCTTTGTCGCCAAAGATGGCTACACCACGCCGCTGCTCGTGGTGGCAGTGTACGTGGTCATTCAGTTCATCGACAACCACTACCTCATCCCGCGCATCGTGGCGTCGAAAATCAAAATCAACGCCCTGGTGGCCATCGTGGCCGTGCTCGTGGGCAATGCCATTGGTGGCGTGGCGGGCATGTTTCTGGCCCTGCCCATCGTCGCGATTCTCAAAATTGTCTTTGACCGCATCGACTCGCTCAAGCCCTGGGGCATGGTCCTCGGCGACGAGGAAACGCCCCGCGGCCGTAAGGTGAACCCAGTCAAGCCCGAAGTGAAAGCCTCTGAGCAATTGACAATGGAAAATTAACACGCAATTGTTAATTGTTAATTGTTAATTGTTAATTGTTAATACCGCCGCCGGGTCGTACAGCCGCACCCAGTCGCGCCGCAGGATGGCGTAGAGCCGCTCATCCTCAAACTCGCCCGCGTCGTTCACCCCCGACTCGCGCATGATGCCCTCAAACTGAAAGCCCGCCGTTTTCTCAATCGAGCGCTGCGATGACGTATTCGACACCCGGCAGCCCGTGGCTACGCGGTTCAGCCCCAGCAGTTCGAAGGCCAGGTAGAACAGATGCGGCTTGGAGCGCGGCGTGACGCCCCGGCCGCGCATGTGCCGGAATACGTCGGCCCCGGTGGAGCCGCTGCGTTCTTCCCAGCTGTCTACGGTAAGCAAGGTCATGCCGGCCAGCTCGTTGCCCAACAGCGAGTAGAAGCCGAAATTGCTGCGGCGGCCGTGGTGGTAGGTGGGTAGGTAGTTGCGGAACAGCTCGTCGAGCATTTCCTGGCTGTCGGGGTGGCCCTGAAACAGCGTGGCAATTTCGCCCAGGTTGTCCTCGTCGATGAGATGCAGGGTGAGGCCGTCGGCCTGCAAGGCGCGGAAGGTTGGAATGGGCGGCATGGGCGGCATGGGCGGCATGGGCGGCAAGATACTACCCCGCTACTCCCCCATCAGCGTGAGCACCAGGCGGCGGGCACCGCCGTGGTCGCGGTGCTCGCCCAGGTAAATGCCCTGCCAGGTGCCCAGCGCCAACCGCCCGCCCGCCACCGGGATGGTCACGCTGTGCCCCAGCAGCGCCGCTTTCAGGTGGGCCGGCATGTCGTCGGGCCCTTCCTGGGTGTGGCGGAAGTAGGGCGCATTTTCGGGCACCAGGCGGTTGAAAAACTGCTCGAAGTCGTGCCGCACGGTGGGGTCGGCATTCTCGTTGATACTGAGGCTGGCCGAGGTGTGCTGAATGAAGACGTGCAGCGTGCCCACGCGCAGTTGCCGCAGCTCGGGCAGCTCGGCCAGCACCGGCTCGGTGATGAGGTGGAAGCCCCGGCGCAGGGCCGGCAGGCGCAGGGTTTTCTGAAGGCAAATCATAACGACAAGCTAGGCAATTCTGCCCGCATACTCCCCGCCGGGCGGTGAAGTTGCGCCTTCCGGCCGCAGGTTCCGGCCAGGGCCGTCACTGATTCCGAATTAGCTGCCTACCTTGTCATTATCCGGCCTGCTAATTCACCTTTGCTCCATCGATGCGCCTCCCGCTACTCAGCCTCCTGCTTTCCTGCTCCTTGCTATCCACGGTAGTGCAGGCGCAAACGCCCGTCCCGACGACCTTCGACGCCGAGCGCACCGCCCTCGACCACCGCGCCATGAATGTGCTGGGCACCTGGGCCCTGGCCAACGTGGCCGCCGGCACCACCCTCACCCTCGCCGGCGAGGGCCAGACCAAATCCTTCGGCCAGATGACCCTCGGCTGGGGCGTCATCAACCTGGGCATCGTGGCCGCCATCAAGCTGGGCAAAGGCCGCCCCGTACCCACCGACCGCGCCGGCACCGTCCGCACCCAGATTGCCACCGAAAACCTCTACCTCCTCAACGCTGGCCTCGACGTGGCCTATCTCGCCCGCGGCTTCTGGATGCTGGAGCACGCCAAAACCCGCACTAATGCAGCCGATTACCAGCAAAACAAGGGCTTCGGTGAGGCGCTACTGGTGCAGGGCGGCTTCCTGCTACTGTTTGATGGCCTGCTGTATCGGGCCCACCACCGGCATGGCAATAAGGGGCTGTATCCGCTGCTCAGCCGGGTGCAGGCTGTGCCGGGCGGGGTGGCGGTGGTGTGGTAAGCCTTTTTTTGGTGTTCGGTGTTCAGGGAAGTTCATGCCTACTACCCACTACCTACTTCACCCCTCTTAGCCAAGCATCCGCCTCATCCACCGTATTGCAGCGCCGAAACGTAATTGCCGACGGCGCGGCCGACACCACCGACTGCGTCGAGAGCCGGTGCAGCGGGTCCACGCCATCCACGATGGCGCAGTAGCTAAACCCGGCCTGCGCAATGGCTTTGGGAATCCAGTACTGGGTCAGCCAGGTTTGGGCGGCGGCTACCAGCGGGGCGCGCTGGCCGTGGTCCGACAGCACTTTGTGAGCACCCAGCGTGAGCATCAGCCTCAGCGCCTGCTCGTAGTAGGCTTGCAGCACTTCCAGCGATACCCGCTCGGCGCTCCAGGCCATGCGCACGTAGCCGGCGGGGTGGTAAAAGAGCTTCCCCGCGGCATTTTGGAAATAAGCGGTTTCGGAGGCACGGGGAAGAGAGTTCACAAAACGGGGGTAAGCGGTAAGCATGCCCGGGCCTAAAGCCCGGGCATGACAAAGTTAAGCCGCCGCTTAGCAAGAAGAAGGCCAATTACAGATTGCGGTTACCCGCAGTCTAGCAATCAATTACTTGACCCCGTCAATTCCGTATAAACCGCAATTCTTCAACTTTGCCGTAGCTCCGCCACCAGGGCCGTGCTGCCACCGGCATCGTCATCGGTCACCAGCAGGGCCTCCCAGTGCTTTTCGCCCAGCTTGCGGCGCACGGCCACGCCTTCCACCTTGCCGGCAAAGGGGCGCCCGTCGGCCCAGGCCAGCGGGGCAAAGTCAACCCGGCCCGCCTCCACGTCCACTATCCCCACGAAGGAGCCCAGCACCGCCCCATCCAGCACCGGGTCGAGCGTATCTTCCACGGAGGCTGACACAAACACCCGGCTGCCAAACGCCGACGCCCCCGAAAACCCCGCCAGCTTCCCGCCGATACTGGGCAATTCGAACGCCCGCACCCGCACCGGCGGCACCGGCTGCCGCACCCCGCGCAGGTACGCCAGCGTGGGCTCCAGCGGCAGCTGAAATACCTGCGCCGTAGCCCCCGCCCCGATGCCACGCTGGAACAGCAGCAGCACCGGCCCGCTGCCGGTGGGTGCCACCGTGGCGGCCTCCAGGTTGAGCACCGTGCCCGGTGGCAAGTGCGGCCGCAGCAGGGCATAGAGGCCTCTCAGATTCAGCCGCTCGGGCTGCCCGGCGGCCGGTGCCGCCAGCGGCACCCACCAGCCCCGCTCGCGGGTGGGCAAACTGCCCGAGCCCAGTAGCAGCAGGCCCGGCCCCTGCCCGGGCCACACCAGGTGCGCCAGGCATTCGAGGTCGGGCTTGGTAGGCTTGGGCAGGCGGCCGTTTACGACTTCGGCGGGCGGCAGCAGCTGGATGCGGCCGGTGGCACTAAGGCGGTTGGCATCGAGCTGGTAGAGATAGGGCGCGTCGTCGCCAACGACGTAGGCGGTGTCGTCCACCACTTCGATGCCCGAGGCGGAGGGCAGGTTGGGCAGGGCGGTTTCGGAGAGGATAGTGGCTTGCATGAGGGCAAAAATGGGAAGCACGCAACGGCAAAGAACGTCACGCCATGCGGATAAAAAGAACGTCATGCTGACGAAGGAAGCATCTCGCCTGTGATAGTAAACTCAATTGTCAGGATTAGTTACGCTGGCGAGATGCTTCCTTCGTCAGCATGACGTTCTTTTTATCCTGTTCGTCGGTGCTATCTTGTCGCTCGAAGCCCTCCCCTATGCCTCCCTACGCGCCCGGCCTGCACATCCTTGCCACCTTCACGGCCCCGCCCGCCGCCCTGCGCGACGCGGCCGCCTGCCAGGCTTTCTTCGACCAGCAAATAACGCATTATCAGCTCGAAAAAGTAGGCGAAGCCTACCACGCTTTCCCCGAAGCAGGTGGCTTCACCGCCGTGCTGGCCCTGACGGAGTCGCACCTCAGCATCCACACCTGGCCCGAGCATGGGCTGGCCACGTTCGACGTATTTCTATCCAACTTCCGGCGCGACAACGCCGCCACCGTGCGCGGTATTTATGCCGCCACGCTGGCCTTTTTCGGCGGCACCGAGCAGGAAAAAACCGAAGTCCGCCGATGAACAGATTCATGGATGCCAGCCTTGCGTCGGCGCAGCTCGACTGCCCGGAGTGCCAGATGCCGGTGCGCTACTTCGACGTGCAGGGCAGTTCGTTCTACGTGTGCCCGCACTGCCACACCTACTTCGAATACGAGGGCGAGCGGCGCCCCAAAGTTTTCAGCAAGTACGACGGCCCCATTCCCGCCGATGCCCGCCTGCTGCCCGTCGGCACCCAAGGCACGCTGCGCGGGCGCGAGTGCCGGGTGGTGGGCATCATCCAGCGCACCGAGCAGAAATACCCGGTCAATTGGGTGGAGTTTCAGCTTTTCTTCCCCGATAAAAAGGAGTACCAGCAGCTGGCAGTGTTCGAGGGCCACTGGATGCTGGTGTGGCCCATCAAGGAGCGCTACCGCCAGAGCAGCGGCCAGATACTGCAGATTGGCGACGAGGTTTTTCGGCTCTTCAACCGCTACCGCACCCGCGTGCTGTGGGCGGCCGGCGAGTTCGACTGGAACATCGAAAGAGATGAAACGATTGACATCACCGAGTACATCGGCCCGCCGCAAATGCTGGTGGTTGAGCGGAATGAATGGTACCGCGGCGAATACCTCGAAGGCAAGGAAGTACGCAAAGCCTTCGACCTGTCCGGCTCCCTGCCCTACCGCGAGGGCGTAGGCGCCATCCAGCCCAACCCGGTGGCCAACTGGCCCGCCCTGCGCGCCCTCACCCTGGCCACGCTGGCCTTGCTGCTACTGCTGCAGTTGGGCAAAGGCCTCGTAAAACCTAGCCACGACCTCGTCATTGAGGACTTCAGCGCGCCCATCGATTCCAGCACCGCCAGCGGCACCGGCCGCGTGCTCGTCGGCCGCTCCTTCGAGCTGAAAGACGAGGCCGCCCTTCAAATCGACCTCCGCACCAACCTCGACAACCAGTGGCTGGAGCTGCCCGTGAGCCTGGTGAACGAAACCACCGGCCGGGGCTTCGAATTCACCAAAACCATTGAATACTACCACGGCTACGAGGGCGGCGAAAACTGGAGCGAAGGCCGCATCAGCGGCGACGCCGTGCTGGAGCGCGTGCCCGCCGGCCGCTACCACCTCAACCTCTACCCCATCTCGGGCGGCACCACCGGCTCCAACGCCCCGCCCCTGTCCCTGCAGGTAACCGTCACCGAAAACCCCACGCTCTGGTCCAACTTCTTTACTATGGCGGCGCTGCTGCTGCTGTTTCCGCTGGTACAGTGGTTTCGCCGCAACCGCTTCGAAACCAACCGCTGGGAGGATAGTGATTTTGCCCCGTAACCCCACCCCAACCCCGAAAAATGCGCATCAAGCATTTCCTTGGGGGTCAGGGGATGAGGTTCCCCGCTCGCGCCAACTAGGATTACCCATGCTCAAAGCCCTCCTTTCCCTGCGCCTTTCCGCCCTGCTGCTTTTGCTGCCGCTGGCCTGGTTCGTGTGGGCCACCGCCACCAACACCCGCATCCTCGGCGACGACAACGAAAGCACCGAGGAGCTCAACGGCCCCGCCGGCCGCACCCACCACAGCGGCCGCAGCTACCACAGCAGCGGCTACTATCACAAATAAGCGCCCACCATTTCACCACCTCACCGCATGGAATACCTGAACATTAAGGCCCTGGTCGCCTCCATCGTCTATTCGCTGCTGGGCATCTTCATCCTGGTCCTTAGCTTCGTCATCATCGAAAAGCTGACCCCGAAGACGCTCTGGCGCGAAATCATGGAGGAGCACAACACCGCCTTGGCCATCCTCGGCGCGGCCTTCATGCTGGCGGTGGCCATCATCATCAGCGCCGCCATTCATGGTTGATTCCGACGCGGAAGCGCCGCAACCCGTTGATACCAGCGGCCGCCTGCCTGGCCTGCTGCTGGCCGCCGTGTGCGTCATCGCCACCTGCGGGCTGATTTACGAGCTCATTGCCGGTACCCTGGCCTCCTACCTGCTCGGCGACTCGGTGACGCAGTTTTCCACCATCATCGGGGCCTATCTGTTTGCCATGGGCATCGGCTCCTGGCTGTCGAAGTTTCTGGGCGGGCCGCTGCTGCGCTGGTTTATTAGGCTCGAAATCCTGGTCGGCATCGTGGGCGGCGGCATGGCGCCGCTGCTGTTCGTCATGTTCGAGCACGTCACCTCGTTCCGGCTGCTGCTGTATGCGCTGGTGGGCCTCACCGGCGTGCTGGTGGGCCTCGAAATCCCCCTGCTGATGCGCATCCTGGAGCACCGCTACCCCTTCAAGGATTTGGTGGCCCGCGTGTTTACCTTCGACTATATCGGCGCGCTGCTGGCCTCGCTCATCTTCCCGCTGGTGCTGGTGCCGCACCTGGGCCTCATCCGCACCTCGCTGCTCTTCGGAGCGCTCAACCTGGTGGTGGCCGCCGTGGTACTGGCCCGCTTCCCCGAAACCCGCCCCTACCGGCGCGGCCTCGCCACCGGCATCGTGGTGGCGCTGGCCGGGCTGGGCACCCTCTTCATCTTCGCCGATAAGCTGCTCAGCTACACCGAAACCCTGGCCTTCCAGGACCAGGTAATCTACTCCAAAAGCACGCCCTACCAGCGCATCGTCCTCACCCGCGGCAACCACGATTTGCGCCTCTTCCTCAACGGCAACCTGCAGTTCAGCTCGGCCGACGAGTACCGCTACCACGAGGCCCTCGTGCATCCGCTGTTGCAGGCCCTGCCCCAGGCCCGCCGCGTGCTGGTGCTGGGCGGCGGCGACGGCCTCGCCGTGCGCGAACTCCTCAAGTACCCCCGCCTGCAAAGCATCCGCTTAGTGGACCTCGACCCCGGCATGACCCAATTGTTCCGCCAGAATGAGCTCCTGCGCGGCCTGAATAAAAACGCCTTCGCCAATCCCAAAGTCCAGGTCGTCAACGACGACGCCTACCTCTGGGTACGCCGCGACACCACCCGCTACGACGCCATCATCGTCGATTTTCCCGACCCCGGCAACTACTCCATCGGCAAGCTCTACTCGGCCGCCTTCTACACCGAGCTCAAGCAGCGCCTGGCCCCCGGCGGCCGCCTGGTGGTCCAGAGCACCTCGCCCTACCTGGCCCGGCAGTCGTTCTGGTGCGTGGCCCACACCCTACAG
>Ga0247804_10000843_pt1 | contig 14175 bp, 9 predicted proteins | sample UWRJL029104C1_FD_181142 | JGI IMG/M metagenome (GOLD analysis project Ga0247804, IMG submission 181142) | Plant litter microbial communities from Arlington Agricultural Research Station in Wisconsin, United States - UWRJ-L029-104C-1 | ecosystem: Environmental > Terrestrial > Plant litter >...
CTTATATTTTAGGGCGCCGTTCTTACCTATTTGCTTCGCATTTCGTTCGGGCCGGACTGTCACAAGTCCGACGAAACTCCGAACCAACTCCATCGTAAGTCCATTGCAACACTTAATATGTCCTATACTGGAATAAGTTTACAATAAATACCTACGGGCGGGTTGAGCATATCTGTATTAATGTGTTTGCTGTTCGTCTAATAGATACGGGCGTTGGTCGATAATTTACCTAAGATGGTATATTAACGCAAATCTGCGTGCAACCTTTCTGCCCTTTTGCGGTCTTATATTCGAAAGCAAAAAGAAAAAAAGTTGATGTTCAGAATCTATTTTCTAGTCATCACATCAAGATAAAGTTTAGTTTTAGTTAATGATAGAAGCAGCGGCGGAGCGAGTCCAGCCGCTGTTTTCGCTTATATAATCTTGCCACAGGTGCGAATACTTATTTTTGAGATACTAAACAAATTTATTAATCTGCGAATCTGCTGATAATTACATATCAATATTCTGCCATTTTTAATTGATATTTAGCGGCTTTGAAACATCTATATGCCCTGTCAATTATTTTATACTTACTTTTGCACTAATTTTCCTTTATAAATCCGAAATACAAATAAATTGAGCACACTAATTGCGGCAGAAGGCTTGGGTCATGGTTACCATGATGAATGGCTGTTTAAAAATTTAACCTTAGGCATTAACTCTGGTCAGCGTGTTGCGTTGGTTGGAATTAATGGTGCCGGTAAGAGTACACTTTTGAAATTATTAGCAGAAAGGTTTCCTCCTCTGGAAGGTAAGATTGTTAAAAACAAATCTATTAAAATCGGCTTCCTCGACCAGGAACCTCAATTTACTGAAGGCTTTTCTATCAGCGACCATATATTTTCTCTGGAAAATAAACAACAACAGTTGATTAAGGAATATGAGGAATTAATCGAAAATCCTAATCCTGATGAGAAAACGCTCAACCGTTTATATGAAGAACTAAGCGAGCACAATGCTTGGGAATATGAGCATGAGATTAAAACCATTTTGAATAGAATGGGTATTACTCATCTCCAACAAAAAATTTCTACGCTTTCCGGCGGACAGAAGAAGCGGTTAGCTTTGGCCAAGCTTCTAATTGAAGACCCGGAAATTTTAGTATTGGATGAGCCAACCAACCATTTGGATATAGATACTATTGAATGGCTTGAGAAATTGTTGACGACAGGACAGAAAACAATTCTATTAGTTACCCATGACAGGTACTTTCTAGACAACGTGTGTAATACCATAGTTGAATTGGATAGAGGAAAAATTTTCAATTACAATGGCAATTATGCATACTACTTGGAAAAGAAATCGGAAAGAGAAGCACTTGATGCAACCGTATTACATAAAAACCAACAGCTATTAAAGAAGGAATTAGAGTGGATGAGGCGCATGCCACAGGCTCGTGGAACTAAATCTAATGCCAGAATTAACGCTTTTTACGATTTGGAAGAAAAATCAAAGAAAAAGTCTGATAATCAGAGTATTAACCTACAAATGAAGATGTCTCGCCAAGGCGGGAAAATTATTGAGATTGAACACATTGCAAAATCGTTCGATAATCGTCTAATAATTAATGATTTTAGTTATACATTTAAAAAAGGCGACAGAATTGGTCTGGCAGGTAAAAATGGTACCGGCAAATCAACTCTACTAAATATCATTACGAGTCAGTTAGCTCCAGACAGTGGTTCAGTGGATACTGGCGAAACAACAGTTTTTGGCTACTATAAACAAGGTGGTTTAACTTTTGATCCTAAGGAAAGAGTTATCGATATCGTAAAATCGGATGCCGAATATATTAAGATGGCAGATGGTTCTGTAATTACTGCCTCCGCCCTGTTAACGCTTTTCCTCTTCCCTCCGAAGAAACAACATGGCATGGTGGAGAAATTGAGTGGTGGCGAAAAGAAGCGTTTGAACCTCATGAAAGTTTTAATGCAGAATCCAAACTTCCTTATTTTAGATGAGCCGACCAACGATTTAGATATTGATACTTTAAATGTACTTGAAGAATTTTTAGAAAATTTCCCTGGCATTTTAATGTTGGTTTCTCACGATAGATATCTACTCGATAAAATGAGCGACCAGCTTTTTATTATGGAAGGCGAAGGAGTGGTTAAAATTTATAACGGCAATTATTCTGAATACAGATTAAGTTTAGAGCAGCCTAAAGTTAAAGTAGAGGTTAAGAAACCAACTGTTTCCGCCGTGGAAGAAGCCCCTATTAAAACTGTTAAAAAGTTAAGTTTTAAAGAACAAAAAGAACTTGATGAAAGCGAAAAAGGGATGGCTTATACCGAAAATAAAATATCAGAATTAACGGAAAGCTTATTGAATATTGATGCTACTGACTACGTAAAAATTCAGGAAGTTTCTGATGAGATTGAAACGTTAAAACAAAAACTTGACGATTATACGATGCGTTGGTTAGAACTTTCCGAATAAATCTGCAATAATTTAACTCTTGTTCTCACGTTATGTTTCACGTGGAACATTTAAGTTAGTCGTCATTGCGAGGTACGAAGTAATCTACTTCAATAACAAAAAATTAATACTTTGGTAGGTTCAAAGTAAATAAAATAACCGATTTGTTCCACGTGGAACATATAAGAATATAGGACAATGTTTTCAAAATACGATTTGATTGTTGTTGGTGCTGGACATGCGGGTTGTGAAGCCGCTGCTGCGGCAGCCAATTTAGGATCATCTGTTTTATTAATAACAATGAACATGGGTACTATTGCCCAAATGAGTTGTAACCCTGCAATGGGCGGCGTAGCGAAAGGGCAGATTGTTCGTGAAGTTGATGCAATGGGAGGTTATTCAGGTATAATTTCTGATAAATCTACCATTCAATTTAGAATGCTTAATAAATCTAAAGGTCCTGCTATGTGGAGCCCGAGGGCACAGATTGATAGAATGCGCTTTGCAGAAGAGTGGCGCTTAGCTTTGGAAAAAACGCCGAATGTAGATATATGGCAAGACAGTGTTGTTGGTTTATTGATTAAAAACAATACAGTTTATGGCGTTAGAACAGCTTTTGGGATTGAGATAGAAAGTACTGCGGTTGTTTTAACAAATGGTACTTTTCTGAATGGCGTTATGCACATCGGAGAAAAGAAATTTGGCGGAGGTAGAACAGCTGAAAGAGCTTCTACTGGTATTACCGAACAACTCGTTGATTTAGGCATGGAAGCTGGTAGAATGAAAACAGGAACCCCTCCCCGAGTTGACGGACGAAGCTTAGATTATTCGAAAATGGAGGAGCAATGGGGTGATGAAAATCCAGGCAAATTCTCTTACACGGATACTGAAGTTTCAACTGATCAACGTTGTTGCTGGATTACTTATACCAACGGAGAAGTTCATGAAACTTTGAAAGAAGGGTTCGAAAAATCGCCAATGTTTACCGGTAGAATTAAAGGTTTAGGTCCGAGGTATTGTCCGTCTATTGAAGATAAAATTAACCGATTTGCTGAGCGTGACAGGCATCAGATCTTCGTTGAACCAGAAGGGTGGAATACCTGCGAGATTTATGTGAATGGTTTTTCAACTTCTCTCCCTGAAGATGTTCAACAACGAGCACTTCGACTAATTCCAGGTTTTGAAAATGCAAAGATGTTCAGACCAGGCTATGCAATTGAATATGATTTTTTCCCTCCTACTCAATTATCTTTAACGTTAGAAACTAAATTAATCAGCAATTTATTCTTAGCTGGTCAGATAAATGGAACAACGGGTTATGAAGAAGCGGCTTGTCAGGGTTTTATGGCAGGCATAAATGCGCATCAAAAAATCAATGATAAACATGAATTGATTATGAAAAGGTCTGACAGTTACATAGGTGTTCTAATCGACGACCTGGTAACGAAAGGAACGGAAGAACCTTATCGTATGTTTACCTCAAGAGCGGAACATCGTTTGCTTTTGAGACAAGATAATGCAGATATTCGCCTCTCTCCTATCGGGCATGAGTTGGGCTTAATTTCTGATGAACGTTTAGAAAAAGTTAAATATAAAGTAGCAGCTGCTGATGATTTGGTTAAATTTACCCGAAGCCAAGGCATAGAAATGACTGATGCAAATCCGATGTTGGAAAGTTTAGGTTCGAGTGCATTAAATCAAAATGTAAAAATTCACAGTTTAGTTGGTCGTCCGCATGTCGGTTTACAAGATATCATTAGAGTAAGTAAACCTTTAGCAGAAGCTACAAAAGATTTAGATAACGAAACAATAGAACAAGCTGAAATCAAAATTAAATACGAAAGCTATTTCGAAAAGGAAAATGAAATTGTAGCTAAAATGTTGAAAATGGAAGACAAGGAAATTAAACCTGATTTCGATTACAATAAAATTGTTTCCATCTCAAAAGAAGCCCGTGAAAAATTATTTAAGATAAAACCACGAACTTTGGGACAGGCATCAAGAATTTCTGGTGTTTCGCCATCAGATATTTCAGTTTTAATGGTTCATATAAGTAAATAATTGATTATCAGTTATTTAGATAAAAAATAAACAACTTTAAATAAAACGATATAAGCAAAAAAAAATCTTTTTTAATATAATCAATCCAAACACAATAAAAATTCGTCAGAACGTCTAAAATATGCCAAATTTAAAAGCTGAGTATTTTAACCTTAAAATTTTAGCAATTGTAATAACCTTGCTCCTATTTTTTGGTTGTGCGAGCATACAAACACCTCAAGGTGGTCCGAAAGATACTAAGCCGCCAAAGGTGGTGAGTATGCTTCCTAAAAACCAGACGAGAAATTTTAAGGCAAAGAAAATTTTAATTCAGTTCGATGAATTTTTTAAAATTCAAAATGAGACAAAAGAGTTTTCAATATCGCCAGAACTGGAGAAAGCACCCATTCTAAAAATTAAGAAAAAGATATTAGAAATAACGATGCCTGATAGTCTAGAAAAAAATACCACTTATACTTTAAATTTTGGTAAAGCTATTGGTGATATAAATGAAGGGAATGTTATTAAAAATCTTACATACGTTTTTTCAACCGGCAATGAAATTGATTCATTAAGTTTAAGCGGAAAAGTTAGTAATGCTTTAACCGGTGATTTAGAGAAAGAAGTTACTGTACTTATTTTACCGTTAGAAAGGGACACATTATTTGGAAAAAAGCGTGCTTCTATTTACACCTTAACAGATAGCTCGGGTAATTACAAATTAAATAACCTTAGAAAAGGAACGTATAAGGTTTATGCCTTAAAAGAATCTTCTGGCGGCGGTGATAAAATTTATCAGCAAAGTTCTGATGAAGTTGGTTACCTCAAAGAGCCCTTGGTAATTGATAAAAATACAGATAATATCAATCTACAGGTTTTCAAAGAATTAGCACCAAATTTCAGAGTTTTAGAAAGAAAAATAAATTCTGATGGAAGTATCTCATTAAGTTTTACTCAACAACTAAAAACACCTCAGATAACAATTACTGAACCTGCGGCATTAGACGTCTCTAAAAAAGTAATGTTTAATAAAACCAATGATACTGCAAAAGTCTGGCTAAATGACATGAGTTTCGATTCTGTTAAAGTAGCAATTCAAGACCAGGGAAAACTTTTGCAAGTTGTTAATTTAACAAGAGGTAAAAAAGATACTTATGCAAGAGACCTTAGCCCAACCGATAATGCTTCGGGTGGAAAATTAAATCCTTTTCAAACTTTTACACTAACATTTCCAGTACCAATTAATTCAGCTGATGCTTCTAAAATTACCATGCTAGAAGATTCAGTCAAACGAACAAACTTCGAATTGATAAAAGACAGCCTTAACTTTTTACAATATCATATAAGGTATCCCTGGAAAATAAAAAAGAATTATGACATTAAATTCAGTGCAGGTGCTTTTACGGGAATTTTAAATTCAAAAAACAAAGATTTTACAAAGAAATTTACACTCGATCCCAAGGAAAATTATGCTACGCTGGGATTGAATATTGAAGTTCCAGATACGACAAAAAACTATATTGTAGAGTTTGTTAATGAAAAGAAAGCGCCCATTAAATCTTATTTAATTAGCAGAAAAACAACGATAACCTTTGCTAATTATCCAGCAGGAAAATATTTTATCAGGGTTATTTACGATGACAATAAAAATGGAGTCTGGGACACGGGAAATATCATTTCGGGTACTCAACCGGAGAAAATATGGTATTCTCCAGATGAAAAATCATTGAAACCGAATTGGGAAAGAATAGATAATTTAACGATTCCACCTAGGCCTTAAACCACTCAGAATACATAACATAGTTATCAGGTAATTTATTCAATAAAGCCCTTTGCTCTTCGGTAATGGGCTTTATTCTTTTTGCAGGTGTACCGGCGTAAAGAAAACCTGTTTCACAAACCGTATTTTCCAGAACAACCGAACCAGCCGCTATAATACAATATTGCTCAACTACAGCATGATCCATTACGATAGCACCCATACCTATTAAAACATTATCTTCAACGGTACAACCATGGACAATCGCATTATGACCAACTGAAACTCTATTACCTATGTGTGTTGATGCTTTTAAATAGGTCGCGTGAATTACCGCACCATCCTGAATGTTTGACTTATTTCCTATGGTAATGGTGTTTACATCGCCTCTAATCACCGCATTAAACCAAACGGAACAATTATCGCCGATGGTGACATCGCCTACTATAGTAGCGTTCTCTGCAATGAAATTCTCTTTTCCTATTGATGGATATTTATCTTTTACTGGAAGTATTAAAGGCATGGTAAAAATCTAAAATGGTAGGTGTTAAATGAATTAAAATTTTAATTTCCCTTCAGAAGGATATAGGGGTTAAAAAACAGTATCAACTAATTTATCAGCATGTTCAGGATAATCCGTTGTGAAATGTAGTCCTCTACTTTCTTTTCTTTGCATAGCAGATTTAATAACAAGATAAGCCGTTTGAATCACGTTCCTTAATTCACAAAGTTTAACTGAAACCTTATTCTTTTTATAGAATTCTTCAGTTTCCTGGTAAATCAAAAATAGGCGCCTGTGTGCCCTCTTCAATCTAAAATCAGAACGAACAATACCAACATAATCGCCCATCACCTTCTGCAATTCGCGAAGATTGTGCGTAACTAAAACATCTTCATTACTTTGTGTAACACCTTTAGAATCCCATTCCGGAATATTTTCAGGAATAATATTATTCTGGAAATTCTCAATGGCATCCTGATAAATGCGATGTGCAAAAACCGTAGCCTCTAATAAAGAATTAGATGCCAAACGGTTAGCCCCATGAAGACCAGTGGAAGAACATTCGCCACAAGCATAAAGACTTTTTATAGATGAGCGTCCGTATTCATCGACTAAAATCCCCCCACACATATAATGGGAAGCAGGCGTAACCGGAATATAATCTTTCGTCATATCAATACCTATTGATAAACACTTTGCATATATGTTAGGAAAATGCTTTAATATATCAGCCTTGCTACGCATAGTAATATCAAGATAGACAAATTCATCTCCAGACTTCTTCATTTCATTATCAACAGCACGGGCTACAATATCACGGGGAGCCAGCGATTTCCTTTCATCATATTCCTGCATAAATTCTTCTCCGTTTTTGCGACGAAGAACACCACCAAAGCCACGAACAGCTTCTGAAATTAAGAAAGACGGATACTCACCAGGATGGTATAGAGCCGTTGGATGGAACTGAATAAATTCCATATTTCTCACTTTTCCTTTTGCACGATATACCATCGCCATACCATCACCTGTAGCAATTACCGGATTAGTTGTAGCAGAATATACATGTCCGGCACCACCTGAAGCCATCACCGTAACGTTTGCCACAATCTTTTCCACATCGTTAAGCTCTGTGTTAAAGGCATATATACCATAACAGTTAATATCTTCTGTACGTTTATCAACAAACTCACCAAGGTGATGCTGGGTAATTAACTCCAGCGCGAAGTAATGTGTTAATATCTCTATGTTCGGATTCTCGTGAATTTCATTTAGAAGAACACGTTCAATCTCATATCCGGTGATGTCTTTATAATGTAAAACACGGTGCTCGGAATGGCCGCCTTCCTTGGCCAAATCATAAAAACCCGCATTATCTTTATCGAAATTTATACCATAGTCTATAATCTCCTGTATACGTTGAGGCCCCTCTTTTACAACGATTTCCACAATTTTTTCATCACATAATCCGTCGCCTGCGATTAAGGTATCGTGTATATGTTTCTCAAAAGAATCACCCTCATCGACAACTACTGCGACACCCCCTTGAGCATATTTTGTATTAGATTCGTCTTCGTTTGATTTGGTAACAATTAAAACCTTACCAAACCTGGCAGCTTTAAGTGCAAAACTCAAACCAGCTATGCCTGAACCTATTACCAGAAAATCTACTTTTCTCATTTAAAAAATATTTACTTTATCAACGATGTTGATAACTATATAACAACTGTTAGGTTTATGTAGAGATAATACTAACAAATAAATTTGATTGTTTAAAGCTACTCTAAAAAGACAATTTGCCACAATCTTTTACTCAATTTTTAAGCACCTTTGTACAAGTAATTAACTTTTCACACACTTGTAAACAATTAACATTCCAATATGGATAAAATTTAACCTGTTTTTCGATAGTGCTGAAAATCAAACTCATCATATTACAAAAATGTAATCTAAATGTTAGTAAACGATTAACAACTTACATAAAAGAACTTATTTTAAAAACTTACCAACGTTACCAACACACTAATAAACAAACAAGATCTATTTATTTAAAATAACTTATTAATTATTGAGACGTGGAAAGCTTTATCTTTGACCAACGTCTAAATTCAAAAAAGGAAAATTAATAATGAACATTGATGTATTAGAAGAAATTAATAAAAAAGGATTTGTAGAGGAACACGTTGATCCAACACTCGACCTTTTTGTTGAAATCGAAAAATTAAAGAAAGAAAAAAATGCCATAATCCTTGCGCATTATTATCAAGAACCTGATATTCAGGATATAGCAGATTATATTGGTGATAGTTTAGGCCTATCACAGGAGGCTGCTAAAACTGATGCTAATGTGATCGTTTTCGCCGGCGTGCATTTTATGGCGGAAACAGCGAAAATTTTATCTCCATCGAAAAAGGTTTTATTACCCGATGTAAAAGCAGGTTGTTCCCTGGCCGACAGCTGCCCGCCTCATTTATTTAAAAAATTTAAAGAAAAATATCCCGATCATCTGGTTATCACTTACGTGAATTGTACAGCTGAATTAAAAGCTTTAAGTGATATCGTTTGTACATCGACAAATGCAGTTCAGATTGTAGAAAGCTTACCAAAAGACCAGAAGATTATCTTTGGTCCTGATAGAAATTTGGGTGCTTACGTAGCCAAAAAAACGGGTAGAGATCTGGTGCTGTGGAATGGCGCTTGTATGGTTCACGAGATTTTTTCCCAGGAGAAAATTACAAAACTGAAAGAACGTCATCCTGAAGCTAAATTTATAGCGCACCCGGAGTGTGAGGAAGTGGTTTTGAAAATGGCTGATTACATCGGATCTACTACCGGACTTTTGAAATACACGATTTCTAATCCAGCAAAAGAATTTATTGTAGCTACAGAAAGTGGAATAATCCACCAGATGGAGAAAGCTTGTCCTGATAAAACTTTTATCCCGGCTCCGCCAAATAACAGTTGTGCTTGTAATGATTGCCCATATATGAAGCGAAATACATTAGAAAAGCTATATTTATGTTTAAAGAATGGATTACCAGAAGTAACTGTTCCTGAACATATTATCGATCAGGCTCGTAAACCGATTCAAAGAATGCTGGATATTTCGGCGGAATTGGGTTTATAATTTTTTCATCACCTTAGACACCTAAGAAATTAACCTTAGGTATCTAGGATGGTAAGCAATTTTTTTAAATGAAAACAAATAACATCCTCAAAAATTACTCAGGCTTATTATGGCTTTTGGCAGGTATTACTGCTGGAAGCATAGTTGGTTTAATTTTTGGAAAAAGTGTTGAAAGTATAAAACCACTTGGTGATATATTTTTAAACTTGTTGTTTACGGCTGTTATTCCACTGGTATTTTTCGCGGTTTCATCAGCGATTGCAAATATTGACCGCAGTAAGAAATTAGGAAAATTACTAACCATAATGGTTTTGGTTTTTCTGTCAACGGTCTTAATTTCCGCAGTTTTAACTTTAGTTGCCACATGGATTTTTCCAATTCACCAGCAGTTGGGAACCAGTCCGTTACCGATTGAGAATGAAAAAATACAATCTTTCGGAGAACAAATGACTCAGCTTTTAACCGTTGGCGAATTCTTCGAAATTGGTAGTCGAAAGAATATGCTGGCACTGATTATTTTTTCAGTTTTAGTTGGTTTTTCAACTTTATATTCTGGAAAAGATGGAGATGGCTTTAAAATTTTTTTGGTTTCGGGTAATGAGGTAATGAAGAAACTCATTATTCTGATTATGAAACTGGGGCCAATTGGCTTAGGTGCTTATTTTGCTTATCAGGTTGGTGTTTTTGGCCCTCAGCTTTTTGGGACTTATGCGAAGGCTTTAGGATTATATTATGGTGTTGGTGCATTTTATTTCATTGTTTTTTTTACTTTTTATGCATTTATCGCCGGCGGATTTAATGCAATAAAGGTATTCTGGAAAAATAATATAGTACCTTCATTAACCTCAATTGGAACCTGTAGCAGCATAGCGACCATACCTGCAAATTTAGAAGGAACTTCAAAAATGGGTATTCCGGCATACATTACCAACGTGACGATTCCATTAGGCTCAACCTTACATAAAGACGGATCGAGTATTAGTTCAATTATTAAAATAGCGGTTGTATTTGCTATTTTTGGGAAAGATTTAGTTCATGTAGATACCATAGTTTTAGCATTGGGTATTACAGTTTTAGTTAGCATTGTGGAAGGTGGAATTCCAAATGGGGGATATATTGGAGAATTATTAATGATTTCTGCATACCAGTTGCCACCTGAGGCATTGCCTCCGGCAATGATAATTGGAACGTTGGTCGATCCGATGGCAACTTTACTAAATGCTACAGGAGATAATGTTGCTGCAATGCTAATCGCCAGATTTACAGAAGGTAAAAATTGGATGGAACACAAGCAAATAAATTGACATTGTCATCCTGAGCTTGTCGAAGGAATTTATAAAAAATCGGGCATCACCCTGTTAATTAACATTTTGAATTAAATGCCTTTTTAGGTTAAAATATATGTTTGAAAATAAAGAACGCACAGATATAAATGAATTAGGCGAGTTTGGGTTAATCAAACACCTGACCACTAACTTCAAAATTAGAAATGATTATTCGGTAAAAGGCGTTGGCGATGATGCTGCTGTTTTGGATTCTAAAGGTAAACAAACCCTGGTTTCTACAGATTTACTTTTAGAGGGCATTCATTTCGATTTGGCCTATGTTCCGCTAATGCATTTGGGTTATAAAGCTGTTCAGGTTAATTTAAGTGATATTTACGCAATGAATGGTAAAGCCAGCCAGATTACTGTTTCATTGGGACTATCGAGTAAATTTCCTTTGGAAGCTGTCGAAGAAATCTATAAAGGAATTGAACTGGCCTGTAATAAATTTAACATCGATTTAATTGGTGGCGATACATCATCAAGTAAACAAGGTTTAGTCATTAGCATTACCAGCATTGGTTATGCAGACGCAGATAAAGTTACTTATAGAAATGGTGCCCAGGAACACGATTTGCTTTGTGTTTCCGGCGATTTAGGAGGTGCTTATGTTGGTCTTCAGATTCTGGAAAGAGAAAAGTTAATATACCTGGAGAACCCACAAATACAACCGGATTTAGAGGGTAAAGATTATATCATTGAAAGACAATTGAAACCTGAAGCCCGGATGGATATTGTTGCGCTTTTAGAAGAAATGGATATAAAACCAACTTCTATGATTGATGTTTCGGATGGTTTGGCCTCTGAAATTTTGCATCTGGCAGAGCAATCAGATAAAGGGATCACCATTTATGAAGAGAAAATTCCATTAGATCCGATGACTTATGAAACTGCCCGTGAGCTGGGAATCGACCCTACTGTTTGTGCTTTAAGCGGCGGAGAAGACTACGAATTGTTATTTACGATTAGTCAGGAAGATTATAAAAAACTGAAACACGATGTAGACATAACTGTAATTGGACACATAACAGATAAAAATTCCGGATGTAAAATGGTTTCAAAATCTAACAATGTTCACGAATTGAAAGCACAGGGCTGGAATGCCTTTAATAAATAATTATTTACCTTAATTTTAGGGAATCGTCATTGCGAGGCACGAAGCAATCTTAATGCGTTAGTTTTATAGCCGCAGTTGTAGCATTGCTTCGTGCCTCGCAATGACGACTTTTTGATATTACTCTTTCTTGTCGGTCGGTGTCTCACCGACAGATAGTCAAATTTACTCTTCATTCAGATACTTTACATCAATTTGTTTAGTTGTCTTTGCACCTAACTTTTTGATTTTTTCAGAGGTATTGGTTAAATTTCCAGAGCCTACATAAAGTTTATTAAGTGCTTTATCATAGGCGTCCTGCCCATTTTTAATATGCCTGCCAATATTTTCCATATCAGATACAAAGCCAACAAATTTATCATACATACTGCCACTTAAACGTGCAATTTCCATTACATTTCTATTTTGTCTTTCCTGTTTCCACATACTTGCAATTGTGCGTAGAGTTGCCAGTAAAGTTGACGGGCTAACAATAACTACCCGCCTATCCCAGGCAAAATTGAAAAGTTCTGCATCTTTTTGAACTGCAACACTGAAGGATGATTCAATAGGGACGAAAAGCAAAACGAAATCCGGAGAATTGATTTTATATAAATCCTGATAATTTTTTGAAGATAACTCCTGAATGTGATTTTTAATAGAGGAAAGGTGGGCCTTTACGAAGCCTTCACGCTCCTCGTCTGCTTCTGCCGATACAGAACGCTCATAAGCAATCAAACTTACCTTAGCATCAATAATAAGATGTTTGTCGTCAGGCAAATCTATCACCACGTCGGGTTGGTAGCGACCCCCTTCGACGGATGTATGAGAGGCCTGAATGCGATATTCCTGGTCTTTTACCAGGCCAGAGCGTTCTAAAACTTTCTCCAGAATTATTTCACCCCAATTGCCTTGCTTTTTATTATCGCCTTTTAAGGCTTTTGTTAAATTATTGGCATCTTCCTGAATCATTTTACTTTGGATCTGAAGTTCAGAAATCACACCTTTTAAAATATTGCGCTCATCTGATTCGGCCTTGTAAACCTTTTCTACTTTTTCTTCAAAAGCTTTGATGTTTTCCTTTAGCGGATTTAAAATTAAATCTAAATTCGTTCTGTTTTGCTCAACGAATCTGGTCGATTTTTCTTCCAGAATTTTGTTTGCAATTAATTCGAAATCCTTATTTAGCTTTTCCTGCGATTGTTCATAACTTAATTTCTGTTCAGCTAATTTTTCTTTTTCAGCCAGGTAAAAAGAACGTGTACCTTCCAATTCCCGATTAGCATCAGCCAGGCGATCGCGTTCGGCCTGTAACTCTTCAATTAGGCGCTGCTGTTCTTCTTTAAGTAATAAAGTAATGTGTTCTTTCTCGGCTGTTAAATTTGAAACCCGTTCATCAGCTTTGGCCAAATTAATTTTCAAAGACTCATTTTCGGCTTTCGTTTTCTCAAATTCTTCGATTGAAATTAAAGCAACAGAAGTTTGTGGTTTCTTTAAAAAAAGCAATACCAAAACAACTAAAATAACGATTAATAATGCAACAGCAGTAATTTCCATATTGATAAAAATATTAGTAAAAATCGAGATTTAAAATAGATTTACCAAAATATTTTGCTTTAATGTTGGACACAGATTCACAGATTATTCTTTTATAAAAGTTTTAATCTGCTAATCTGTGGCTTAATTTATTATTATTGTTCTTTCAAATGTCGATGAACGAATTAACAATCTTAATTTCTTGTCCGGATAAAGTCGGTTTAGTCACCAATATCACCAGTGTTTTGGCTGCGAATCAATTAAATATTGTTGCTATGCGGGAATTTGTTGATGAGGCAAATAAAGCCTTTTTCACTCGTATTGCCTGTACCGGAG
>Ga0247804_10000844_pt1 | contig 14171 bp, 13 predicted proteins | sample UWRJL029104C1_FD_181142 | JGI IMG/M metagenome (GOLD analysis project Ga0247804, IMG submission 181142) | Plant litter microbial communities from Arlington Agricultural Research Station in Wisconsin, United States - UWRJ-L029-104C-1 | ecosystem: Environmental > Terrestrial > Plant litter >...
TTCATCCACCGTTCGCCTTCTAATGAACTTAATGCACGGACCAGGATTTCACCAAATAGCTGACGGCTTGGCAAGCCTTTCTGCAGCGTAGCATATTGGTGGTTTCTGGTATATTCGGGATGACTGCAGTCATGAGACTATATCACGTGCTCCGTTTCAACTAAAAACGGTATATCATCACCACTCCGCAAGTAGTTAACACAATAATGGTTACCAGCAAATACAACTAGCACTTTCGCGATATAAACGTAGTGAGCCTCGCATTCAAAGTGAATTGGCAGTGCTTAAATTCCCAATTATCATCCTCTTCAAAATTTCATTTGCTCAAAACTATATCCTTAGCATCTAAACCACTTTAGCATCGTCAAAATGCAAAGCGAAGCTGCCCAGTCCTTGTCGACCTCTCTCGGTTCTCTCTATGACGGCTGGGAAGAAGGTACAAATTCCTCGAGGCAGATTTTCTGGACAAACTCCGCCACAGGAATCAAAACCTACTACGACCCCCGCAAACCAAACCCGCATCGTGATGGCTTCGCTGCAATGCCCCTCGAAGGTGCGCCATTACCCGAGGGATGGGAAGTCATCAGTCGAGATGTGGATGGCAAGAATGATTTGATATTCCTAGATCACAATACACACACTTCTACGCCCATTGATCCAAGGTTAGGGCCACTTCCTGATGGCTGGGAAATTGGCAGGAGTTCCTCAGGGCAGGCCTTTTGCATGAATGTTGAGCGCCGGATTAAGACATACTACGACCCGAGAAGGGCGAATGCACATCCGGATGGCTTTGCGCCGATTCCGGTGGAGGGAAATCCGCTGCCTGAAGGGTGGGAGGTTGTTGGTAAGGAAGTAGATAAGAGGATGATTATTATGTATTTAGATCATAACAGCCATAGTTCTACGACTGAGGATCCTCGGGGCTAAGAATACTTAGAGAGAAGTTGTTATATGGAGGGAACATCCATTCTATTGAGGGAAACTTTTTACACGAGGTTCAGAATTCTAAAGACCTAACTTAGGACTGTTAGGTGTAAGGGTTTAAATAATGCACCGACTTCAGGAAATTTACTCGATATGGAACGTCATGTTAGGAATAATGCAAAAGCCTCCAAAACATGAAAACATTAACTATTCTGTGAATTTACATTCGAATAGCGCGCTCATATAAACAGACATACTCTATATAAGGATGTTGGAACTAGCATTGCTGAATGCGAGCCATGAAAATCTATATTCCTTAAAGCACGCAATGTAGAGCGGCGCTGTTACTCGATATGTTGTCACAGAATGTTGTAATGGTCAGAGGCCACAGCTATTTCTGTGGAAAGACTTGGCATCCCAGCTTTTCTCGGAGATGCCAGCCCTTGCTAAGAATGCCTTGAGACTGCCAAAATCTACATTCGGTCAACAGGATACAATCAATGTAAACGTGGTGACTTTAGAAGTAACTTAAAAGAGTTTCGGTCAGTTTTGACAGGAAACCGATTCCGCTTCCAGCTATAAAGGCATGGTAGTTATTGAACTACTCCCACAATTAGTTTTCGATGATCGACGCCTATCGGTTGCCGCCAAGCAAAGATAATCACTGTCAAATATCACTTTTCAAAAGCCTGATTTTTCTGAAGGATTCTAACACTTATTCTCCCTAAAATTACCTCATGAGCATCATTCTTTTAAGAGATCTATCATACCATCCGATACACAAGAGCCAGTATCGTTGACAATGAAAAATACGAAAGTACAGGAAACACCTGAGTCGACCCCGGTACTGGGCAATTTGGATTTCTCCCCTGTAACAGCGGGACCACCACCGATCCTCGAGCATCTCCGATTCTTTTTCCAACTTTGGATTATCAAGATTATCACATCGATATTGACAATATGTATCAAGCTGTTTCGTCCAGGTACCCTTGCAAGCCGGCCTACTATCGTTAAGAGTTATGGTTGTAGGCCGACCCTAGAGCACCGGATTTTCTTTCCTCAATCGTGGCAGCATGGGTCGCTGATTCCAGTGTACTTCGATATTCATGGAGGAGGATTTGCATTTTTTGAGCCCTTATATGACGACGAGTTCTGCTCTTCATGGGCAAAACGTACCGGGATGCTTGTCGTCTCTCTTGACTACAGGAAATCCCCAATTAATCGCTTTCCAATACCATGCCAGGATATTGCCGCTGTCGCTCAGGCTATAATCAACGACGACTCACTGCCAATTGATACTTCGAGAATTATAATGGGTGGTTTTAGTGCTGGAGGGACGTTGGCACTCTCGGCGTGCCAGATGCCCGAATTGAAAGGCCTTGTCAAAGCTATTGTACCCTTCTACCCTGTTGTTGACTGGAGTGTACCCACGGGCGAAAAATTCAAACGCCGTCTTTACAAGGAAAGAGATACAGATAGTCTCTCTAGTATCGGTCAAGCTCTAAGTTGGGGATATAGTAAGAGAATTCTTCCAGCACTGACTTCACTTCCCCTACGGGCTAGCTGACAAGCTGAGATGTCTTGAGAATCATTCAAGTCATTAAGCTTATAAACAACTTGCATGGCCCTAAATCTCGTTTCGAAAACTAGGAGCTCGAAATACTAATGATTTTTGGACAGTACAAGCTACACAGAACCGTAGGGATCCATTGTTGAGCCCGATTTACGCAGCAAAAAGCGATCTTCCCAAGTGGATATTTATGGTGGCTCCTCAGCATGATATTTTGACACGAGAATCACGGAACATGATGATGCATTTGGCTGATGTTAAGAAATTAATTGGGGAAGAGGAGTTCGCATTTGAAAAGAAAGGATATCGCTGGCGTCTGCCTATTGATGTTGGCCATGGGTTTACCCATCCTGCACCAGGAATGACCAAACAACAGAAAGAGTCAGATCGTGAGCAAGCTGAGAAAGTTTACTCGGAAATTAAAGAATGGCTGGACAATGGACCGCTAGCTTAAGTATGCCCAATTGTCATGAGCAGTTGGAGAAACCAAAGGTGAAAACGCGAAGAGTATGGAAATCCGACGGAGGGGAAACTACGAATGCCGACGACGGTTTAGAATTGATAAACGGATATACGAAGATTTCTCGTTCATGAGAAATTATCCGAGCAATTTTGCTTTTAAAGTTACTTTCAGGGTGGTGGGAAAAGTAAATCCATCTCATCCTTTCAGCTCTTATTTCAATGCCGTTAATAAAAGTTTGCGAATACAATTTAGCCGTATAGTTCAGTGAGAAACGCATCAGCTGGATAAAATTGCTGATTGCAATGTATATCAGCGATTCTATTTTTGCGTCCACAGAAATGAGCTGCGGTTCTTTCTTGCTAAGAACATTGACTAAAGGGTAGGTCTGTACTACGATTTGGTTGTTTTCAGTTTCGGCAAGCTTAGCTGTAACATTTGAGTGGCCTCGGATGGAACCGAAAGTAAATAAATGCTTTATTGATTCTGCCTCATGCCCTATAAAGAGCCGCGAGTATGTCACACTGATATGGAGAACTTGCCATAATTACTGGTGGACATAGCAATTAGCGAGTTTCATCTTAATGCATATGTTGCAGGTACCCCAGATGGTTGATCTGGGGTATTTGCGGGCCTGATCCTACCTACTCTTTCCAACTTAGCTCGACGGATGATTATTGTTTGAAGTAGCATCTACTTCTTTATTTTTTTTACCAATTACGTGATTTCACAATGTGCGGCTCGCCAGTGGTGGAAAATCCACGAAATGGCCATGAAAAGTTTCCCCGCAAACCGCAGATCCATACCTACTGACAGCCTCCCTGAAATACCAAGTGGATTCAAAAACTCGTAAGCTCATAATAATTAAGGGATCTTGTGATGGAATAGCCATACCATTATTTTAAGAGAGGTCTTCGATGTTTCTCAGATCCACCTATCAATTTTAAAAATGAACACAGGAGTGAGAGACGGCCTGGATCTTCCCCAGAAACATTGCTACACCCCGAAAGTATAAGTTTCCAGATATGAAAGCACAATCTTGCCAAGTGAGATTCTTTTCTTCGCCCTCAACCATTCGGTTCAATACTAGTTGATCATATCTTATTCTTCTTGATAAATATGAAGTTTCTCGCAGTCTCCGTCGGCTTCGCAGCTCTTGCGAGTGCGGTACCAACACCAACAGTTGTTGAAAATGTAGCTCAGCTTGAAAAGCGCGCAAGCCTCAGCGACGTAATGCACCTAGTATGTGATATTATTGAACAAAACCTGACTTCTCTTTATAGGTTGGCACTGGTTACGCTTCCCAAAACGGCGGCACCACAGGTGGAGCTGGAGGAACCACCACCACTGTCTCTACATACGCCCAATTCACGGCTGCTGTTGCTGGTGATGCGAAGAAAGTTGTGATTGTCAGTGGCCCCATCTCAACTGCCGCACCTCAGGTCAAGATTGGTAGCAACACTAGTATTATCGGAAAGAACTCTGGAGCGAAGCTCTCCGGGTTTGGTGTGTACGTTCTCACCCAACTCTTTGCACCTAGGAGCACAAGCTAATTATGTATTCACTAGCCTTGTCAAACAAAAGAAGAATGTCATCATCAGAAACATTGCCATATCCAAGGTTTTGGCCGACAATGGTGATGCTATTGGAGTTCGTAAGCGATAAGAATGACGTCTGATTTCAGTCGACATCAAGACTAATTTACCATAGAATACTCAACCAATGTCTGGATTGACCACGTCGATGTATCGTCTGACAAGGATCACGACAAAGACTACTACGATGGACTCATTGATGTAAGTTAAATTGCTATTTCTGCCACCAGGTAACTAAATGTTTCAGCTCACCCACGCGGCGGACTTTGTCACTGTCAGCAACTCCTACATCCATGACCATTACAAAGCCTCCCTAGTCGGACACTCCGACTCCAATGGTGCCGAAGATACAGGACATCTCCGTGTGACTTACAATAATAACTACTGGAACAATCTCAATTCCCGCGGCCCATCGATCCGCTTCGGCACCGGCCACATTTTCAACAGCTACTTCAACAATGTTGCTGACGGCATCAACACACGTCAAGGTGCACAGGTGCTAGTTGAATCTACTGCGTGGGTTGCAAGCAAGAAGCCACTTTACAGCACCGATTCTGGTTATGCTGTCAGTGTTGACAATGACTTTGGTGGCCAATCCAGCACTGCCTTGGCAGGCAATCTCAAGTCGGTTCCTTACAGCTACACTAAGCTTGGATCCGCCAAGGTCAAAGCTGCTGTTGTTGGGTCAGCAGGAAACACACTCAGTTTCTAAATAGAGGTGATTTCCCAGATAGCCTATCTCCAGCATAAGAAGCGCTTGCAGGTTGGTATCATGGGTAAAAATATTCTTGCACATAGTTTTATTATGGCGACGATTGTGATCAGGAGGATCGATATTGTATATATCTTTAACAGAATCATGAAAACTTTCGAATATTTAACACCGCACTTTTGCAATAGCGGGAATCAGACACCTTGCATTAAAGCATAAGCGACTAGGTGAGGTAGTGACAGCAAAAATCATACCCTCTTCACTTGAGAATCTGCAATCCTCACATACCTACTAGACACTATATTAGATTTCATTAATTCTGGGTTTATGCTACAATATTCTCTAGATCAGGCATGCCAAAATATTCAAGACCCTCTAAATCTCCCAAATAACCTTCAATTCCATCCTGTTGCAGTTCATTCCATGTCCCCACCTGTGGATCATACAGCAGCTCTTGCTCCAAACTCCGTCTTTCCTCTGCCTGCGCAAATACTGCTCGAGCAATCATTTTAATCTCCTCCAGGGTTTGTTTACCCACTGGCCAGGTTCGGCCATATTCCCTCAACGTGCCTATTCCTAGCCTGATGCGACTTCGGGCTGCCTCATATTCAGACCCATGTAGCACGTAAGAGCACGCAGACAGTTCAGCCAGTATGGAGAGGGCTACACCACATATGACCAACGGAGAATGGTTCACTACAGATGTGGGTAGGGTAAATATTCGTAAGGCGGTATCGGCCGCAGAGAGAGTCTTGCTAGTTGAGAGCCAGTAGATGTGCTGTTGGCCTGAAGGTATCACCTCTGGAGGGGAGGGAGGGGCGCATTTAGCGAGTGTTTCCACGGCACTATGGAGAAGACGAGATCGTGGTCGGTGAAGGAACACTTGAATTCTAAGAGTTCACCATGTTAGTTGTCGCTTTCAGACTTTAGCAACATTGATCTTACACGTTAAAGTTCATATGTGCTTGAAAAAGCGGCTCGTCAATTTCGCCGTTAGAACGAAGCACATCTTTTTTCTCGTCTGGCAAATGTAATTTCCAGTTCATCAAGTGTCCATCTGCATCATCAAGGACGTTGTCTGGAAATTGGTTTACGACGCTTGCCGACGTAGACATCACGGATCCCATGATCCTCTGGATATCGATCAAATATGCAAATGATGAAAATATAATTTCCTTTTCAGCAAAATCTCTCTCGTCGTATTCTGCAAGTGTATAAGGTATAGGAATATTCTGATAACTGTTAGCTGGTGTAAAACCGTAGATGAATCTTGAAAAAAGCTCACCTCACTAGCGTAGTCTGACTCTTCACATGGAATATCTACATCACTTTGAACATGCCATGTTCTGAATGTATAGGACCGATGGATAGCCTCAAAGCAACCATCCACGACGAATACCCCCCACCACGTTCTTCTCCAGCTCTCTTCCAGTACGTTATCTCCATCTCCATTGGCTGAAGCAAATGCTCGTGATTCCATACCAATCTCTAGTGCAATGCTAATTGCTTTATCCAGAATTGCTCTAGCTTCTTTGAAGTCGCTACAACAATGCACACCAACTGCCATAACTAACAATGCCTGGACAGTGAAGGCATTCCTTTGAAGGTTCGGGCGGAACACGGCTCCGGTTGCTCTCCGTCTGAGATTTTGTGATTGTCCTCCAGGAGTATATGTAGAACCGATGAATTCCATCACTGTCAGTAGATCTTGAATTTGAGTCCCGTGGGACACCATGAGTCTATTCATACGTGCTCGCGGTACCACCCATGGATGTGCGGGGTGGAAGAATTTATAATAAAGCCCAATGTTAGTCTCTGAGTCGGGAAACCTGCTAGTAATCTTATGTGTAACATCTGGAATTTGATATAACACTGAAAGTGGAGTAATTATTCGTGGAGCTGCCATATTACATAATTCTTGAGACAACGGTGTGATAGGTCTCGTCGACGAAGCAATTGATTCAGAACCAGACTTAGGTGTAGTAGTGTTAGGGAAAACAGTTTGGGGCGATACGTTGTCGTTAAATTCTGATCTTGGTACGGGTGACGTTTGATCGTCAACTAAGTTCGACTTGTTTCTTAGGCCACGTCGAGATTTTAGATACTGACATGTCTTTCCATCCATAGAGCAACGAGCACAACCTGGTCTTCCAGCATCACACTAACAGATATCAATACTAATACACAATTTAATTCGGAGCAAAGACCAACCTTAACATGTCGAGAACGACAAGAAGTGCATGCTTGAGAGTTTCTAAATCTTACAACGGTTGGAAAGTCACGGTACACTCCCTGGAGAGACATTGGGGTTATGTAGACACCACAGTTGGAGAGGCTTTACAACTCCTGTAACACATGAAGCGAGCTTCTTCTAGATGTGTATAAATAAATATTAAACAATTGAAGGCAGAAGTATTTCGTGGAGAGAAAAGAAGAAGAGGGGATCAAAAGCACAAAACCAGTTGTAGCGATGACTTGACTCATATAATCATGGGTAAGTCTAGTACACAGCAAATTTTGGTAATAATAAAGTCGAGGGTAAACTCATATGATAAATCAAAACAAGATTCAATTAAATAATATTGTCTTGGCGGCTTACTCAGTTGGTGCGCATACATAAAAGACGAGGGCTGCGGACCAGCCGGTGAACGTTATTCACCAACGAACAACGTGAAACTTTTCGACGTAGGTATAGCAACTACCTCAAGGTTGAAGTTCTCAATTCACTGAACAATTTCTCTGTACATTTGATCTACTTTTGAATTCAAATGTCCCAACTAACTAGTAATTCCAGATGAAGTTAGTTTGGATATACTATGCAAGGTGACGATAGCAAATAATGACAAACCAGGTTATTCTACCACTTGATATATACTTCACAGGTTCTCCGCGGCAGCACTTCAATCTGTACACGAGACCAAGAAAGGGTGAAACCGGGTCGGACATTCCCAATACAATCCTTCGTTTGTTTTCCAAAACACGTGTTGATTTTATATGCGGGGCTTTGAGATTTCCGCGGAGTCGGGTAATACAAGGGTCGGTTATTAGGTGAGAACACGGGAATAGAAGTAACGAAAATAAAGAGGCATCTTTGCTTTGTAAATCTTTGTAGTAGTGATGCTATTGCATGCCAAGTGAACAAAGAGTTCAGCATTTTCTTCCTGAGCTAAATGTAAATCCAGCCACCGACTTGATTTTCCACGTGATATAACTTATGTCATGATAAGGTCAATGGAAATGGATATACTATATTTGGGCATTGTTAATTATTCCCCTTCCCCCCCACAAAATTACCTTTCCCCCCAATCAAATTTTGTCTAGTTTACTTCAAGTGAAGCTGAGTATAAAAAAGTAAAAGTGAAGCGAGTATGAAAGGGCTAGTAGCTTTTTAGTTAATCGCCTATATTTACCGTCAACATTGTATCCTCTCCGATAGATGATTTTCGTACTATTTATGGCTGCTAGAATTTTGGGTAAATCTGATACGTTTGGTGAGAGGGCTGGTTATGTTTATCATTCCCAAGTAAGATTACCTACATTTTCAGATCCGCCGTTCGATCAGCTTCTAGTGAGTAGAGCACTGATATTCTGTGTAGATCAGACAATTAGAACTAACCAAGTGTATGGTTGTTATGTCCCCGGAAAACATGGGAAGCTCCAAGTCCCGGAAAGCAAGATAAGAGTGCGAGAATTTAGAAATCATCTATTCATTCCAAAGGTCTACACCAATCCTCAAGTATAATAAAAAGCTTAAATTAAGTTGACTAAATCTACATAATATTGAAGCATATGTCTCCCAAATTCTCCCTTGTCAAGCATGCTATTGAGAATACTTCTACCCATCTGGATTCATGGAAGCGAATACCTGATCTCTCGAGGTCCATCATGCTGTGATCTCAATTGCCACTTTTCCCTTTGCATGGCCTCCAGCAACCCGTGCGAAAGCTTCCTCGAATTTTTCAAGCGGATATACACTATCCAGGTTAGTTCTCACTTTTCCCTCTGCCAAAAGCTTCGATACTTTGGCCAAATTCGCGCCGTCGGGTACCATTACGAACATAAAGCTTCTGACATCCTGCACATGACAACCTAGTGGTCTAAGTGGAATTTGAAATATGCTGATAACAATCCCCTGGTTTTTCACCGTCCACCACGCATCCTCTAGTGACTTCATGCCAATTGTATCGATCACCACATCGACCTTGTTTCCCTCTTTCTCACCCCAAGCTTTGATGTCTGTATTTCGATAGTTCAAAGCTTCAGAGGCTCCCAAAGACTTAATAAAATCAATGTTGTCTGGCCCGCATGTTCCAATGACATGACCCCCAGCTGCTTTTGCCAATTGGACTACCCAGCTTCCAACGCTTCCACTTGCTGCAGTAACAAGTACTCGCTTTCCACGATAGCCTCCATCATCAAAACCGCCGAGTCCAGCCTGCACGAACAATGCTTGCCAGGCCGTCAATGCGCTCATGCCTACAGATGCTGCTTCAGCGTTGTTGAGATTGTCCGGCACAACTGCAAGTTCCGAAGTGGTACCAATGGTATACTCTCGGGCGTTGCCGGTACGAAAGTATGTTGTGCGCCCGTAAACGCGGTCGCCGGGCTTGAAAGGGGAGTTTGGAGGACCGGAAATAATCGTGCCTGAAAGATCATCGCAGGGAACAAGAGTTTTTGCTGCGGCGACCTCAGCTGGTGGGGAGAAGTTTTTCGCCCAAAGCAGCTCGCCATTGCATGGTGCAACGGCATGAACTTTGATGAGATGCTCATCCTTTGAAAAGTCTGGGGTGGGGACTGGAAGGGTGGTAAGAATGACATTCGTTGAGAGGGGATCTGGCTGTAAGAGTGCTCGTTGAGTTTTTGGAATTGAAGACGCCATAGTTATACACTCTCGTTTGAGTTTATGAGTATGTTCCTTTGAGTCAGGAAATATCAATTGAATTCTTGATAGTTGAAATTGATCTTAAGTAAAGTTTTTGTAGCCTTTTGCTTTGTCAGAAATACCGCCCACTGTACCTGCGGTCCCTTTATATAGATGAAGTTCAGTCACAGACATGCATCCAAATGCTTTCAACCGGAATTATTCTCGCCATGTAACAGACTTTTCCCTCATTGTGCTTAACAAATGCAGATGCAGCTTTTCCGAACGCATCTTCGCCAAGCCCGCGGACTTCACGTTACTCGAAGAAGCTCAATTCGATCTTGATATTAGGCATACCACAAGACCCCATTACTTGGACTGGGTGCTTACTATTATCCACTGACCGCGGATTGGCCAAGTAAACATCGCCAATGGTCCTCTGGCCGGAAATGTGATGACTACAAGGAGATGCAAGCCATCGGGCGCGGGTATTAGATCATTTGATGCACACGTGACCTCGGCTACTGAATACCCTTTGTTTAGCGTCTACTAGGTTAATGTTGAGGGATAGTAATATAGTATTATATCCTCTGGGAAATGATACTTTGCGTTTCGTTTTTCTCTTCAATCAAAGACGCTCAGCTTGTATAACAAAAACTTAATTTTACGACTTTCTCTCTAAGGATCCTGAAAACTATTAAATGGGTGGTACTTTAGCATCTGAGTTTGGGTTCAGTGAAAAACCCTATAACCCAAGGTTTGCTCAATTTTCTTGCCAAACCCCCTGATAAGTGCTTCGAGTACTCTTCAACTCCATTGAACAAGATGCATTACTGACTGTGCTCGAGTCAACCACAACCGTCCCTTACTCATCTCTATACTCACCCAGTTCCTCATATACCTGGGAAATCTGTTATTGGGTACCTAAACTGTGCTCAAAGCCTTTTCAACACTAACTTGAAAATCTAGCCTACGCGTGAACTTCGTCGGCGGTGCTGCAACGCCTCCTCACACCCATGCGGGTGCCTTTGTATCCGTGACTGTCCTTTCGGGTTCAGTCTTCAACAAAATGAACGATGATCCACTCAAAGTATTTAAAGCTGGCGAGAGTTTTTTTGAGTATCCGGGTTGTCATCATGTAGTATCTGAAAACTTCAGTCAGGATGAGGAGGCGGTCATCTTGGCGACATTGATAATTGACACCGAAGTCGTTGAAAAGGGATGGCAGGCAGCAGTGGTTATTGATAAGGAGTTTCTACCTTCAACTTGAAAGATTGCATGTCTGGGAGAGATCATTGGATGGTGCTTACTAATTAGTTGACTTAGATGTAAAGGAACACGAAGGGCTTGTAGGCTGAGATTTTTGTCAGTTCCAATATTTATACACCACTCATTTAATCTACATGAGTATTATATTTAAATCGGTAGTCCTGAAGAGCTTCTCGCCTTATGAAAGCCTTATTTTCTGAAATAGAGAGGAACTACAATCAAAGATTACCCGTGATTAATGCCAACTGAGCCTTGTTTGTTAATCAACAGATAACATTGAATTTTGAATCCATACACAGTACTATATGCGAAAACCTTGTTGTGATCTTTATGGAAATGAGCGAATTTGAGATATTTCTCGTTCAAGTGACGTTCCCGGATGAACTTGACATCTGACAAAAGGGGCAACCACGCCTTGCAGATTCTAATATCGCCAGACTTTTGATCAAACTTGGACTATACGTTGAATAAAGCCCCTGTTGGCATTTAATTCGTCGGAGAAGAACCGAAGAAAGGTCCAGGAACACGTCCACTTAACCTATATAAGTCTACCCGGGTGGTTATCCATAATATCACCGATTTGCGAGCGCGGGTATAAGCATAGCGCTTATTCCTCATTCCTCATTTCTACCTGATGGTCCTTTACGACAAACTCTCAATATGTTTCAGAAAAATACCCTCACTTGGGATGCTCATCAAAAATCTGCACTTCTCAAGCAGAACGCGATCGGCAATACACCTCAGTTATTGAGACTCGATCAGCCTCTCCTGCCACAAATTTGGAATGATAATTTTAGCAAACGCTTCTATCTGGAGCAAGTCCATCACCGCATTTTTACAAATGTCATGGTTCCGCCACCCTCTTCGGTAATTTCTTAGAACCACTCACGAGAACACAATGGTGGATCGTCCAATTATTTAGTTACCTTTCGTGTTCTATGGTACCTCTATCGTAGCCACTGAGCTTGATGACTTGGTACAAGTAGCAGCATACTTGGGTGCGGGCTTTCACTATATGGTCATTGGTTGATTGGTTGAGTATTGCTTGCATCGTCTCTTATTCCTCATCGATAAGCAAGTTGTCCAACCCGGGCACAGGAAATCAAACTGACATTTGCAACCAGTTGGCTCCCAGATCATAAAATAGCCATTACGCTCCACTTCCTTCTTCATAGCACTCACCTTTTTTCCCTATGGACCTGCTGCGTCTTGCCATGCCACCAGCACTATCCAACATTCTTTGTATCACCTTTTTGGCACTTGGCTTATTTCATTTCCTTCTTCGGTTAATATATAGCGCTAGCTGTCTTTTACTAGGCTAGGTTTAAGTATATTAAGTATACGTAAAAGCTTTTTATAAAAAAAGATGATATGATAATAAACGGTAGATATCAATACGAAGGAGATTTTATGTAGATTATCTTTTAAAGATTATAAAAATAAATCTAAATCACGCGTAGAATTTAAGATAGAGGTTCTAGAATAAAGCCACCAAAGTTGAATTCTAAATACATTTATATGAACTAAGAAAATTATTTTAGAGGACGGCGTACTTTGACAGTATGTCTAAATGCAAAATTTCACAGCGTTGCTCTTTTCACTAAAAGTTCAGAAGAAATAATTAATATTAGTATTACTACTTTAATATGCAAATTTAAACGCAGCCAAATATAGATTTTAGTGACATTTCGAGGAAGGTATAGATCAAATGTGTTCTAGAAGGCGCTCATCCTGCTCGTTTGATGCCCTAATTGAGTGCTCCCATTCTTTTACTATTGCGCACAGTATCATCTCAATCCTCCTTATCCCTTCAGAAGCCTTCAGCTGTCGGGAAATTTTGGGTACCGTAAATTAGCCATTTTCACTGCCGCTACTTATCAGTTATTGTCAAATGAGCAAGTAAGCCCCGGAACAAAATCCTAACAGCCATTCTCATCTGAATCTAGCATTACCAATTTCCAATTTCGTTTTTGGACGTAAGAAGTGGACGATTTGACCTAAGTCTGTTAAATTTCCTAAGGCTTCAATTAGGCGTAATATAGTAAAGGTTAAAGTCTTGTGATTGATCGTGATAAGTAGTAAAACTATCCTACGAAGATGTGACCTTAAATATTCCTAGAATCGGCAATTCACCACGAACAGGAATTGATTTACTGCCAGAGCCAAGCCCTGAGCTCCTTCAGCATCAACTAAGCCAGCCTATGCATGTAGAGAGAGATCACTTTTTACCCCCTTGAAATCAGTAATAATTTCTGTGTCATTTACATGTAGAAGTAGAAAGTGAAAACCCCGTCACCTTTTAAACGCAAAGTAAGTTTTGCACAAAAATGACGTATCACTGATATGAAGTGTCTAGAGCGTGAGGCTTTCGGAGTCGTAAATGAAAACCCCTATGCCAACATTATGTTCACAAATAGAGTCGAAATTATGCAATCCCATCGTGCAATAGCCACATGATCTATCATCTAATGGACTTTAGTAATTGAAGGAATTGGGGAATGATTTTTGATCAGTTCTGATGAAAATAATTTCTATGACGATTACGTTACTAGTGATTTCGACAAATTTGATACTACTCTCAGAATCTATGGAAACTTCCTAAACATTCCATCTCGATCATTCCAGTTTCCCCTGCCCAATCGTCCCACTTCGCTTCTAGTCCGTCGGGAAGTGAATCTTTTACCACATTGCACCATTCTACTTTCCACCATCGTCTGTTTGGTCTTGTAGGGTGCCCATGATCCTGGCATCGAATCGTTACAAATGGTGCCTCGTCCTCG
>Ga0247804_10000846_pt1 | contig 14156 bp, 10 predicted proteins | sample UWRJL029104C1_FD_181142 | JGI IMG/M metagenome (GOLD analysis project Ga0247804, IMG submission 181142) | Plant litter microbial communities from Arlington Agricultural Research Station in Wisconsin, United States - UWRJ-L029-104C-1 | ecosystem: Environmental > Terrestrial > Plant litter >...
AGCAGGCAGCCAGAGGCGCCGGTGCCGCGCGGCAGACACCCGTCACGATCGTGCCGGAGGGCGGCTCCCCGGCCTTCCTCTCCCCGATGCCGGTGACGATGCTCGGCGACCCCCAGCTCGCGACCCTCCTACGGCGGCTCGGCATCCGCTCCCTCGGCGAGTTCTCCACCCTGGAACTCGCGGATGTCAGGGAGCGGTTCGGCGAGACCGGCGCGTGGCTGCACACCCTCTCGAGCGGGCTCGACGGCCGCGGGATCGCCGTGCGCACGCCACCGGCGCTCTTCGACCGAAGTGTCGACTTCGAGCCGGCCCTCGACAGGGTCGACCAGGTGGCGTTCGGTGTGCTCGCCGTCGCCGAGGAGTTCATCGCCGGGCTCACAGCCTCGCGGCTCGTCTGCACGGCACTGCGTGTGGAGATCGACTCCGACTCCGGCGAGGTCTCCGGCCGCAGTTGGCTGCACCCGCGCTCGTTCACCGCCGGGGAGGTCGTCGACCGCATCCGCTGGCAGCTGCAGGGCAGCGGCGAGATCGACACGGGTCTCAGCGCCGGCATCGTGCGGGTGCACATCGCGCCGGAGAGCGTCGATTCGATCGGCAATCACGAGCACGGCCTGTGGGGCACGGGTCCGGATGAGCGCATCCACCACGGGCTCTCCCGCGTGCAGAGCATGCTCGGGCACGAGGCCGTGCTCACCGCGGAGATCGCGGGCGGCCGCAGCCTCGCCGACCGGCAGCGGCTCGTCGCGTGGGGCGACCGGGCAGCACAGAGCGGCGACGCCCGGGCAGACCAGCCGTGGCCCGGCCAGTTGCCGCAGCCCGCACCCGCGACGGTGTTCGCCGTGCCGCATCCCGTGCACGTCTTCTCCGCTGACGGCGAGCGTGTCCGCGTCGATGCCCGCGGGGTGCTCTCCGCTCCCCCGACCCACTTCTCGGCGACCGCGGCTGCGGCGACCCTGCGCGAGGTGGTCGCCTGGGCCGGGCCGTGGACGGTCGACGAGCGCTGGTGGGATGCGGCGACCGCGAGTCGGTCGAGCCGCTTCCAGCTCGTCGACGCCGAGGGAGCCGCCTGGCTCGCCGCGTGTGTCGAACGGCAGGGCTCGGCGAGCTGGGTCATCGAGGCGAGGTACGACTGACATGAACTGGCACAACCCGCCGATCAAGTGGTCCGAACTCGAGCGCGCCCTCTCCAACGAGCGCAGGCCCGGTGCCCCGCCGGTCGGCGCCGACGGAGGCGACAGCCCGGCCTGGTCGGCCAAACGCCAGCCATACCAAGTGCCTCGGGGTGCGACATCCGACGTGCAGCCAACCGTGCAGTACGCCGAACTGCACACCCACTCGAGCTTCAGCTTCCTCGATGGCGCGAGCAACCCGGAGGAGCTCGTGGAGGAGGCAGCCCGTCTCGGGCTGCACTCGATCGCGCTCACCGATCATGACGGCCTCTACGGCATCGTGCGACTCGCGGAGGCCGCTGCCGCCCACAACTCGGCGGCCAGGGCGGCCGGACGACCTGAGCTCGGCACGATCTTCGGCGCCGAGCTCTCGCTCGGGCTCCGCACACCCCAGAACGGCGTCGCCGATCCGGAGGGCAGCCACCTGCTCGTGCTCGCGAAACGCGAGAAGGGCTACCACCGGCTCGCCGGGGCAATCACCGCCGGCCAGCTCGCTGGCGGTGAGAAGGGCAGGCCGCGCTACGAGCTCGAGCAGCTCGCCGAGCGGGCCGGCGGGCACTGGACGATCCTGACCGGCTGCCGCAAGGGCGCGGTGCGCCACGCGCTCACAAGTGCCGGGGCGGGTGCCGCGGCCATCGAGGTCGAGCGGCTCGTCGCGCTCTTCGGCGCCGAGAACGTGCTCGTCGAGCTGCTCGACGACGGCGGTCCGCTCGCGAGCACCCACAACGATGCCCTCGCGGCCATCGCGGCGCAGCTCGGGCTCGCCACAGTCGCCACCGGCAATGTGCACTACGCGACCCCGGAGCAGCACCACCTCGCCACGGCCCTCGCCGCCGTGCGGGCGCGTCGCAGCCTCGACGAGCTCGACGGCTGGCTGCCCGCATCTGGGTCTGCGCACGTGCGCAGCGGCGGTGAGATGGCGGCTCGCTTCTCCCGCTACCCCGGGGCGATCGAGCGCACGGTCGCCGTCGCCGAGAGCCACGGCTTCGAGCTGCGCAGGGCGAGACCCGGGCTGCCGAAACAGGATGTCCCGGCGGGCCACACCCCCATGAGCTGGTTGCGCGACCTCGTCTGGCAGGGTGTCGCGACCCGGCGGATCGAGCTCACCGACGCCAATCGGGCGCGCATCGAGCGCGAGCTCGAGGTCATCGAGATGAAGGACTTCCCCGGCTACTTCCTGATCGTGCACGACATCGTCGCCTTCGCGAAGAGCCGCGGCATCCTGTGCCAGGGGCGTGGTTCCGCCGCGAACTCGGCGGTCTGCTACCTGCTCGGTATCACGGCCGTCGACCCGATCTTCTACAAGCTCCCGTTCGAGCGGTTCCTCTCGAGCATGCGCGACGAGGAACCCGACATCGACGTCGACTTCGACTCGGGCAGGCGCGAGGAGGTCATCCAGTACGTCTACGAGAAGTACGGGCGCCAGAACGCGGCGCAGGTCGCGAACGTCATCAGCTACCGGCCGAAGGTGGCGGTGCGCGACATGGCGAAGGCGCTCGGGCACAGTCCTGGGCAACAGGATGCGTGGTCGAAACACGTCGAGCGCCATGGTGCCGAGCTCTCGAGCGCCGACCACGACATCCCGCAGGCCGTTGTCGACCTCGCGCTGCAGGTGATGAAGTTCCCGCGGCACCTCGGCATCCACTCGGGGGGCATGGTGCTCACCGATCGCCCCGTCGGCGAGGTCGTGCCGATCGAGCACGGGCGCATGGAGAACCGCACGGTCGTGCAGTGGGACAAGGACGACTGCGCGTGGATGGGGCTCGTCAAGTTCGACCTGCTGGGGCTCGGCATGCTCTCGGCGCTGCAGTACTCCTTCGACATGATCCGGGATGCGACGGGCGAGCAGCTCGATCTCGACTCCCTGCCGAAGGAGGAGGCCGGCGTCTACGACATGCTCTGCAAGGCCGACTCGATCGGGGTGTTCCAGGTCGAGTCGCGCGCGCAGATGGGGCTGCTCCCCCGCCTGCAGCCGCGCAGGTTCTACGACCTCGTCGTCGAGATCGCGCTCGTGCGGCCCGGCCCCATCCAGGGTGGCGCCGTGCACCCGTTCGTTCGCCGCAAACTCGGCGAGGAGCCCATCACCTACCTGCACGAGAAGGTCATCGAACCGCTCGAGCGCACCCTCGGTGTGCCGATCTTCCAGGAGCAGCTCATGCAGGTGGCCATGGCCGTCGGCGGCTGCACTGGCGACGACGCCGACCTGCTGCGCCGCGCCATGGGCTCGAAGCGCGGCATCGAGCGCATCGAGTCGCTCAAGGCGAAGCTCTACGCCGGGATGGCGTCCAACGGCATCGAGGGCGACCTCGCCGACGACATCTACGGCAAGATCCAGGCCTTCGCCAACTTCGGGTTCGCCGAGAGCCACAGCCTGAGTTTCGCGCTGCTCGTCTACGCGAGCGCGTGGATCAAGCTGCACTACCCCGCAGCGTTCCTCGCCTCGCTGCTGCGCGCCCAGCCCATGGGCTTCTACTCGCGACAGACCCTGGTGGCGGATGCGCGGCGGCACGGCGTCGTCGTGCTCGAGCCCGACATCCTGCGCTCCGCTGTCGCCTCCACCATCGAGCCGGCCGGCGATCGAGCAGGCGGTGATCGAGCGGTCGGTGATCGAGCGGTCGGTGATCGAGCGCAGTCGAGATCAGATCGAGCGCAGTCGAGATCAGATCGAGCGCAGCCGGGATCCGGCCTCCCAGGCTGCCTTGACCGCGACCAGCCGCCGGTGCCCGATTTCGACAGGTCGATCGATCACGACGATGCCGCACACCGCCGCGACGGCGACTTCACCGTGCGGCTCGGCCTCGCCGAGGTCACGGGGATCAGCGAGGAGCTCGCCGGGCGGATCGTGGCCGACAGGGACCGCGCCGGCGAGTTCCGCTCGATGGCCGACCTCGTGCGCCGGGTCGGCCTCACGACCGCCCAACTCGAGACGCTCGCGGCGGCCGGCGCCTTCGACTGCCTCGGCCTCTCCCGGCGCGAGGCGCTCTGGAACGCCGGCAGCGCCGCACAGGATCGGGCCGAGTTCCTACCGGAGTCGATCGTGAGCGTGCAGCCGCCGCTGTTCTCGATGCCGTCCGAGTCCGAGCAGTTGAGCTCGGATCTGTGGGCGACCGGCATCTCCCCCAGGGATCACCCGGTGCGGCACATCCGCCCGGCGCTCGACGACCGCGGGGTGCTCTCGGCGCTCGCCCTGCGCACGGCCGAGCCCGGCCGCAGGGTCGAGGTCGGCGGGGTCGTCACCCACCGCCAGCGTCCGGCGACGGCGAGCGGCATCACGTTTGTGAACCTCGAGGACGAGACCGGGCTCATCAACGTCATCTGCTCGGTCGGGGTCTGGAACCGCTACCGCCGGGTGGCCAGGGAGGCGCCGGCGCTCATCGTGCGCGGCATCCTCGAACGATCGACCGAGGGGGTGACGAACCTCGTCGCCGACCGCCTCGAGTCGCTCATCGTCGGCCAACGGACGGTTTCGCGCGATTATCGCTGAAAAAGACGGAAGATTACATTTTGGGGCAGTTTTGCGTCACATCGCTATTTCAGCGCGTTAGTGATATAGCCTTGCATCAACTCGCCGGTTCAACTGAGCCTGCGAGCGGTCCCGACAATCGGGGCCAAGAAGAACGCTCCTGGAGGAGTTTTACATGGCAATTGGCACCGTTAAGTGGTTCAACGCAGAAAAGGGCTTCGGCTTCATCGCACCTGAGGATGGAAGCCCGGACGTTTTCGCGCACTACTCAGCAATCGCGAGCGGCGGCTACAAGTCCCTCGACGAGAACCAGAAGGTCGAGTTCGACATCACCCAGGGACCCAAGGGCCCCCAGGCGGAGAACATCCGCTCCCTCTAGTCGCTGACTAGACGCTGGTCGAAGACCAGTACCCAGTCTTTTGTGGTTCCACCGTCATTGGCGACAGAACCGCAATGCATGACTAAAACAAGAAGGCCCCGGTCCATACCGGGGCCTTTTTGCATGCCCGGATGTCGCGCTCCCGCGTGAGGTGTCCCTAGGACGCCATGTTCTTGCGCAGCAGGTCGATGCGCGCCTGCAGCTGTGCGACCGTCGCCGTCGCCACCGCCGGGCCGCCGCACAACCGACGGAGCTCCGCGTGGATGAGGCCGTGGGCCTCCCCCGTGAGTTTCGCCCGCATGCCCACGAGGCTGTTGAGCAGCGTGCGCTGCTCCTTGAGGGTGCGGTACAGCGGCGGTGGCGTGCGATCCTCCGGCGGCAGGGCGCGCTCCCGCTCGATCGAGCGCCTCGACTGGCGGGCCTGCCGCGCCTGCAGCAGCTCCTTCACCTGGTCGGGTTCGAGGATGCCGGGGATACCGATGAAGTCGAGTTCCTCGTCGCTCTCGACAGCGGCGGCGAATCCGAACTCCGTGCCCTCGTAGAGCACCTTGTCGAAGTTCGCGTCCGACTCGATCGCGAGCCAGGTGAACTCGTCCTGCAGACCGTCCGACGCCGACTCAGACTTCTCCTCGGCGGCGAGCAGGTCGTCATCCAGCAGCAGGTCGTCCGGCGCCTCCCGATCGAGCACGTGGTCGCGTTCGAGTTCGAGCAGCCTGGCGAGCGCCATGAGCGGTGGAACGCTCGGCACGAAGATCGATGCGGTCTCCCCGCGCCGACGGGTGCGCACGAACCGGCCGACCGCCTGGGCGAAGTACAACGGCGTCGAAGCGGATGTCGCGTAGACACCGACAGCGAGCCTCGGCACGTCCACCCCCTCCGAGACCATCCGCACGGCCACGATCCAACGGTCCTCGCTGTGCGAGAACCGTTCGATGCGCTCGCTCGATGCCTTCTCGTCGGAGAGCACGAGGGTCGGATCCTGCCCGGTGATCCCCTTGAGCACCGCGGCGTACGCGCGCGCGGCGGCCTGGTCGGTCGCGATAACGAGCCCGCCGGCATCCGGGACCTGGTGCCGCACCTCGGTCAGGCGACGATCGGCGGCAGCGAGCACAGCAGGGATCCAGTCGCCACCGGGGTCGAGCGCAGTCCGCCAGGCCTGCGCGGTGACGTCCTTCGTGTCACCCTCGCCGAGCCGCGCCTCCATCTCGTCGCCCATGCGGGTGCGCCAGCGCATCTTGCCCGCGTACGCCATGAAGATGACGGGTCGCACAACACCGTCTGCGAGGGCGCGGCCGTAGCTGTAGTTGTAGTCGGTGACCGAGGTGCGCAGGCCCTTGTCGTCCGGAGCGTAGGTGACGAACGGGATCGGCGACGAGTCGCTGCGGAAGGGCGTCCCGGTGAGCGACAGGCGGCGGGTCGCCGGGCCGAACGCCTCCCGGATCGCGTCGCCCCAGCTCAGCGCGTCGCCGCCGTGGTGCACCTCGTCGAGAATGACGAGGGTGCGGGCGGACTCCGTGATCTCCTTGTGCAGGGATGCGCGCACAGCGACCTGCGCGTAGGTCACCGCGATGCCGTGGAATCGTCGACCGCCGAACGCGTGGCCGTTTTTGAACCCCGGGTTGAGGCGGATGCCGACCCGGTGGGCCGCGTCCGCCCACTGTCGTTTGAGGTGCTCGGTCGGTGCCACGACCGTGACACGGTCGACGACCCGCCGGGCGATGAGTTCTGTGGCGAGCCGGAGCGCGAACGTGGTCTTGCCCGCTCCGGGGGTGGCCGCCGCGAGGAAGTCGCGCGGCTCGGTCGCGAAGTAGTGGTCGAGGGCCTCGGCCTGCCACGCGCGCAGCTTGTCGGCCGTGCCGCGGGCGGCCCGTTCCGGATACGAGGGTGAGAGGTGCTCCGCCGCGAACGTGCCGACAGTCGGCGAACCGAGCCCACCCGGGCCGGCTGCTGGAGGAGTGTTCACTTGAGAAGACTTTACCCGGCGCCGGTGACACAGCGATCCGAAGCGGCAATAGGGTGGATGCCATGCTCAAGCACCCAGCGATCCGCCATACCGTCGCGTTCAGCCTCATGCACCCCGAGGGGTCGCCCGAGGAGCGCTCGTTCCTGACCGCAGCCCTCGCCCTGCGCGACATCCCCGGGGTGGAGCGCTTCGAACAGCTCATGCAGTCGAGCCCGAAGAGCGAGTTCGCCTTCGGGTTCTCGATGGAATTCGCGGATGGGGCGGCCTACGACGCGTACAACGCCCACCCCGTGCACACGGCCTTCGTCGCCGACCGGTGGGTGCCCGAGGTGACCGGGTTCCAGGAACTCGACTACATCGCGCTCCCGGAGGGCTAGGAGTCGGCCGGACCGGTGAACTCGTTGCCGGTGCGTCGACCGCTCTCCCTGCCGCGGTTGCGGCCGAGCAGCGCGGCCTGCGTCAGGGATCCCTTGCCGAAGCGTGCACTCACGGCATCCATGGTGTCCTCAGCCTCCCGCCAGCCCTCGTCGGCGTCCCAGAGGGCCTGCTGGCCGCCCTCGTCGCCGAGCTGCTCCACGCGCACACCGACGAGTCGAATGGCCGCGTGCTGGCGACCGAGGGCCTCGTAGACCTCGCTCACCTCGTCGAAGATGCGCCGGCCGACGTCGGTGGCGTCGGTCAGGGTGCGGGAGCGCGTGATGGTCGTGAAATCCCCGAAGCGGAGTTTGAGCACGACGGTGCGGCCGACCAGACCGCTGGTGCGCAGGCGCACGGCGACCATGCCGGAGAGCCGCAGGAGCTCGCGTCGGATGACCGCCGGGTCCGTGACATCGGTCTCGAAGGTCACCTCGTGCCCGACGCTCTTCTCCTCGGCTGGAGGCAGCACCGGTCGTGGATCGATCCCCCACGACAGGTCGTGGAGCTTGACCGCGGCTGCGCTGCCCACGATCCGGGTGAGGGTGTCGACCGGGGTTGCGGCGATGTCGCCGACGGTGCGGAGCCCCCGCCCGAGCAACTGCTCCTCGGTCTTCGCACCGACGCCCCACAGCGCGCCGACCGGCAGCGGGTGAAGGAAGTCGATGGTGCCCTCGAGCGGGATCACCAGCAGCCCGTCCGGCTTGGCGCGGCTCGACGCGAGCTTGGCGACGAACTTCGTGGCGGCGGCTCCGACGCTGCAGACCAACCCGGTCTCCGAGCGCACCCGCTCGCGCAGGAGCGTTGCGACTGTCGACGGGCTGCCGAGCACCCGCCGCGCACCAGCGACGTCGAGGAAGGCCTCGTCGATACCGAGCCGCTCGACCTTCGGTGTCAGGTCGTCGCAGATCGCGAAGACCAGGCGGGAGAAGTGCTGGTACCGCTCGAAGTGCGGTTCGAGCACGATCGCCTGCGGGCAGCGGCGTTTGGCGAGGGCGAGGGGCATCGCGGAGTTGACCCCGAACTTGCGCGCCTCATAGGTCGCGGCGGTCACCACCGAGCGCGGCGCATCGTGGGCGACGATCACCGGTCGCCCGACGAGCTCGGGATGTTCGAGCAGTTCCACCGAGGCGAAGAACGCGTCCATGTCGACGTGCAGCACGGGTGCCGAGCTGTCGTCGACCCCGATGGCGGTGACCTGGCGGCCGCTGCCATCCTGCTTGCTCATGGGTCAATGCTCGCACGAGCCGACGACGTCGCGACGGCCCGTGCGGTGGCGATGGCACAGAAAAGCCCGGCCGGGCTGCACCGCGTGGTGCGCCCGGCCGGGCTCTATCGTTCTGTGCGCGTGTGAGGCGCGTGCGCTGATCAGGCGCGGCGGCTGCCGCGGGTCACGAGACCGTAGATCAGCAGGACGAGGATCGCGCCGGCGATTGCAACCAGCCAGGTCTGGATCGACCAGAACTCCTCGAGACCGATGCCGAAGATTGCGCTTCCGATGAAGCCACCAAGCAGTGCACCGACGACACCCAGAACGAGTGTCGCAAGCCAGCCACCGCCCTGGCGTCCTGGCAGGATGGCCTTCGCGATAGCTCCAGCAATGAGTCCGAGGACTATCCAACCAATGATTCCCATGACGACCTCCCAGTCGGTCATTTGTACATCCCGGGTTTCGGAACGTCGTTCAGCCTGACACGTCGCTCGTTTGGGGGCCAAATCACGGGTGGGGGTTTGCTGAACACCATCTGAATGGTGTACGGGCTGTCGGTCACGCCGCGATTGCGGCAGTCTTGAGGCATGATCTCGCAGCACCCCTGGACCCGCTACGTCGCTATCGGGGACTCGTTCAGTGAGGGCATCGGCGACCCAGAGCCCGCATCGCCCGGGGGAACCAGGGGCTGGGCCGATCGTGTTGCAGAAGTGCTCAGCGCCGGCACCGACGACTTCGCGTACGCCAACCTCGCGATCCGGGGCAAACTCCTGCAGCAGATCATCGATGAGCAGATCGACCCGGCGCTCGCCCTGCGCCCCGATCTCATCACCGTCTCGGGCGGTGGCAACGACATCATCCGACCCGGAACGGACCCGGACGTCATCGCGGCACGGTTCGACACCGCGATCGAACGGCTCAGCGCCGACGGTGCGACCGTGGTCATGTTCAATGGCCCCGACATCGGGATGACGCCCGTGCTCGGTCGCTCGCGGGGCAAGGTGGCGATCTACAACGAGAACCTGCGCACGATCGCCCAGAAGTACGACGCCGTCGTCGCAGACATGTGGCCCCTGCGCGAACTCCAGGATCCGCGCATGTGGGCGCCGGACCGCCTGCACTTCTCCCCGCTCGGGCACCACACGATCGCGCGCATGGTGCTCGCCTCGCTCAATGTCGAGAACGACCTCGCCCCGTACGCGCCGGAGCCGCTCCCCGCACGATCGTGGCGACAGGCGCGTGTCGACGACATGGGCTGGGCCCGCGAACATCTCATGCCGTGGGTGCTGCGCCGCATCCGGCACCAGTCCTCCGGGGACAACATCAGCGCCAAGCGACCGGCACCCGGCGCCGTCGAGATCGGACAGCTGACCGAGCAGACCAAGAACCTCGCCGACGAGTAGTCGTCGGCGAGGTCGGTGGTGATGCGGGCTGGGGCTTAGCGGCCGTATCGCATGGCCGACGGGCAGGAGAACGCGTCCCTGCCCGCGGCGATGCCGACGCGGTTGAGGTAGGCGAGAACAACACCGTAGGCCTGGAAGAGGTTCGCCTCGGTGTAGAGGATTCCCTTGGTGTCGCAGTACTCCTTGACGATGGCGCGGGCGCGTTTGAGGTGCGGTCGCGGCATGCTCGGGAACAGGTGGTGCTCGATCTGGTAGTTGAGCCCGCCCATGTAGATGTTCATGAACCAGCCGCCGCGGATGTTGCGGCTCGTGAGCACCTGGCGGCGCAGGAAGTCGACCTTGCTGTCACGCGGCAGGATCGGCATGCCGATGTGGTTCGGGGCGAAGGACATGCCCATGTAGAGGCCGAAGACGCCGAGCTGCACCCCGAGGAAGGCGAAGGCCATCCCGAGCGGCAGGAAGGCGAAGATGACGGCGACGTAGCCGATGTGGCGCACCGCGAGGAGCGTGATCTCGAGCGAGCGCTTGTCGACCTTGCCTGGGGTGAAGACCGTGCGGAAGGCCTGGGCGTGCAGGTTGATGCCCTCGAGCAGCAGCGCGGGGATGAACAGCCAGCCCTGTCGGCGGGTGAAGAAGGCCTGGAAGCCGCGGGTCTTCGCCGCATCCTCCTTCTGGAAGATGATGAAGTCCGGCTCGATGTCCGGGTCCTTGCCAGCGGTGTTCGGGTTGCCGTGGTGGCGGGTGTGCTTGTTCATCCACCAGGCGTAGCTGATGCCGACGAGCAGGTCGGCGATGAGGCGGCCGGCGAGGTCGTTCGCCTTGCCGGAGTCGAAGACCTGGCGGTGTGCGGCCTCATGGGCGAGGAACGAGTACTGCGTGAAGATGACGCCGAGCACTGCCGCGACGATGAGCACGAACCAGGAGTCCTGCAGGAACGCGAAGGCGACCCAGGATGCGGCCATGGCCGCGGTGACGCCGATGAAGGTGAGCACGTAGAACGTGCGGCGACGGTGGAGCAGTCCCGCCTCGCGAACCGTGGCGAGCAGCGCAGAGAACTCTGAGACCGGGTTGGCAATGCCACGCGGTCCCGTCTTGATGATGCGCGAGCTTGAGACGGCAGAGCTTGGAACAGTGCTCAACTGGGACCCCGAGACGAGATAGGTCGACTTCCCAGCCAGGTCAATTCGAGCGGTTGCTCTGCGGATATCGACAGTCTAGGGCGGCAGTCTGTGAAACGCGTGCAGATCGTTTCCCGGCTTGTCGCTAGAACAGTTCGAACGGATTCCCGAGCCGCCACCACGGGCCCGGGTCGTCGATGGCGCTCGACAGGACCAGGTCGACGGCGATGGACTGGTCGCCGACGGCGAAGACCAGGTCGCCGAGGTCGGTGCCTCCGGCTGCTGCGCGCACGTCGTCGGTCTCGATCGTCGTCGAGACTGCGGCATCCGACCACACCACCGTGGTCGCCGACGTCGCGGCCTCGAGGCCGACGGTGCTCCCCCACGCGGTCTCGTAGCTGCCGATCGGATCGCCCGCCTCGACGAGCACGACCTCGTGGAAGCCATCCCTGATATCGGCGAGCAACGCCGAAGCCTCGAGCGCGAGACTCGCGTGGTCGACGCCGCCGAGCACAACCCCGACGGTGGTGACGGTGCTCGAGCCGACCGTGATGTCCGCGGCGAACAGCAGGCAGGCTCCGGCCTCGTCGAGGGTGCCGGTCTTGATTCCCGTCACCCCGTCCACAGCGAGGAGCCGATTGCGGTTGTCGTAGGTGCCGACACCTGGCACCGACACCGACCTGGATGCCACGATCTCGGCGACGAGCGGATCGGCGAGGGCGAGCTTGCCGAGCTCGATGAGGTCGGCCGGTGTGCTCCGGTTCGCCGGCGACATGCCCGTTGCGTCCGTGAGCACTGTCGCGGTGAGACCCTTCCGGTCGAGCCAGGCGTTCGCCGCCTCGACGAAACCCGCCTCCGATCCGAACGCCCACGCGGCGAGGGAGGCTGCGTAGTTGTTCGCCGACTCGACGAGCATCACCTGCATGATCGCGCGTTGCGAGAGCGTCATCCCGTTGCTCATCGGGGCGACCACCCCGTTGACCGCCCGCAGCGCCTGGCGGATGGCGACATCGCTCGGACCGAATGTGAGGCTCGCGCCCTCGGTACCCGGTGCGATCGGATGCTGCTCGAGCACCACGAGCGCGGTGACGATCTTGGTGATCGAGGCGATCGGGAGCGGCTCGGTCGAGCCCGTGGAGGCGAGCACCCCGTCGAAGCCGACGGCGCCGACGCCGCTCGCCGTTGTCGTCGGCCAGTCCAGCGCAGCCGGGGCCGCCGGCGCGATCTCGAGCGTCTGCACCGTGGGCGACACGGCCGGGAGTGGTGCGAGCAGGGTGAGCGGCAGGTAGAAGCCCGTGGCGAGCACGACGCCGAGTGCTGTGAAGACCGCGATCCGCCGCCTGAGGTAGGTCTGGCGTCTGGAGAGCGGCTCGCTGTCGGTGTGTGGCACGCGCCTATCGTAGTTAGGCGCGCCCGCCATCCACCGACCGGATCGGCGGGTGTTCGGATTCGGGCACGAGCACCCTGGTCTCCCGGTTGAGCGACTCCCCGCGGAAGAACGGCTTCGAGCCCGCGAAGAAGAACCAGACGATCATGAGCACGACACCGATCGCGAGCGACCCGATCCCGACCACGAACACTCCCCCGACGCCGAACAGCACGGTGTACCCGTAGTCGGGGTCGAGCATGTCGACGGCGGAGTAGACGAAGGCGGCCGTGAGCATGAGCGCGCCGAGCAGCGGGAACAGGAACCTGAAGAAGAACGTGCTCGCCGAACTGAAGAGCTCCCGCCGGAAGTACCAGACGCACGCGTATCCGGTGATCGAGTAGTAGAACGCGATCGCGAGCCCGAGCGAGAGGATCGAGTCGGAGAGGAAGTCCTCGCTGATGATGGTGAGCACGACGAAGAACACGATCGCGACGACGCCCATGACGAAGGTCGCGAAGCCAGGTGTGCGATACGTCGGGTGCACACGTGCGAATCGTGCGGGCAACGCCTTGTACGCGGCCATCGCGAGGGTGCCGCGTGCCGTCGGCAGGATCGTGGTCTGCGTGGACGAGACCGCCGAGACCATGACCGCGACCACGAGCAGCCAGGCGAACGGTCCGAACAGCACGTCCTTGAGGGCGAAGAAGACGTCCTCGGCGTTCGCCTCGTTGCCGAGGCCGACACCAGAGGTGCCGAGACCCGCGTACGCCATCGCGGCGACGGTCACCCCGACGTAGGTCACGAGCAGGATGACCGTCGTGAGAATGGCGGCCCGGCCCGGGATGCGCTTCGGGTCTCGCGTCTCCTCGTTGAGCGCGAGGCACGTGTCCCAGCCCCAGTAGATGAATAGCGCGAGCAGGATCGCCTCGACGAAACCGGAGGTCGACTCGAAGGCGAACGGATCGAACCACGAGAGCTCCGGCATCGTGGCGCCCGCCGGTGCCGTACCTGTGGCGACCGCGACGATCGCCGCGATGACGAAGACCGCGAGGGCGAGGTACTGGATGCCGAGCAGCACATTCTGCACCTTCTCGCCGATCTCCACGCCGCGGTAGCTGATCCACGTCATGAGCGCGATGAACACGACGCCGGTGACGGTGACGACGGTTGTGCTCTCGGCGAGTGTCGGATTCACCAGGAGCCAGAAGTACTTGCCGCCGATCTGTGCGAGGTTTGCGAGCACGACGATCCCGGCGACAGCCACACCCCAGCCGCCCATCCAGCCGATCCACGGGCCGAAGGCCTTCGTCGCCCAAGTGAACGTCGTCCCGCAGTCCGGCACCGCACGATTGAGCTCCCTGTAGGCGAAGGCGATGAGCAGCATCGGAACGAACGCGACGATGAAGGCGATCGGCGCCTGTGCGCCAACGGCGAGCACGACGAAGCCGAGGGTCGCGGCGAGCGAGTACACGGGAGCCGTGGACGCGAGGCCGATGACCGTCGAACCGAAGAGTCCGAGCGTGCCGGTCGCGAGGCCCTTGCCGCCGCTCGCCTGCGTGTCGGTCGGATGAACAGACATCGTCGTCTCCTCGGGTCGGTCGAGTACCGTGGCCGCCAGCATACGACTGCCGCCGGACTCGCGCGAGGGGTGGGCCTAGCCTGGCGGCA
>Ga0247804_10000848_pt1 | contig 14150 bp, 11 predicted proteins | sample UWRJL029104C1_FD_181142 | JGI IMG/M metagenome (GOLD analysis project Ga0247804, IMG submission 181142) | Plant litter microbial communities from Arlington Agricultural Research Station in Wisconsin, United States - UWRJ-L029-104C-1 | ecosystem: Environmental > Terrestrial > Plant litter >...
TGCGCCTGTGCCACCACCACCAATGTTATATTTAATAGTATCTATCGCAATATTCTGACATACGGCTTGTACATTATTTGCTGTTGTTAATGATAAGCTTGCGTTTGGATTTACCTTAATAGTTCCTGTTAAAGTCTTTTGTACACAAGTACCTGTTGTGGTTACCGTGTAGCTATATGCTGCTGCGTTACTTATCGTTGGCGTACCACTAATAGTAAATATATTTCCTGCTAATGTTCCTGTTACACCTGATGGCAAACCTGTTACCGTTACATTTGTAGCACCACCACCAATCGTGTAAACGATATTTGCAACCGGTACATTGATACAAACCGTTTGATTGGTTGAACCGCTTGTTAATGCTAACGCCGCATCCGGATTTACAGTAATACTGCCTGTTAATGTTCTTTGTGCACAAGTGCCTGTCGTCGTAACTGTATAATTATATGCTGTTGCACTGCTTACTGTTGGTGTGCCACTAATCGTAAATACACCTGCTGAAAATACGCCTGTTACACCTGTTGGTAAACCTGTAACGGTCGCGCCACTTCCACCACCGCCAATGTTATATTTAATAGTATCTATCGCAATATTCTGACATACTGTTTGTACATTATTTGCGGTAGTTAATGATAAGCTTGCATTTGGATTTACCTTAATAGTTCCTGTTAAATTTTTCTGTACACAAGTACCTGTTGTGGTTACTGTGTAATTGTATGCTGCTGCGTTACTTACCGTTGGTGTTCCACTGATAGTAAATACATTTCCTGCTAATGTTCCTGTTACACCTGATGGCAAACCTGTTGCCGTTACATTTGTAGCACCACCACCTATCGTGTAAACTATGTTTGCAACCGGTACATTGATACAAACTGTTTGATTTGTTGATCCGCTTGTTAGTGCTAACGTCGCATCCGGATTTACAGTAATACTGCCTGTTAATGTTCTTTGTGCACAAGTGCCTGTTGTCGTAACTGTGTAATTATATGCTGTTGCACTGCTTACTGTAGGTGTGCCACTTATTGTGAATACACCTGCTGCAAATATGCCTGTTACACCTGTTGGTAAACCTGTAACGGTTGCGCCTGTGCCACCACCACCAATGTTATACTTAATAGTATTTATCGCAATATTCTGACATACAGCTTGCACATTATTTGCGGTAGTTAATGATAAGCTTGCATCCGAATTTACATTAATAATAAATACTTGCGGTGTACCTACGCAACCATTATCAGACGGTGTTACTGTAATAGTTGCCACGCCTGCTGATGCTGTTATAAATGAAGGAATATTGCCTGTTCCGCTTGCAGCTAAGCCAATTGCAGTATTACTATTTGTCCATGTATAAGTTGTAGTTGCAATATTACCGGAAAAATTAACAGCAGCCGTTGATATACCGACACATAAAGATTGATCCGCTGGATCAATTACTGTTGGAATCGGTTTTATTGTTGGTGTAAAAGGTTGTGTACAGGTAAGTCCGTTGCTTGTAACTGATAAGTTAATATTTGCTGTAATATTTGCTGCTGTATTATTTATAGGTATATGATCAAATGTATTCAAATTTCCACCTGTTGCTACAGGACTTGTAGCAGTCCAGGCATAAGTATAAGTTCCATTTCCACCAATTGGTGAGGCACTGAAATTTAATTGTGTTCCACTACATTGAGGTCCTGTTGGTGCTAAGCGAACACCATTAGGATTTAAAACATTTATTGTGAAAGTTTGAGGCGTACCCATACAAGTTCCAACGCGAGGTGTTACCGTAATGGTTGCATTACCTGCTGCGATTGCTGTAAATGAAGGAATATTTCCTGTTCCACTTGCAGCTAAACCAATAGATGTATTGTTATTTGTCCAATCAAAAGTTGCGCCTGCTGTTCCTGTGAAATTAATAAGTGATGTATTTGCATTGATACAAACTTTTTGGTCAGCCGGATTGTTCACAGTTGGTGATGGCGTTACTGTCACAGTAGCTGTAACCGGTGCTGATGGTGTTGCACAACCGTTATTTGTTCCTGTAACTGTATATGTAGCAGTAGAATTAGGACTAACTGAAATGCTACTTCCTGTTGCACCGGTACTCCAAGTATAATTATCTGCGCCGCTTGCTGTTAATGTTACGCTGTTTCCAGGACAAGTAGCAGGTGAATTAACGGTAACATTAGGTGGTCCAATTGTTACATTTGCAACTGCTGTATTTTGACAACCGGTAGCAGTATTTGTTCCTGTTACTGTATAAGAAGTATTAGCAATTAAAACAGGTGTTACTTTAGTGCTTCCTGTTCCTAAACCAGCGCTCCACGAATAGGTATTTGCACCTGTAGCTGTTAGTGTTGCCGCTGATCCACTACATATAGATGGAGAATTTACTGTTACTCTTGGCAAAGAATCAATTTTAAATACTGCCTGATCGCTGAAAGTAACGTTTGAGCCATCACAACGGTTATTTACTAAATTAGCAGTAAATGTTTCTGAGGAATTCGGACATATACTTTGAGTTAGTACATCAGAGTTTGATACTACCGCACCGCTTGAATTTGTCCAGTTGATAGTTTGTTGTAAAGCACCATTTGGCAAAAACCTGTAACAAACGTTAGTCTGTGCTGCTGTAGAAGGATTCGCGCCTGTTGCTGTAAAATTTACAGAACCATCTGTATTACGAATACCGATAATAGAGCGTCCGCCATTCCAGCTTGAACAAACCGGTTTATTGGTAATTACCACATCAATAATATTATAACCTTCGTGTAATATTATCTGTGATGTCATTTTTTTATTATTACAAGAAGAACTGTATAAAGGAATTTGATAATAAGTAATAATAAATCTACGACATGGTGCTGTTCCTTCTGTGTAATACCTGATATTTCCACCAACAGATGGATCTACATCTGTGTATGGACCCATTATTGAGTTGAATATATCAGTTGTGCTATTGATATTTCCACTAAAAGAATAGGCACAATAGTCGCCTGCATATGATGTATTAAAACTTACACAAGCATTGGCACCAACCACCACTCTGTTATAATTATTGCCGAAGAAACAAAAATTGAAACCAATATTCAGAACACTTCCCCAAATATCATCAGATCCTACAATAATATTTGTTCCTGTTGTGTTATATGCCGGTGATGGCATGGTCATTTGTTGTACTAAATAGGTATTGGTTGCGCGATTTTCGTGTTGTGGAATTGCTTTCCTTGTTACGGTAACACAATTGCTACTGCAGATGCTTGTATCGGAACCTGCCGTGATTCCATAACAAGGTCTGTCGTAAGTAATTTGAGCGTTTGAAAGCGATATAATAAAAAGAAGAAAGAACAATAATGTAAAATGCTTCATCATATGCACGAGTTTTAGAATTAGAACTAAGAAACTGTGTTGGGAAACAGTTAGATAAATCTAAGTAAAAAAAAGTGAAATGTTAAATAAACCTAAATAAAGTTTAGGCGAAAAGTGGAATTAAATAGGATTTAACCTTAACTTAAAATTAGAATACTTCATCAATTATTGACCAATTTGATGGTTCAATAGCTGTTTTTAAGTTTTTTACAGAAAATTCTGCCAGTTTTTTTGTGGTTGTTTTACCAATAGAAACAATTTGCTGATTATTTTCCTGAGTATTATTTTTAAAATATGCTTCGACACTCATTGGACTTGTGAAGATCAATATTTGTTCTTTACGCAACTGTAGGTTTTGCTTAGGTTGATTTTTATAAATTATCAACGATTCAAGGTTTTCATTTTTTAATAAATTCTTCTGAATGCTCTGCATTGATCTTTCTGCCTGTGGAAACACAATTTTTCCATTGGCAACGGCATCAAATTCTGTGGCAATTTTATTTAAATCATTTCCTTTGCCGATAAAATCAACTTTTAAACCTAATTCATATAGTGATTGCGCTGTACCTTGGTTGATAGCCGCAATCTTAATTTGAGATTTGAGATTTGAGGTTTGAGATTTAAAATAGAACTTAACTCCATTTTTACTGCTGAAAAACAACCAATCTGCATCATTTGGCTGCTCAAATTCTACTGGCGAAAATTCTATAAAAGATTCATAGTTCACCGTATAATTATGTGCTTTTAAAACACGAACCAAATAATCTTCTTCTTTCAAATCTGATGTAATAAAAACATCAGTTGGTTTTGAATTTTTGAGTTGGTTGACAAGTTTTTTTGATTCTTGTTTTATGACATCTTTCGATAAACTCTCTTTCGATAAACTCAAGATGACATTGTGTGTCCTTTTAGGAATGGTGTTCCATGCAGTTGCCTGTGAAATCCAGACATGAAAATCATCTTCCATTTTTTCAGCATAAATACCTAAAGGCATTTGGCAGCCACCTTCAAAATCGTGTAAAATCTGGCGCTCTATTTCTGTTATAATTTCACTATCGTTATCATGTAACAGGCTGCAAATTTCTTTGAGCTCTTTGTCGTTTTCTCTTACCTGAAAAGCCAACACACCTTGTGCCGGTGCAGGAATAAACATGGGTGCTTTCAGCGAAATCTGCTCAAATTCACTCAAGTCAATTTTCAATCTTTCAAGACCTGCAGATGCCAATACAATAGCATCGTAATTTTGTTCTTTTAATTTCTTAATTCTTGTTGGTACATTGCCACGCAGATCTTGTAATGCTATATCAGGTCGCAATGCCAATAACTGAGATTTTCTTCGTGCCGATGAGGTGCCTACTAACGCATTTGCTTTTAGTTTTAGCAATTTTGTTTCATCAACACATTCTTTTTTTATCAATAAAATATCGAATGGATTTGCGCGCTTTGAGTATGCAGCAATGGTTAAGCCATCAGGAAATGTAGTTGGCAAATCTTTGCACGAATGTACTGCTACATCTATTTCATTTGCTAATAAAGCATCTTCCAGTTCTTTTGTAAAAAAGCCTTTACCTTCAATTTTATCGAAGCTTAAATTCCATTGTTGTGTGGCATCTCCTTTTGTCTGAATAATTTTTAATTCAGCAATAATACCATGTTTTGCCAATTCATCTTTGGTGAAATTTGCCTGCCACAACGCTAATTCGCTGCCACGTGTTCCGATAATTATAGGTGATTTCATTGTTTAGTTTGCAATTGGCAAAGTTATTATTTTTATTCACGCAAAGGCGCAATAAATGCAAAGAAATTAACTCGATTAAAAATAAGTAAGTAATGTAAAGCAGTTAAAAAAATCATGTCAATCATGAAATCAATACACTATGCTTCTGACAATAATTTATGGTCGAAATTTCTTGTTGAGTAAAGATTTTTTAGAAGCTTTAAAAGGCAAGGCAATGTATTTTTCTTCCATGTATTGCATTACTTTTTCTAAGATTTCTTTAGCATTTTCATCTAAAGAATCAACTTCATCTTTAAATGTCATTGTTAATGCACGTGCTTTAATATTTTTTACTTCATTTGGAATGTCTGCTAATGCCAGTTCCAATCTTCTTTCTTTATACAGATCATTGAAGCTGATTATAAATTCATCAAGCAATTCTTCTGCTTTATACAGCTCGCCTTTTCTGAATTGCATGTTTTCCTGTGCTTTTCTTTCTAAAGATGAAATATCAATGTAGTCAACATTTTTCATTGCTATCACTTCGTCGTCTACATCTTGCGGCACAGCTAAATCCACAATAATTACCTTCCTGTTTTTAGGCACTAATTTGTCAAAAATATCTTTTGTAAGCACTGCAAAATTTGCGCCTGTGCAAGTGAGTATAATATCTACATCTTCTTTGTGATGTACTAATTTATCTAACAAAAAAGCCTTGCCATTTTTAAATCGTGCTGCTAAATCTTCTGCTTTATGCAAAGTTCTGTTATATACTACAACATTATTTTCCGTTCCATCTTTGGTTAATAAATTTGCCATTAAATTATTCGTCTGACCGGCGCCAATAATGAGCATATTCGCATACTTATAAAAATTGCGCGCAGCTAAAGAACGAAATGCCAAAGAAACAATAGAAACAGGTTTCTCACCTATGCGTGTGTCGCAATGAATTTTCTTTGCAAAAACAATGGATTGTTGGTAAGCCAAACGAATCTCGTCGCCACACAAGTCATGCTTTTTTGCATTTACATAAGCTGTTTTTATTTGTCCTAAAATCTCACGTTCGCCAAGCACCAAAGAATCTAAAGAAGCTGCTACGCCAAAGAAATGTTTGATAGCATCATCACCTTCAAAAACCAATGCTTTAGTAATGTGCAAATGAATTAATTCTTTCGTTAACTGCGGATTGATGTATAAGAATAAATCTTTTAGGAATTTATTATCGATGTTTTTTTCATACGTAAAAAAGAAAGTAACACGATTACAGGTGTTAAGGTAAAGTAATTCGTCAATGGAGAAATTTTCTTTAAGCTCAGCCAGGCGATTTGCAGGATAATCTGATGTATCATCATCACTCAGCAAGTAATCTTTCAACCTGTTGACTTTTGCTGTTTTATGAGTAATAGTTACGACCTTGTAACGCTGCACTTCGTTGATTTTTATCTGTTACAAATATCGTATTATAATCACCAATAAAAAAATGATTTTCGTCATACTTTGAGCAGCTAACAATTAGATAACTAATTAGGATATTCAATTTGCAGATAACATTTACCATTCTGTAACTGCAGATCTTTCTTTACGCCTAATGAATAACGAACAATTACATGCTTATTTTCGTCTGTGTCCGGTAATTTACCGATTACTTTTGCGTAAACAACTTTGCTGTTCACCAAATTCTTGATCTTAATGACTGTAGCAATAGGCAACCATTTGTGCATGGCAAAATATACTGTTTCCATAGTACCTAAGCTTGTTGTCATTGGCGCGCCTGTGCCTTTTGCCGTTTGAACAGACATAGACAAAGCTTTTTCTTTATAAATTTTAGCTAAATCTTTCTGTGTTGCATTATCAGACGCCTGAATATCAGGTTTTTGAGTTTCTGTTTCTGTGATTACCGGAATTTCTGACGGTGGTTTTACTTCTTCCATTTTAAGTGAAGTATCCGATGTTTTTGCTGGAACTGGCTCCTGTTTTACCAAAGGCTTTTTTTCTTCTATTTTAGTTGTTGGTATTTCTGTAAATGCTTGTGGATTTGTAGTAAAATTTGGATCTACCACATAAATCTGGCTACCTACTTTAAGATTAAAATCTTTGATTCCATTCCATTTCTGAATATTTTCTACGCTGACAGCATACATTTTAGAAACAGCATACATTGTTTGACCAGCCAAAACAGTATGCATCTTTCCATTCTTAGGAATTAAGTTAGGTTTTGGTGATTCTTTAGGTTTTAATTCATTATTAACTGATGTTGAGTTAGTTAAGATTTTTTTATTTCCAACATTAGGAATTCTCAAAATTTGATCAGGCTTTATATTACCATTTTCAATTCCAGGATTTACCTTAAAAATCTCATTTACAGGCACCGTATATTGTCTTGAAATCTGATAAATAGTTTCGCCAGCCTTTACAACATGCATGATATACGTTGAATTGGCATCAGGTTTTTGTGCAAAAGCTATAGAAAAAGCTAATAATATTATACTTAAAAAGAATTGTCTCATGTTATTTAGTTTACGTCGTTACAAAAATCATAGTTTTTAGCTTTGAAAAACTGCAGACTTTTCAACAGTGGTTTATAGGTAAATTATTAAAATATCTAACTGTTTAGGTTAGATAAGATTACTTTTGTATTCAAATTCCGTACCAATTGAAAATTTTAGGCGTTATACCTGCACGATATGCATCATCCAGATTTCCCGGAAAACCATTGGTAGATATTGATGGCAAAACGATGATTCAGCGTGTGTATGAGCAATGTATGAAAGCCGAAAGTTTGTCAAAAGTAATTGTTGCTACTGATGATATGCGGATTTTCGACAAAGTAAAAAGTTTTGGAGGCGAAGTGATGATGACAGATGTTGACCATTTAAATGGTACTTCAAGATGCGCAGAAGTACTTCATCACTTTGAAGAAATTTTATTAGAACCGATTGATTACGTTATCAATATTCAAGGTGACGAACCGCTGATTGATCCGAAGCAAATTGATGATTTGGCAAGTTTGTTTGAAGATGAAAATGCTGAAATTGTTACTCAAGCAAAAAGAGAAACGGATTTGTCTTTGTTAGAAAATCTAAATATTGTTAAAGCCATTTTAGATAAAAATAATTTTGCAATTGTTTTCAAAAGAAACTTACAGCTTACAACTTACGATTCACAACCATTTTATAAGCACGTTGGTATTTATGGTTTTAAAGCTGATGTTTTGAATAAAATTGTACACCTTGAGCCATCACAAAATGAGCTACAACATAAACTGGAACAATTACGCTGGTTAGATAATAGTTATAAAATAAAAGTTGGCATTACCGAATATGAAAGTATCAGCATTGATACTGAAGAGGATTTGGAAAGAGTAAGGAAAACCCTGAATTCTTAGTTTCATTGTTTATATGGAAGATTTAGTTTTTGTTTTGAATGAACTTTACATCATTCAATAACACTAAAAATTAAACATCATGAAAGCAATCAACAAACAATCAATCGTACAAACAATCGTAGTTTTATTTGCAGCGATTATATTTCAAAACTGTTCATCATCTAATGAAAAATACTCTAACTTCACAGCCAATGAAAGTGTCAAAACAGTAGCAAATACTAACGATTCCGAATTATCTCAGGAAGAATTAGAGCAAGCTGCAGCACTTTTGCTATTAGTTGCAGTTGCAAGTGAAATGGATAATTCTTCTGATGAAACTTACTATGAAGAAAATAGCAGCAGTTATGATAATGACAGACCGCAATTAGATATACATGATATGATTGAGTCTAATCTTGCAAATAATATTGTGTATGAATAATGATATTATCACTTAGATAAATTCAATCCGTAAACACATTGACAAACTCACTTCGATAAACTCAGTGTGACATTCTAAAACTTATTACATGCTGTGTCAAGCTGGGTTTATCAAAGCTTAATTAATGTAAGATATAGATTGTCGAATGTCAAATGAGTTTATCGAAATTACATAGCATTTACTGCTACTTTAGCAATAAACGGCGACAAGGCAACACCCATTCCATTGCAAGACATTACATATTTAGTATAATTGTTAAGGCTCATAATTACAGGTTTCTTATCATCAGAAAAACCCATGATGCCTTGCCATTGCTGTTCGATTTCGAAAGAAGTACCTGGTAAAATGATCTGTTGAAGTTTATTTTTCAGATCGTCAATAATTTTTTGATTTGGTTCAAATGCAGTTGTTCTTTCTGTTTCAAAATCAATATTTCTGCCACCGCCAAATAATATACGATTGCCAACATTTCTGAAATAATAATAACCTTCATCAAAATGAAAGCTTCCTTTAAATTTTAAACTAGGAATTTCGTTGGTTAATATAACTTGTCCGCGACCAGGTTTTATTGGCATTTCAGGCAACAACTCATTTATAAAAGCATTGGTTGAAAGTATGATCTTTTCTGCTTTTATCTGAAAGTGTCCATTCGATTCATTGTGTACATTCAGCACATTACCTTGTATATGTTTTACATTTGCACCTGTTATAATTTGGATATTCTTTTCTTTCAATAATTTCCAGTAATTCAGCATCAGCTTACCGGAATCTATCTGCGATTCTAAAGAGCATGACAGCATTTGTCTAACATTTTCAGTAAAGCCAAACTCATTGATTTTATTGGTCACATCAGCAAAAACAGGTATTTTGAAGATTGGCATCAACCATTCATTCAAACCGTTAACAGCACTTTGTGGAATTGGATTTTGGAAGATCAATTCGTAACCACCAAAAGTTGTTCTGCCTAATTTTTCATCACCGAAACGTTCTGTTAAAATCTTTAAACCTTCAAAACGCTGCCAAATAATTTCATAGGCTTTTTTATCACCTAATAGTTTTATGTCACTCAATATTTCTGTAGGCGAACCAAAGCAGGCAAAGCCTGCATTTTTGGTAGATGCACCGCTTGGAAAAATACCACGTTCTAATACTACAATTTTTGCATTTGGATATTTTTGTCGTAACTCAAAAGCTACAGAACAACCCATGATGCCTGCACCAACGATCACAAAATCGTATGTTGTAAGTGTTTGTTGTTCCCAAAAAGAAAGCATGGTTTGATGTACGATTTACGATTAAAAGAAAGAAATGTAATAGTAAATTGGTGGAGAATATCGGATTCGAACCGATCGCCTCTTCACTGCCAGCGAAGCGCTCTAGCCAAATGAGCTAATTCCCCAATTTTTAAAGAACAGTCGCAAATATAGAAATATTTAGCGAATCAAATCTAAAACTAATTGCGCAGCTTTTGCAGAAGCACCGCTATCACCAATTTTAGCTGTTAGAGAATCATAGAATCGGTTATTTTCAGAATTTAAGAGTTTGTTTAGTGATCTTGTTATTGTTTCTGTATTGCAATCGTTTTGTATCAACTCTTCTACTATCTTTTCGTTGGCAATTAAATTTGGTAAGGAAATATAATCAACCTTTGCCAGGCGCTTTCCAATTTGGTAATTTAGTACAGATGTTTTGTAAACTACAACTTGCGGCACATTAAACAATGCGGTTTCTAAGGTAGCTGTGCCGCTGCACACTATGGCTGCTTTTGCGTTTTGTAATACATTATATGTTTCATCAAAAACGATGGAAATATTTGCAGGAAGTTCTGTTGGATATAGATCTTTCAGTCTTGAGATGCCTGTGATCACAAATTGTTCATTTGGAAAATTGTTTGCCGCATCTATCATTACAGGTAATATCTTTCTTATTTCCTGCTTTCTGCTGCCTGGTAATAAAGCGATGTACGATGAACGATGAACGATGAACGATGAATGATGAATATCTTCAACAGATTTATCGCTTTGCTCGAAATGACGATAAACATCCAACAATGGATGACCTATAAAATGAGCATTTAGATAGTTATGTTTTTCATAGAATGCTTTTTCAAAAGGCAAAATACAAAGCATAATATCTACATATTGCTTTACTGTTTCAACACGTTTTTCATTCCAAGCCCAAATGGTTGGCGAAATATAATACACTACTTTGAAGCCTTGCTGCTTACACCATTTTGACATACGCAAATTAAATCCAGGATAATCTATTAAGATGACAACATCCGGTTTAAATTCTAAAATGGCTTGTTTTATTTGCTTAAAATTTCTTCGGATAGTTCTGAGGTTTTTTATCACTTCGTAAAAACCCATGAAAGCTAACCTGTTTAAACCAAAAAGCGTTTGCACATTCTGCGCTTTCATCAAATCGCCGCCAACGCCTTTAAATATTGATGCTTCGTCTAATTTGGAAATCTCTTTCACCAAATTACTACCATGTAAATCACCTGATGCTTCGCCTGCTATGATGTAGTATTTCATGTATAGAGTCAAGATTTTTAGAATCAGGAACCAAGATAATATTTATAAGAGATGTTATTTATTTAAAACCAAGTCTTGATTTTTGGCTCAAACAATCTTATCCATTACAAAGCATATCTTACAACAAGCATTGCAATAAGATACAGTACTGATGCGATAAAAATTCCTTTACATAGATTGAATCTTTTTAAAAGATTAAAAAGAAAGAAAAAAGGTAAATTAAGGAAAACGCAATTTCTTATAAATGATGGCAATGTTGACAGTTGCTTTACACTATTGATGTAAGTGTCCCAAGTATAATGATATTCTGATTTGAATTTGAAAACATATAACAACACTAACATCAGCATTGGAATTATCAAACCTAAAATAAATCCGATAAGTGTGGTATCTATTTTATCTAAAAAACTTTGTCTTTGTATTTCTCTTTCGTTACTCATATTTATTTCTTTAAAACTTGTTTGCCTTTTAATGGTTTCTTTTTAGCATTATCTTCGTGTAAATCCCAATTTTTATTGATGTAAGAAATTGCATGATGATGCGTGAGATCAAATTGTACAGGAACAATAGAAACATACCCATTTTCCAAAGCCCAAACATCGGTGTCTTCGCCTTGATCGTTATTAATAAATTTTCCTGTGAGCCAATAGTAACTTTTACCGCTTGGATCTTTTCTTTCATCAAATTCTTCTTCCCATTTTGCAACGGCTTGCCTGCAAATCTTCATGCCTTTTATTTGTTTTAAGGGCAATTTCGGAAAATTGACATTTAACAAAGCATCTTTAGGCAAACCTGCTTTCAACATATTTCGTACGATTTTTTCTATGAAAAACTTTGAAGCTGAAAAATCCGCTTCAAAAGAAAAATCCATTAAAGAAAAACCGATAGCAGGAATTCCGTCGATTGCAGCTTCCATAGCGGCTGACATAGTTCCGGAATATATTACATTAATAGAAGCATTAGAACCATGGTTGATTCCTGAAACACACAAATCTGGTTTGCGATGCAAAATTTTATCAATGGCAATTTTCACACAATCAACAGGTGTTCCTGAACATTGATAAGATGGTATTTTATCGCCAAAAACATTTACTTTCTGAAAACGTAATGGTTCGTGAATAGTGATAGCATGACCCATTGCGGATTGCGGACTATCTGGTGCAACAACTGTAACATCGCCGAATTTAGTCATTACTTCTACCAAGGCTCTGATTCCTGGTGAAATAATTCCATCATCATTTGTTACTAAAATAACCGGTTTACTCATTTGGTAAAGGTACAAATTTAGGTGTTAGCGATTCGTAATAAGCTATCAATTTTTTATTTTTACTATAAAATTCTTTCATTTTTATGTAGGTTTGAAGATATGAGTTCGAAAGTAAAAAATATACTAATTGTTGTTCTGATCTTTACCGTTGGCTTTCTTGGAATGAAGCTGTTTATCAGTGATATTTTTAAAAAGAAAGATAATTCTACTGTTGACAGTACTATTGTTGTCGAAAAAATTCAGAAGGTATTAAAATTAGTTACTATTGAAGGACACTTTTCGGAACTTATGAAATATCAGGATTTTGATTATGTTGATTTTCCGGGTTTTAGAAAAGATGCTATAGTAAGAGTAAATGCTAAGGTTTCGGTTGGATATAATCTTAACAACTTTAAGGTTTCAACTAATGAAACGGATAAAACCATTACCATACAGCAAATGCCAAAACCTGAAATTTTATCTGTTGATACAGATATAAAATTTGAGAACTTGAGTTCCGGTTTATTTACGAATTTCAGTCCACAGGAATTATCGAAATTAAATGCGTTAGCAAAAGAAAAGATAAAACAGAAAGCCTTGAGTGCTGAAATTATAAAACAAGCGGAAGAGCAAAAGAAAGACCTGTTTGAGCTTATATTTTACATGGCAAAGCAAAATGGCTATAAAATTATTGTTGATGGCAATGAACTTCAACCGTTACAAAATCTGAAACCGTAGATGGAAGCAAGCATATATATTACGATCGGAATTATTTTGCTAGTTGTAGGTTTAGTGAGTTGCGTTTTGCCACCATTGCCAGGACCGCCAATTGCATTTATTGCTTTAGTTATTGGTCATTATAGTTTGCACGAATACCAGGATTTACCGACTTGGATGTTGATCGTGTATGCTGTAATTACAGTTATTGTGCTGATAGTTGACAATTTCATTCCGATTTGGGGAACGAAGAAATTCGGTGGCACGAAAGCAGGCATCAGAGGTAGTTTTATTGGTCTTTTAATTGGTGTGATTTTGTCGCCGTTTGGTGGAATTTCTATTATTATTTGTCCATTTTTAGGTGCTATTATTGGCGAATTGATAGACGGACAAGGCTTTACAATAGCTATAAAATCTGGTGTTGGTTCGTTTATTGGTTTTTTGCTTACAAGTGGTATCAAAATTATTTTGGTGGTTATGATGTGCTTTCATTTTTTAAAAGCAGTGCTTTTTTAGATTCAAGATTTTTAGACATAAGATTTATAGACTTAATAAAACTACATTGAATTACAATAATTTTTATATGGTTAAAGTTTGGAAACAAAGCAAAATTTTGTTTTTAGCCATTGTTGTATTCACTTCGTTTCAGGTTTTATTCTCTGTTAAAAGAGTTCAGAATTTTCCTTTTTTTATTTATGATATGTATTCCAGAACAATAGACAAACCTGAGGTTTTCACTGTTTATGAAATTAAATTAAATGGAATAACAACAGATT
>Ga0247804_10000849_pt1 | contig 14148 bp, 12 predicted proteins | sample UWRJL029104C1_FD_181142 | JGI IMG/M metagenome (GOLD analysis project Ga0247804, IMG submission 181142) | Plant litter microbial communities from Arlington Agricultural Research Station in Wisconsin, United States - UWRJ-L029-104C-1 | ecosystem: Environmental > Terrestrial > Plant litter >...
GAAGCATCGTCTGCTGAAGGGAGTGTGATCTTGTTCGTTTGTGCAAGTTGGAATAGAAGTGCGGGTGACAAGGAGCCTTCTATGTGGAGGTGGTGTTCGCATTTTGGCAGAGCCTGCAAGAAGTTATGAATATCTGATTTACACATATTGTCCTAGAGAGCGATTGCTTGAGTTTATTGAGAAATGTAGAAAGAAGGAGAAACTGGAAATACAGATGCTACTACACTAAACAGAACTTAATAGCTGAGAGAAAAGAGGGGATTGTGGGGTGTTAGTTTGGCAATTTGGCTAGAGACTCATGGACCTTTTTCTTGTCCGTGGATAACCCACCGTTGACTTGGAGTGCAAATGTTGCTGCGCCTAAGAGGATGCGATATGGATTCTTCTCGGGCCAGCTGCGGGCAGTTGACAAAAAAATGAAGATATTTTCAAATAATTGAGCCAAATATTGCTTATATGAGGAAGGCGGTGAATAAAGAAATCGGGGTTTCGGCGCATGCCGAACGATGTAGCTGGTGTCAAATAAGGTTAGTTGGGAACAGTTCGGTAGTATAGAGTATAGGCTTGTCTATATTAACTTGCATAGCATTTATTATGTTGTTTGCCCTCTTCTAAACAAACATCTTGAAACTAGAGGGATACCGGGCCTACGTACTGCTCAATTAATCAAAACTAAATGGCGACATTGCCGCTAGAGTAGACTCCATAGCCATGGATATATTCTGCTTTTATGTTTCACCACCAACTTTCCAGATGTGAAGCTTCCGTTTTGTAAATTGCCGACGTGTTTCAGAACATGTCTTGCCAAGTTAAAAACTTTTCAAAGTTCAAAATAGCAGGTCAGTTGGATTTCTGCTCTCCTCCTCAACGTACCGCACTTTCTTGACCTCGGTATACCAACTATTTCACTAAGCCGTGTCTGAAGCCCAAACCTGAAAGATCTACGCCTGGAGCGGATCCAATACTGTGTTTTGAAACGCGTTCGTCGTCCGCAAGGAGATTTCGTTTTAGGAAATTTCAGAAAATTACTTATAATGTGCATTTTTTGGGCCTGTCCAATGGCCCAGATTCCTTTACGTTTTTTAAATGTTGGCAAGGCTACTTTAGGTGCGACGTACCCTTCACCATCAGACGCATAATACTCTGTCATATATCTAGCCTCAAGAACCGTAGTCTCATGGAGTGTGCGCCCTCGAACCGTTGGCTACTGCCCCTGCCCTGCTTCAATGCGGTCGATCACATTCCTTTTGTTTTTGCAAAGTAACGGAACCCGGAAACTTGGTAACTAGGTTGTAATGTTGGACAAGTCAGCAGCAGAGCCTTAGCATGCCCGTGGCCCAAGCAATAAAGCATTTGAATCACATAATTGCGCAAGGATGCTTGACCTGGAGACGCTTTGTTTCCTGCAATGAGTATGCAGTGATCTGTTCTTCAAATCTCAGATTCCGAGCCAAATCTCGGAGCTGTTCACCAGGATCAAGGTACAACGGTATTCGAAAATGACGGAACTTCCTTGGTTTTGTCCTTTCCCGAACCTGAACCTGAACCTGAACCCGGAAGCCACAATTGTGCATTATATATCCCGTTATACTATAGGATGTTTCCTTGTTGCAGATTATCTCTTGGATCGATATAGTCGTACAGAGTCTTGGATAACTAGATTGTTTTGTTCCGGCTTTTGGGTTTCAATACTCATGTGAAAAACCATAGCCGTATTTGGCCTCCTGCTCCGTGTAGGGTATGATATCGGATCGTACCGCACTCTTGAGAAGGGACAGGCACGGAGGATGACTCGGGCTACTTGCCGAGTACTGTCTCACATGAAACCTGTGGTTACTCTTCCATTATTCTTTGCTGCTTCTTTCAGTACAAGCAAAGGTAGTAATGTGAAAAGAACCGAAGTTGACTCAATTGCCTCTTCACCCAGATCATCTTTTAGTGAGCGTTAAAGTGTTAGAAGTCAAAATCATTGGGGAGCGCGCGCTCTCGTGGTTAAATTCACACCACAAAGCCGAGGTTGAGATAACTGGAACTTTAGACGGGTATTTTGTATTCAAACTATACAGATTACTACTTCAAGAACTTAGGTGGCCCGCTGCTCGTGACAACAAGATGTAGTTTACAGTACCATCGCTACCAGCGCACTTGCATGATCCTGATTGCGTTGCTTTAAGTTGGGTCTCCGGAACTCGGAAAGGAGCCGGAAAGGCTAGTGCACTTTCATATATTACTTAACAACGGTACTTTATAGAAAATCCCCGATGTATATTGCCATGGCTCTGGCGTAAGCACAGAACGTTCCATTCGATCTTACCGAAGCCACTGAAAAACAAGGATGTCACTTACCAATTGTCGAAACGGATCCGTCCCACCAAAAAACCGTTTTGTGAGTTTTTCCTATTCGCTAGTACACAGGAGAGGGTCACAGTCATCCCCTTCTCGATTGGAGGCTTTCCTAAGTTTCTTTCGCTCTTTCATACAAGTAAGAAAGCGATTGATTTAGTATATCATACCTAGAAGTAAGAACATTTGTGTCACGCTCCACAGGGTTCGGCTAGGTCTTCGCTTAAATACGGGGTATCTCGCGACTATCAATCCAGCCAGTATCAAAAGTGGTACTAAAATTCATTACCAGGGTTGATATGCATACGGGAAATGGCCAGGGAACAGAATGCAGACCAGGATTGAGTTGAAACTGGCGCCAGTAAATCAGAAATTAAAATGAAGCCATTGGCGGCGGTTCGGGTGCATGATTAATACGTGATCTGATAAGACGATCCCAACCTGTGACCAAGTAATGCCATTCTCTTAAAGAACCACTTTCAAAATCTCCAGTCGCGTGCTCGTGTCAAATGCTTTAATGTAATATACGAATGTATGCGGCAAAATAAGGCGTTTGAAAGTGCTTTGAGCCTGTAGTATTGGTCATGATTTGACATCTTGGCAAGTTGAGGGGGTAAATCAAGCGGTTCAACCAAAGTTGAAGAAACCATGATTGCTTTTTGTACCAGTAGTAATGTGCCACACAGTCTCCCTCCGGTTTAGAGACGCATCGAGACTCTAGTCCGAATCTTTCTCTCGCGCAGAAACAACCACTGAATTCTTGACATATCGGCACTTAAGCTTAGGGCTTGTTACCCCACGTTTTGATGTGATGAGCTTATGACACATTAAATCTTGCGACGTGAAAAAGAGTGTGTTCAAAGCCAGTCTACAACAGTGAATACGGACCGCTCGAGCTCTAAAGCTAGAAGATGAGATGGCTTAAATATAGCACAGCTGTCAATCATGGTGATTCCTGACAACATTCGTTTAGAGAAATGATATGTACTTCCGCTTGCGGTTAGGATACAACTGGCCCTAGGAGTAAACCCGAAGCCGGCCATCCCACACTTTATTAGTTCGGTGGAGATACTGTTTGTATACTGCCGTGTTTCATCTTTCGGGGTTTCCGATACCATATTCCAGAATTGCTTTTCTTGTTACGATAGGGAAGTACGATTTCTCTGGTAAAGACTGCATGTAGTTGGGACATAATTGTACATGTAAGACTTCACAATTACCGGCTGGCTACTTTATACGTATGACCTTAAACAGGTTATGAGAGGCTTATGTTCTGGAGAAACCTTGGTACGTGTATGAAAATCTATGGAGCCCTTCTGCAAAGTCCCATGCGAATCTAGATGGCCACTGCTTGCGCGGACCTTATTGACATGCCGTCCAGACAGATTGAACGGGACCACGGTGTCATCGCCTCACCGTCGCCGCACATTATGCAGAAGGATTGCAGCTACCACTTCTTATCCGATTATTGAACCCTGTCTTGGATCGACCACCCCAGGATAACTGGGGGTAGCATCACCCACCAAATTCTCCTTGCCGTGCTTTGCCTGCTAGTTCAAGAGCTTTCAAAATGAGTACCTGCCTACTTCATTCGCTTGATCCCAGGAGTTTGTGTTGATATAACCTAGCAATCTTTCTCAACGCCTTGTTGGTTCGCCGTCCTTCTCTTTCATATCTCTACAACGCACTGGACTTTCCCACTGGAATTTCCCTCACTATACAACCAGTCTATTTTGCCGCTACAGATGGAAACACTACCAACAACACTACACACGTGACATCTCAGACCTCTCGGATACCACTGCATTCCGTCTCACTGCCGCACCCCTCAGCACAAGATCATAGCACTGAGAATCTGGGAAGGACGACGCTGGCAGGGCAGACTTCATCGTGACCTATCAACGGGCCGAACCACTCGGCAGCCACGCCCCGGAAGTACACCGATCAGGAAGCACATATGCAGTGACCTGTCGCAGGAACGCAGACCACGCCACAACCCGAGAACAACTGCAGCTACTCCTCCAGTGCCCAGTAGTATACTGGCGAGACAGATAGCCGGTACGTCTTTAATCTATTTGAATTTCTTCGACCCAGATGAGTTACGTTTGATGATGGTGTTTATGGCGGCTCATCAGTACCGAGCTGTCGACCCCCGTGCTAGTTTGCCCCAAGGGAGAAGTCATGCACATCATATTCCGGTCGTATTCCGGTGTGTGATTGAGACGTCTGTCGATCTGGGAATCACTGAGTCCTTTCGTCTGCTCATCGAGCGCTTGAAGAATCGAAGAAATGCGGGTTCCCATTTTGACGCGAGCAGGTATATTTCCCATTCGAAGGAAGAGTTGAATTAGAATGGGACGTAGTAATGTCCCCATCTACTTGCAAAATAAGGTCCTTAGTGGGAGCTTTCCTTTGTGTACGCCACAGACAAAAGTACAGTCTAGGCCGTCTGGCATTAATGATATACTGCTTGGATACGGAACGCGGTAGCAGAGCAAGGCACATAGAAAGCTGTCTAGGACATCAACGTGAGCTATTCGACTCCAAACTGGCAGGTAACGAAGTCCGCTTAGCAAATGATTACTCCTGACTGCTTTAATCAGGCTTAAAGCGGAGGTATAATGCTTGTCCCTCCGTCATATACCCTCCAAAGTCAACCCGCACCACCCAAATGTCCTCACATAAAGTCTTGTCCTTCAACCTTCGGCAATTTTTCTTTCTCAATCTAATTATTTACCGCACCAATAATTATTATTTTGCTCACCCGCAAATTTACTCCAACCAACAATATTTCCTGAATGCACCTCGCTGATCGGTTCCCTATCACAGATTCAAGGCCATAGGTCACGGATCAGCTGCCGATTTTGGTACCGTGGTTCTGAATTTCTGGCGTACAGTGTGGGGAATCGAAATCCTGCGACGCTGGAAATCTACGTCGGAACTTAGCAGCTTTGAGGTTACACGTACTGCAGCCGGACGGCGGTGACTTGGATCGAACAGATTCCTGGAAAGCCTCGACCTTGACTTTTTACCCCGTACAATTTCTCTATTGAAAACCATAGCATTCAATGGTATCGGAGATTTATTAACTTGACCAATACATACCCTAGACTCGCTGGGCTTGTCCGTTGTTCTATAGCAGAAACAAGGGAAACTTCAGCAATGAGGCTGCAACAATAACACTGACCTTCACTTTCACAATTCTCTACTTCAAAACGCTACGGGCGGCTTGGATATATCTGGTTAAAGTGCCAAAGAACCATTTACAATGGCGGGGTCATCGCATAATGCATATTCAAGGTCACCTGTGCAGTCTACCAATTCGTACGATTCCTCCTCAGTGTCGTCCGCTACATCACCTCGTCAGCAAGGTGTGTATGAAAGTGGACTTATGGCGGCGTCTCCTCGGGCCCTGAGCGGACAATATCTTCCTCATATCAACATACCATCGGCCCAATTGGGTCAGAATGCATTCCAGCATCACTACGGCGCATCTACTACTTCACCAGGACCACCTGGGGTGGACTCAATGGCCTCAAATGACTCTTCTAGTGGAACACCAGGACCTTCAGGAGGCCAGATAACCCCTGGAAACATGCAGTCACAATCACAAAAGAGAGCGTACCGTCAAAGAAGGAAAGATCCAAGTTGTGACGCTTGTAGAGAAAGAAAGGTCAAATGTGATGCTACCGAGACGACAAGTTGTTCAGAATGCTCCAGTCGAAATGTCAAGTGCCAGTTTACCAAGGAGACTAATAGGAGGATGTCATCAATCAAACAAGTACAAGATTTAGAAAAGCAGATCAGTCAGGTCAAGCGTGAGAATGCACAGCTTCGCACAATGTTAAGTGCAAGGGATGGACAAATGGATATCGATAGTGAAGGACCACAGCAGACTCCATTGCAACTTCCCGAGATCGGTTCCCATCCGAGAAGACAGCAACGTCCACAAGCCCCCCACGATATATCAAGTGTGCGCGCAAACATCCGGAACTTCGGTAGAGGAATATTCAAGCCTCCCGCCCCGTATCGCCAAATGGGGACACAAGCACATTTTAACCCACCTCAGCCCGATCTTCCACCTAAGCACTTGGCAGATCATCTTCTCACCTCCTATTACGCATCGATCCATCTGATTATTCCCATTCTTCACTGGCCGACGTTCGAACGGGAGTATACTGCTGTTTACAAAGCCGGCTCTTTGCATGGCGTTCCGGCTGTGTGGACCTCACTCTTTTTCTCGATACTAGCAGTTGGTGTTCTTTTCAGTACCGACCCTGGTATCCATCGGCCACAAAAAGGCAAGGAGTTCATTGAGACTTCTAGAATGCTAATAGACCTGTGGAATGACGAATTTGTGATTGACCATGCACGAGCTGCGATTTTAACAAGCATTTTCCTAACCGAGCTAAACCTAAAGTCAGCAGCATGGACTTGGCTGGCCTCGGCAGTTAGGATATCCCAAGATATTGGACTTCATGCAGAGACAGGACCATGGCCCATGATCGAAGGAGAGATGCGACGTCGAGTCTGGTGGGGAATATATGTTTGGGACCGCCATATGTCGCTGGAACTGGGACGGCCGCTTCTAATCGAAGACGCAGATTGTGATGTTAGTCTGCCAGCCGCCATTGATGATCATTACATCCACGACGCTGGCATGATGGTGCCAAATGGAGTTTCGCCGCTAACGAACTTCATCTTGCCGATTATCCATGTTGTGCGCGCTGTCTCTCAGCTCATAAAGACTCTCAAGTCGCCTATCATCACTTCATCAACGCTGGCCACTTTCGATACCCATTTTGCATCGTGTATGACGGCATTTCCACCCGCGTGTCAACTTACCACAAACATGAATGAGCCTTTAGACCCCAGGATGCTAGGTCCAGTCTGCGTTCTCATGAACGCCCGCTTGGTCTTGCATCGACATAATCTCACCACATCATGCCCACCGGAAGTGAGGAGTAACGCCATTGATCAGTGTATCCGCGCAGCTCTAGATTCCAGAGATCTATTTGCCAGGGTAATGGTCTCTACGCCAACTTTTGGACCTACAGCCAACGCCATGACATGTACGCATATATGGCGCTGTACTCTATTTCTGCTTTTCGGTGGCCAGATTGAAGCAGCGAGAACATGTATACGTGCATCCGCCAGTATCTCAACGCTGCGAGATGTTAATGTAGCATGTGGTAGAAACCTAGCATTTTTTATTGGCGTTCTACTTCACAAAGTGAAACACGGCGTATCTCCACAAGATGATATGGATGAAGAACTTTTGGCCTATGTGTCAGGAGATTTACAAGGCAGCACAGAAAACAGTTGGGTGTGGGCTGGTAGCGAGACGGGTATGAACATTCCATCAAGCATTGGCCCAAGTCCGACATTGCTTAGCAGCGGTCGAGAAGATGGTACAACGGTTCTCACGGATGCTGAGGCTAGAGACTGGGGAGGATGGGAGAGGGTCGAATATCTTGTGGATGTGCTAGCTCGCGAGTTTCCTGTAAAACATCGGCAGTATGGGGGTGCAACATATGGAGCTACACCAGTGAGTCGTGGACCAGAGCGGAATCGAGGAAGTGAGCGGATGGCGATTACGAATCTTCTATGATAAAATAGATGATTCTAGGTATTTATAATTTCTTTGGTTGCACGATAAAAGGGTAATGGGGGCGTTCGAATATACCAATGTAATGGATGGGAAAATAGCACATACAGTACTGTATATGAAGCCAGATTGAGCTGGTAATTTGAACCTGTATATAATACGGGGATGTAGACATGTCTACTGGACTTGAGTGCTTATCAAAATCAGATCTAAAATTAATTCTTTTGCATTAGTCCTGAGTATCCCAGACAAACGGAAAGATTGGTGGGGCAGAAATGTATAGGGGCCTCGCTTAATATCCCGAGCAGATGTGGAAAAGGTTGCACAACTAATTGAGACATACGGAAGAGACCGACTGGATATCCAAATACTGATAAAGCTGTACATCTGTTCTAATTCGACTAAAAGGATTCCCCATCGAATGTTTGTCACCTGGTTGGGAAATCGTCGGTCACTACAACCCCCTCTTTAAACACAATCGTAAGCGAAAAACGTTGGGCCAGTTGCAAACGCTCCAGCTTCAGGCATATGCCCGTATCTACGGAACTGCGCCGCTGACGCATGCAAGCCTATCTTTACCCCACGAAAAACCACCAGCCTTATCCAAAGTCCTGGTAAATGTCCCGTTGCTCTTACTATTTTCCCCCTAAACAAAGATTAGCATCTCAACGGTGCACGGATACCTCTTTGCTGTGAAAAGGCTCGTGCGAGCCTAGCTACGCTAACCTTTGTATAATGGGGGGATATGTTTCTGGCTGAAGACCTGCAGTATATGCGTCATTTTGCCGGCATGAAATGTTGGATTAGGATACGGGTTTCCTATCTCGAACTGGCGGGCCTCGTATTCTGGTCCGAGTGCTTGCTGTCACCTGTCTCATTGCATTACAAACTATTGACTGAACCAAACTTTGAAAGTATATAGAAGTGTCGCAAATAGGATGAAGTGGATGATGTTGGCTGGCCGTGCTCTTGCTCTTATTCTGCTGCTTGCTAATTCCACCACTTAATCGGTCTTGTCAAAATTAGCCATAACAGAACACTTCAGCGACACTACCAAAGCGCTTTGATTGATTGCAGCTACAATTATTGAATATCAAATTTAATTGGAAGAAGACCTTGAAAAATTAAATCTGAAAGGAACCGACCATAACTCAGAAACGACAAAATGTTTAAATCTATTGCCATCAACCTCGTAGCAGCAGTCACTGTTTCAACAGCTTGTACAATTCCAACAACACCACTTTCGAACACCATCTCCACTGGTTTTGCAATCCAAGTCCAGAACTCTTCGTTCCCAGTAATACACAATCGCTTGTTGAACTTGTGGTCTGCTGGAGGTGGTGATCAGCACTTATACCTTAGTCCAGCAGGGGATGCCGTGAGCAACTTGACTCTTGTGAACGGGGTGATCACAAGATTACCAATACGGGCTGTCATCAACGGCGAAGTAAGTCGAGCAGATTATGAATTCTTCGGAAATAATTGACACATACTTTCAGTATACACCGGAGGACAATACCACGAAGATGTTCATGACAGAGCGTGGGGTAAGCATGCGAAAATACATTGGAAATCAAATTATCTGAAACTAAACTCTTAGGATCCACGAGCCATCTACGACGTTGTGTATGGATGCAACCCGGACACTGATGAGGTACAAGTAGAATTACTATTCAAAGCACGAGATACGTTACCCGGAGGACATATCTGTGTGAGAACGGCTTCTGGAGAAAGACATGAGTTCCGTTACTCCCCTCCCGGAAATACAGGTGAAGCTCCTTCAAAAGTGCATGGAGATATTTCACTGACGAAAAACAGTCATCGCGCCTGTTGACAGGCCTTGTATGCAAGTGACGTTGGTGGTAAAGCAATAGCTAGGAACAAGTCAGCTATGAAAAAGAGGGAATAGATAATGATAGCTAATTGTGATGTGAATCATGACAACCAACAAGAGCTTAATTTTAATTACGTCCCTTGCATCTGTGCTTCATTGGCACTTTTTCAATCAAAGGCTTTGGATTTTAAGTGATTTTATTTCCTCTTTGGCATAGTTGTATGGCTCACTTAAGAACCCCTGACTCCAGCCTATTACAAACTAAGGACTCACATCTAAGAGCCTTATCATCTCATTCTCCACAGCTGCCATGCCAACCCTCCAGAGCGCTGGTCCCATACTGATCCTCGCGACACCTAAGTCTCTAATTTCTTTGACCCCCAACATCCTTTGGTCGATCCCTTTCCTACAGATGACGTTAACTCGCCCAGCCAATCCACTTACCAGCTCTCTAACTTCCTCATCCCTCAACCCCCTAGCTAGTCCTCCCCACACGAAGACCGTACAAGCGCCAGCTTCCAAATATCGTTTGCCACGTTCTATAGCTTCGTCTATGGTGCCACCCAATAGTACACAATCTGTACGCCCATTTATCACGAAGTCCGGTACCCCTTTTGCTTTGGCTACATCCATCGCCTTCTTGATACGCTCCACGTGCTCGTCAGCATCAATTAGGGTGAGTTTTCCATTCTCCATCCTAGAATCCTCTAGATTACACCCTACTGCTCCAACTTCCAAAATCTTGTTGATAGCAATTTCAAGTTTTTCTCCGTAGCCATCTTGGAGGTCACATGTTAATGGTATATCTTCCAACTTCCCCTCCTTAAGGATGAGGTTAGTGATACGAGAGATGGCCGCAAGATTATCTTCTAGCTGGAGATCTTCATCTTCCACTCCTAGTGCCTATCGTATATGTCATTAGCGCTTCCAGCCAACGCGTGTTACAGGAAATAAACGAACGCTAGCAATCGCATAGCTCGCTGTAGCCAGTGCCTTGGCTTTTCCGACTTTGAGCGCAATTCTTGCGGATGGGGGATCCCAGATATTCGTAAAGACCAATGGGTCTCCAGGCACGTGTAACGCGCGCAAGTTCTTTGCTAAGGCTTGCGACCTTGCTGCATTGAAGGTTGTCATTTTGTTCGGCTGTAGAGTTGTTGGATGCAATTAGATTTCATAGTAGGATGCCTCAAAGGAAGAGCGTACCTCCTAATAAGTACTTTTATCGGAGAGTTGGACAGCGCTAAACCCGAATGGTGAGCAAGATAGAGTCACACCCGAACAAGAGTGCTCACGAGGAGGAAAACGAGAATTCACGAGTTGTATAGCGTGCGTCGTACGACGGAAAAGAGCTCTGGTGCTATCCGTGAATCTTGTTCTCAATGTGCAGAAAACCGTCAATTTCGGTCTCTGGACTCCGATAGTAAGATTGTGATTGGTTTTATCCAAGAGAAAAGAGTTTGCCAGCCAGTGTATTCGACTTTCCTAAGACGCATTTTGTATCTTGGACTTTGCGGAGGTTCCGATGTGTCAGAGTGCGGGGCAGTTGCTTTTGAATTGACGAATCATATACACAGAGAGGCTTGTTTGCTTAAGCGAAAGTAAAAGGGGTTCCAGTTTATGAAGGTGGACTGGACTACATGAGCGTCGTGGTGCCGTAACGTTCCGATTTAGCTGTTCAGTCGCTTTCTCAATATGGTCGAAGCATTTGAGATCATTGTAGACATAATAAACTGTTCAGTACAGTAAGGACAGGTTGCGGCTTCGCGTCTGTAAACTGTATACCTTTCATTATTTCATTACAGAAACTCCTTGGTCGGCAATAACGACCATGCGCATCGTGATCTCTCTCCGCCATTACGACAGGCGAGTTTCTCTGCCCTTATATAGAATCTCTGCCCTTATATAGAAAACGCATAAAAAGTTAACCTTGAACATCGCGTCATTTACTGTTATCGATAGTAACTTTGAGTTGTATTACAGTACTTTATCTAGAGAGACGAATCTAGAATTGAATTGACCCAATCGATTAGACCTTGTTGCACCGAACGAGCGTAAAAGGTTCTCAATCTCAGAATGTTTAAGAGACCGAGCCCAGAACAGTGCTGTCTCGTTCACGTCGTTAGTTGAGTTTGGATTAGCTCCTGCTGCTAAGAGCAATCTCACACAGTCTGTATTCCCACGATATGACGCAACTTGCAAAGGGCTCGAGCCATAGCGCCCCCCTCTAGCCTCTAGATCCACTGCTGTTATGTCCGTAAGTAGCAGCTTAACCACAGAGACCAGTCCATAAGAAGCAGCGAAGTAAAGAGGCGTTGTTGTTTTTATTTGGTCCACGGTCGCGTTACTCCATACAGTTGCGACAAGCAACCCAAAGTTCCCCCCATTTGGTAGAATATGTGTCGACAGCAGCTGTTTAAGAAGGTTTAGAGCAGAGGCGTCCAAATCATTCTCGATAAGCCGTAGATAATCTCCACAGAATCGTGCAGCGTAGGCTAATAATGGCCATTCTCTCAAGAGGACTTTGTGAATTTCCTTCCCTTGATAGCCACATGAAAGCTTATCGATGTTTAAATATGTTAGACAGGCTTTTGCAATCTGCAAACTAGAAGTTTTCCCCTCCAAGCTATAGTATGAATTGCGGGATTGTTGAAGTCTTTGTGATAGAAGGTAATCCATAACTGTAAAGTGAGCGAGTCTCAGTTCGCTGAACCGAATCTTTCTGTGACGGTATTCGTCATCGTGATAGGAGATATCGTTTACTACAATCAAAGAAGAACACATCGCCAAAACCTCTAGTGGATTCAGTAGACGCCTGTTTATATCGAAGGTTGTACATGTTGCATCGAATGCAACAATCTCCGCAACTTCTTCGAGGCGCATTGGGCGTTCGGAGAATGTTAACCACTGAAGTACTGCTCGCACATCCGATTTACAAGTGTCGCTGATTGCATCAAGAATACGATCATAAGTTTCATCTAATGTGTACGGAAGAGTGAGAAGAGCTCTGTCGACATCTTGTTGCGTTCGACATTTTTTCAAGAGGTCGATCTGGCATACCACCCAGCGGAACCTGTTGCTAGTGTTATTGACGTGTTGAACAAGACTATCAGAATTTTCCTTACATGCCGCTGGCTTTCGAGATTAACGCCGATTCAATCTCGTTCTTGACTTTGGGTGGCCAATATTTTAGCTTGGGATCTTTGTCCAATGTCTCTTTCACAAATTTGAAGATATCGTTGTTGGCAACCTCATCTTGGATAGATACGTGGATTGGTCGGAATTCCTGCAGCTCATCCGCGCCTTCGAAGTGTTGTCGACTCACGATTAACAGTAGCAAGTGGCCGGTGTTCCAAGATCTCATTTCTCCAATGAATTGTACGAGCTCCTCAGGGTTAGAACATTCGTCGAGGGCATCAACTACAACAGTCGCTTTAGAACTATTCACTAATATTGCACGCAAGGCTCCTTTCAAGCTTTCAGTAGATGGTTCCTGATTCTTCTCTTGACTACGTGTATGTAGGTTCGATAAATCTTGTGGAATCTTCGGAAGATTAGTAGTTAGTTGTACTATGAGAGATCGAATGAATGAATCAAGTGTCCGTTTATCCGCATCGCCAAAATCAAAGTAGTAGTACGCCATTATAGCTGAGACATGTGTTGCACAATTTGCGAGCAGATTGTCGATGATGGTAGAGCTACCAATTAGCAACACACTTCGAAAGGTTTAGTAATCACCAACCACAAGATTGTTTTACCAGACCCAGCTGTGGTTTGAACTTTAGTTAAAGTGAAGATACATGACCTGGACACTTACGGCTACCAGATATCCAAAGCAATGGAGTGACTCCGCATTGCCATTCACCGTACTGCTTGCCATTTAGAAACCACGATCCTGTATCCGTCTGCTTCTTCCTCCGAGCTGCTAAATGATTTGTTTGAGGATTCTGAGGATTCAACCACTGAGCTAGCTCATCATGATTCATATCTAACGGGCAGACCACTATCAGCATTGATTGTAATGCAATAGGAGGTAATATCGGCTCAAAGTTATAAGCAGACTAAGCCTTATGGGAGCTAAAATCACTTGTTGTAGATCATCCATAGTTATGATCATGCCAGATTGAAATTATACTTACCCGATTTGTGAAACCTACTAGAGGCTGAGGCGGGAGCAGCAACATGCGTGTCAAGAATGTCTACAAATAATTTCATTTAGCCCATGTCACACATTCGATGATACTTAGTTAGATTCCAAAGTCAATCGCTACAAAAATAAATAAACCAACCATTTCGAGACTTGTTGATCTCTTCATTGAGTCGGTTAAAGGCCTTTTTACCTTCGCCATAGATGAGTGGCATGTGT
>Ga0247804_10000850_pt1 | contig 14141 bp, 10 predicted proteins | sample UWRJL029104C1_FD_181142 | JGI IMG/M metagenome (GOLD analysis project Ga0247804, IMG submission 181142) | Plant litter microbial communities from Arlington Agricultural Research Station in Wisconsin, United States - UWRJ-L029-104C-1 | ecosystem: Environmental > Terrestrial > Plant litter >...
ACCTCTTCCTAGCCACTTTTCACCGGGATGCTTCCAGCTAACATTATCCAGACACCTCAGCCCTGGCGGGTGGATAGAGATGCTCGATCTCGCTCTCCCAGGCAGAACGGATGACAATTCTTTCCCTCCCGGCTCAGCGCTAGCTCGTTGGGGCGAGTTGATTTCCCAGGCTACCGCAAGTTTTGGACGTCCTGCCGACAGCATGTACAAGTACCGCGAGCAGCTTGCCGAAGCTGGCTTTGTTAACATCGTCGAGGCCAAATACAAGTGGCCGGGAAATCGCTGGCCAAAAGATCCGAAACTAAAGGAATTGGGAATGTATAACAACTCAATGTTGGGAGATTCTTTGACGGGAATTAGTCAAGCGCTGTTTACACGAGTATTAGGGTGGAGTATGGAAGAGCTAGAGGTTTTTTTAGTGGATGTTAGGAAAGAGATGAAAGATACGAAGATCCATTGTTACTATGATTTGTAAGTATACCTACCCCTCCTGAATGCGTATATTTCCCTGTTGGCTTGTTTCATATGGCTAGACATCACAAGGAAAACAAAACTGATGATGCTGCAGCTGGGTGGTGTATGGACAAAAGCCACCTCAATAAGATAAATAAAAAAAACAAATCGCTTACAACTTGGCTTCATAGAGAATTTAACAGTAGGAAATCGAATAAAAACTTCCACTTGATCTCATAGGTTCCAAACTTTGTATATACGTAAAAACTTGTGTCTCGTTACTGCAGGGAAAGCGTTTAGCAAGTATCATAGAAGCACATCGAGCAAGACTGTAAATATAAACACAAGCCTACGTCTAGGTTGATTGACCAATATGGGCATGAGGATAGGAGGAGGATACATGGAAACTGCCAAAGGATGAGATAAAATACAAATTCAGTTATTGAGAACTCCCGGATATCAACGTAGCACGCATGTCCTCTCCTAAAGTAAGATTCAAAGACAAGAAGAAAGTCGCAGCTAATCGTTCAGTTAGATACTTTTCAGCGTAAAACTAGTAGATAGCTTAATTCAATGTCAGCCCTTGCATCGCATCCTTCACGTCTAGGTCACCCTCTTCATGCTCCACGTTAGAATGACCCCCATTCAGTATTTCTCCGGGCCCGTCTTTAAGCCTGCTCAGACCCAATGTAGCCTCACCCACAGGAGTGTCTTCACTTCGTGGTGTTCTCGCCATATCTTTTTGCGTTGTGTGTGTGACAGGTGGTGCAGTTGATGCAGGATCGTGCTCTGCCAGCCCAGGAAGCATACCTCCACCACCATATCCAGTGTTACGGAATAATAGATGGCCCTCTGTTGTTTCAGCCCCAAGTTGGTAATCAGAATCATTTTCCGAACTATAGTAATCATAGGGAACTGTAGGCACAGCTGGGTCACCCTCTGAACGCTCGCGCGAACTGAAATCTAGCTGCTTAGACGGCATTGAATTTGGGGATTCCACTTTACTAGTTGATGATTGGAGTTTAGAGGTTGAAAAAGGCTCACTGGTACTGCGATTTGCAGAAGGAGATGCAGAAAGACTTCGAATAGAGTGTGCGATATTAGGTTGAAGGGTAGGCACAGGTACCGTCCATGACGTGCCTGACGATGAACTTGCGTCATCCGCGTATGGTTCATTGATAGTCTGACGACTGTGGACTGATCGGACTATGTTAAGTTGCGAAAGCATTGATTCAGGTATCTCCGTAATTGAACCATCCAACTCCCTTACATAATGTTTAGTAGGCAAGACAACCGTGTCGATAACTGGCAGGACTCGATGATAAACATCGTAATTATGTACTTCTCTCGTGATTTGTTCCTCTTTGACCTTGTGTACGGTTGGTACGATGTGTTCATGTGTAACACCTAGATTGAAACCCCACGCGTTAGCCTACTTGCATCACTTGCGATGATGCTAAACGTATTTTGCAGAGCTCGCAAAGCGGAAAGAAGACTGTGACACTGATGAGGGTAGATTAGGCATGGGTGGGGGAGTAGGCCAATTTGGCGGAAATGAGGGTAGCTCGACAATGTCATGCGGGGATACATGAAGAGGTGATAGGTGAGGTACTTGGTAACTTGATGCGCGCGAAATAACAGAACTGCGGGATTGGGAACGTGGGTATCTACCAGATAGTGTTTTTGTGACAGCCGTTGTGTCAGTGGAGCCTTTAAGGTCGACAGCTCCTTTAGGAGATTGTTGTGCTTCTTTCGTACTCATCTTCTGTTTTGTGCTGGTGGCTAGCGTGTAACTTTCTTGTGAAGGACTTCTATTGAGCTTCCGGGCAGCGATAATTGAGTTACTTGCTGGATCTTTTAATGATCTAGCAGTGATGGCAAGAGGATCACTTGAATTAGAGGGAATGCGGCGGCGCGGAGACGAGGTCGGACTAGTCGCTAATTTGATGTTTACAGGTATGCTTGGGACAGCTGGGAGTGCTGTTCGTGAGCGACCACGATCAGGTTCGGGCGCCGTTGTTGTGTGAGGTGTATCGATGAGATGTGCCCCGCGACCTTTGACTTTCACAGACTGAAGAGGTTTGTGATATCGAATCACGCAATCATCATCTGTGGAGGAGTGTGTCGAGGAAGAAGAAGTAGGACGGATCTTTCGATTATTTGAATCACTCGAGGTAGCACGCTTAGGAGGTAACCTTTGCATCTCAACCCTTGCATTTCTGAGTGCCACATGTGAACTAGCAGATTCCGTTCGAGGGGGGTAGCTTTTGAGTGTTTTGGGTTTAGGCCCGGCGCTCGAACGCTGTGATGTTGATTGAACTCGTGGCTGAGTGTCGTCACCAGTATTATCATCACCTAGTATATGATCTAGTGCCAAATTCGAGCGGGACTGTGGGTTTTTCGCCTCTCTTGTAACACCCGCCGGTTGTCTAGGAGAATGTATTCTCTTCGTGTGGTTCAAATCTGGGGAATCAAAATCGATCCTACTATCTCGCTCTCCGGAACCCGCAATGTTTCGATCTGCAATATCTTCACCATAATCTCGCAATGCTGATGCTCTTGTCTTGTTCTTGTAGACTTCGTTCGTGTGATACATTTTAGAGTTGGCGTTTAACATGTCGACATGGGATCTGTAAGATGTTTGGGAATCGGATCGAGAGTGAGGTGAAATGGAGTTCGTGAGAGGTGGATAGTACGACGAGGACCTAGGAGCCTTCTGCTTTGCTGTAGCTGATTGACCAATGGACACATCCTTTACCGCATCTTTTCTTGTAGGTTGATATGTCTTAATCTCACCAGCAACATTTCCGTGAATTTTCGGTTGTGCGAAGGAAGGGGATTCCTCTTTAGGATACCAGGATGACCGTTTGGCTTTGGGATTCCCTATTGAATTGCGTCTATTGCTGAGAAAACCAGATGGAAAATTCATCGAAATCCCAGACCATGTCCTCTCACTTGTGCTATCGCTCGTAGGCAAACCATTCTGAGGCGCTGTCCGTGGTCGTTCATAGCGAGTTCGTGGTACGTCGGGTGGTGGTGCGACGCTGCTCACAGAAGTTCTCCTGATATGCGATCTCTCCAGGTCGTCGAGGACATTAGGACCATTACCCGCGACAGGAAATGTGCCCCGGATTGGCGGATCTGAAGCGACATGCGAATCGTATGCTTGAGCCTTCAGATTGCTGCTGTTGGATTTGCGAAAGAGTGTTTTGATGCCCATGGCGTATCAAATTTAATGACACCGCGCTGGCACGCAAGGGGTAAACCCCCTAGTAGGTTTCAAGCGGGTGATCTACCGGCTGCTGACGGAGCCCCCAATTGCTTGACTTGGCCTCAAGATTAGAATGCAAGCCAATCAATTACCGCGGAAAAGGGTGGTGATTAGAATTTCGAGAAATACGGTAGTGCAGTGTAACTCATGGCTGGGTCAAAAGTCAACCAAAAATTGGTTAGTAGTCTGCCGTTACTAGCCATCCCCTTTTCCGTGCTTCAGTCCCCATCCGGCTAGCTGACAGAACGCAACAGCCTAGTCTGAGATCACGAGACTACTCAATCAAGAAGGTAACAATATTGCTTTTATTTACATGTGCTTAATCTTGTGAACCTCACTTGATCAATAATATCCCTTCTTTTCCTTGTCCTTTGTTTTTACAAGTTGGCCATGAAGACGATTCCTATGTTGACCTTGCCTCGCATGAGCCCCCTATTAACCGAGGTGTCAACAAACACACTAACCCAGAGTGACGTATGGTAATTCTTAAACTCCATTGCACAATGCCATCTGTCTGGGATGGAATTTCTTTTTAAAAGACCTAGACCTTCTGTGGCTTCAATCAATCTAGTCGTCATACATTACTATAGGGTACCGTCATCTGTGGTAGTTACTCGCAGGAGATCCTGCCGTAATCTTCAGCTATTCAAGCATTATTGTAAACAAGCCTCCTACGACACATGCAGCGCCGGAGATTTTACTCCTCTCCGACCACGTAATAGGTCTCCATGTCGCGGGGTATAGGATTTCCGATGGATCTACATGCATGCAGTATCCAATCTAGAATACAATATTAGAGAGCCCGCTAATGGGGGATCCCGAGTGACTAATAAACAAGAATTTAGAGTTCACAAGAAGCTCCAATATTGGTCTCTTACCAGTGAATGGTAAGATGTTAGTAGCCAGTGGAAGCTACTCTTCAACTAGACAATGTGGTTTACGATCAATTCGGTCATCGTGCTGTCTAGTTCCAAGTTCGACATCCTATGTATCAGTACATAATGAGATTTGCCACTAGATATCTGCTCAAATTAAGGTCTGGACCATTATAGTACTTCTTGGTTTGGGATTGGGCATAGCATTTTGACATCATAGATGATGCGGCCAGAAGCGCTATTCAACTTCCAAAGCTGAACCTTCAACCTGTATATCGTTAAGTATACGGCAATCATGTTTAGTTACGTAGGGAGTTCAAGTTGAATAAATCAGGTATAATACACTGCTCTTTTCCTCATCTGTTTTCCCATTTGCACAGATTGACTTTCACATACTTTACTACTATTTATTATTACAGCCATTACTCAACTATTCTAGTATTCAACGTCCGACCAATCCACCTCAAACCTCTATAATGGACAAGGCGAAGCAAGCAGTTTCCGGCTTTCTTCACAAGGACGGAAAGCACGATACCACCGTCCACGAAGTATGATCTCTTTCAAACCTTTCCAACTAAATATACTAACCACACATAGAGCGTCAACTCCGCAGTCACCAACGAGAAAGTTCACCGTACACAACACGAGGAGGCTCAGACAGCCATCGATCGGGAAATTCACCAAGACCACCATCATACCTCGGTTCAGCCTATTGCACAGAAAGAAGTTCTTCCAGAAGAGCACAAACACCGTGTTGCCGGAGTTGAACACCGAGAAATCAACCATGGCGACTCTTCGCGCGTTGCGTCAAAATTAGAGCAGGAGAAGTCACAATTCAAGAATACACGTGAGGTTGGCGAAGTACATCAAACACAAGGTTCTGCGGGTGCTGTTGTAGGAGAACATGTTCATCACCACGTCCACGAGAACATCCAGCCGGTTATTCAAAAGGAGACTATCCAACCTAGCGTAGTTCACACCACAGTCCCTGTCCACGAGGTGCACAAGAACGAGGCTAAGCACCACACCACCACACAACTACCTGCTGTTACTATGGACGAGTTCCAAAGAAATGGTGGGAAAGTTAGTGGACGTGAAGAGCGAGTTGATTCTTTTGCTGGCGAGCCCAGACAGGTCGACGCATTGGGAGGTAAGCCTTTGGGTGGTAGAGGGGCAGATGGCACTACCAGCTTGACTGAAGATGGTAATCACAACCAACATGGCAAGTTTGGGAGTACTGGCACTCACGCAACACACAATACACACGGCGAAACTGGGCATGACGCTACTGGCAAGAAGCCTAGTTTGATGGATAAGCTAAACCCAAAAATTGATGCCAACGGAGATGGCAAGGCAGGTTTCATGAAGTGAACTGTACAAAAAGCCAAGTGGCCAGAGGACAGAATATAGCATATACGATATTATGTAACAAAATGAATTGCTGGATCATTCACATAAAGACCATTGGCCTTCACTAGATGATCATGTTCCTAACTTTACTGTTAGCGTCACCCATTGATTAGACACTTTGCCCGGTTAGGGCAGTAACGTACGAGAAATTATATTTTCTCATCCAATCCACTTACTGCATTACCTGCAGCCTGTCCAAATACAGGCATTTGGAATATGAAAATCGGGCATAGCATTCCTATCTTATTTACTATATTACCACATCTAGGATGCGTCGTTACATTTATATGAATTGAAGATTTCCAGGCGGGACGAAGGGTCTCAAGTGCTTCTCGTCAAGAAGCTGTTCCACCAGGCATTTCTAACACCTAGGAAATAAACAAAAAGAGCTACCAGTCCAAGCATAGTTAGGATGGTAAGCGGAATTGCCACTGCTCGATAGCTTATCCCCGCTCTCATGCTAGTCGTGACTGGGCGTGCTTCTACGTCCGCAGGTTTAGATTTAAACCCGCAGGTGGAGATTTTCAACCACAAGTTCTTGAAAATATGGTTCTTCTTCTCCTTCTCCACCACGAATGTATTCAAAGCTGTTGTAACTACCTGTGCCTGTGGTTCACTGGGTTGCTTTCTATGATATCTAGCATTTATCAACTCAGTTGTGGTGAGTCTATGAGGCTCTCTTCTGTCTACAACTGGAATTGTCGAATTCACCAATTCCATTGGAGTTTGTAGTTGAAACGAAGACAGATAGGGTGATGGAGCAGCGGCTGGTTCGTGGAGAGGGATATCCACCATCTCATGTTCATCTTGTAAATTTAATGCTGGAATTCTGGAGATGGAATTAGAACTTGAAGCATGGCTTCCTCTATGATGACCCATTAGGATGGGTGTAGCTCTAGGCATTGGAAATCTGCCTTGGGCCAAATCTTGAAGCTCCACTGCTTTACGATTCTTATTCCCTAGGAGATTCTTTGCGTTTTTGGACAGTATATAGTAGGGATTGATTTTCTCACCGTAAATCTCGTCGTATTTTTCGTACTTTGCTGCCGTCTTGAAAGATCCCCTTGCAGATTGAGATGTAGAATTGAATTACGCATATAAGAAGGGATGAGATAAAAATATACGAGCTCATGCGTCGTGTTCAAATGTCCCCTAATTCCATTTGTTCTTGCTGTTCTTTAAATTTCGGCTTTGTACTTCAGAAGACAAAGAACAACGGAATAATTAGAATAAACGATATGTTATAGTTCAATTGTACTGAACACCGCCAAATGCTTATTATTAAGCCACATAAATGCTCCGTTATTTTGTCCTTGACAAGAAACTGAATTATACGTCAAGCAGGGGTTAGATTAAACCTCTAAGTACGACTTAGTCGATTAAGAAAGTATATAGTTTCATTATTATTATCATTTGCATTAGCTAGAAGACAGTGCATAAGAAAAGTCTGCGGTAAGTCACGTGAGTATAACTGTTCATATTCACTCAAATTGCATTGAGTAGTAAGAAATAGTGATCTGAGATCACTGTGATCCGCTGAGTATCACCAAATTCGAGAATTGGGGTAGTAGCACCATCTTTTGCGCGTAATGAACACTCTTTGCCGTAAGGTGGAAACTACATTGTGTCAAAATAATGCGCCACAAATTTTGAAGAAAAAACTGCTTGGACACCAGTACCCTTTTAACGTTTAAAAAAGGACATTGCATTCAGGAATGAGATTGATTAGGCACCGTATATCGAGGGACTCCACTAGTCATTCCTTTCTCCTGTTTACAAAGGAAGGATTTAGCGATGGTTGGATTTCAATAGTGCGGGGGCTGTGATTATCTTGGCTGCTGCGCAACTTCATTAATCAACGATCATCTCAGCGTCGATTTCTAATGATCAGTTGGTAGTAAACTGTGAACCATTCAAAAGATCGAAATTTCTCTTGTAATATATTTGTTTGATAAGATTTACTAGATTATGAATGGTCTGTCAATACTTAGATTAGCAAGCCTGTGCAATTTTTCAACAATCCCCTTTAATTACAAAGTAATTGGTCTATCGAGCCCATAAGGTCTCGAAAATGCGAAAATTGTCGTTGCCAGTGCCTGTAAACCTCAGAAAAAAATATAAATATGTGATAAATGGCGTCGTCGCGAGCAGGATGCTTCCTTCCAACAAGTTGGCCCCACCTTAAAATGATAGTAGCCAACACTCTTTAATAGTCAAGGATATCTATCGTATTCACAAAGCCGACTACTATGTCCAGAGTCTCTTCTTCTTACTGGCTACAACAAAGGTTTGCTCGATCTCCCACCAATCAGAGACGAATTAGAAGATACGGAGGAACAAAAGTGCTGACTCGCTCACCACTCGCTTAACCAGATTTCGCTTAACATTGGTGGTTTGTGCCTATTCAGCCTCTTCCCATGGACAACATCAGCCTCAACAGAAATCCTTACGCACCAACACAAAGCTGTAGTGCCGGATACGACAGAAGTGTCTATCGGAATATGAATCAATCGGCTTTGAGGAGGGTTTTTAATAAATAGTGAGTTCTTCCACAAGAATCTTTCACATTCATCATACTCTTAGCATCCCCCGTTTTGTCTTTGTTCTTTTTGTTTTCTCTGCAACATCTATTTCTATTTCTCTTGGGGTGGCCATAAATTGACAGGTATCATGCGCTACACTTCTACATTTCTGAGCGTAGCTGCTCTTTCCTCAGTAGTATTGGGTGCCCTCGAGGACAAAAACTTCCGTATCATGCCTCTTGGAGGTAAGTCTATATTTCCTTTCAATTCTGAATCAACTAATAATTTCATCAAGCATCTATCACCCACGGAACTGGAAGCAGTACTGGGAATGGTTACCGTCTTGATCTGTGGAACATGATAAAGAAGGAGAAGAATGATGTAGACTTCATTGGTTCACAAAAGTCTGGCAATATGACACACAACCGTAATGAGGGACACCCAGGATTTATTATCTCGCAGATGCTTGATGTATCTAAGGAATCTATTAAAGAACATCCCAACGTCATTCTATTGTTTGTTGGTAGCAACAACATGAATAAGGACTCTGATGCCGACAAAGCACCAGCCGACATGGAAAAGACGCTTGATGGCTTGTTCAAGGCTGAACCTAATGTCACAGTTCTTGTCTCTTCACTCACTACTTCTAAAGATGAAGCGGCTGCCAAACGCATTGATAAATTTGCCAAAGACATCATACCGGTTGTAAAGAAGGTTGCTGATACTGGCAAGCATGTACATTTGATTGATATGACTAAACTCCTGGATACCAAGACCGATTATAAGGACGGCCTACACCCTAACGATGATGGATTCAAAAAGATTGCTGATTCCTGGTACAAGGGTCTCCAAGAGGTTGAGAAAAAGGGGTGGATCATGGATCCCGTCCCTAAAAACGGTACAACTACAAAAACCGAAAATACCAAGACACACGATGAAAGCGAAAGCGAGAGCAATAAAGAAGACCACAGCAATTCCAACAAGGTCAATGCTGATGGTAGCAAGGTACACACAAGCAAGGACGAGGAGAGTAGCCAGAACGCTACTGACGAGTCTGACACCAAAATTGAGAAAATCGTCATGATTGGTCCTAATGGAACCAATAAAACTGAATCCGCAAACACTCATGACGCATCCAACTTTGGAAGCGAGAAAGAGACCAGTGAGACAATTGAGAAGATCGGTGCCAATGGTACGAAGGAGATAAACATCAAGAATGCCGAAGAAGCTAAGGCTGCCGAAGAAGAGGCAAATTCAAGCAGGATAAAGACCAGCGTTGTCAATCCTGATGGAAGCACTGAGACTATCTCCAACTCTAGCGAAGACTCTTCCAGTTCTAGCAGCCATATGACCAGTAGTTCTGAAATAACCACAACCATTAGTAAGCGAAGTGCTAAATTCCGACTTATGGAGTAAGGAGCTGTAAACTAAGAGTATTGTCGAGGAAGATATGTCGAGTTTGCATTTTTGAGCCTTTGGTATTTATAATCATATTTTAGCATAGCGTGGCGTGGCGTAGCATTGTTTTTGGAGTTTTGACCATTTTAGCGACAAAAAGTAAGCCTTGTTTAGCATTAGAGCATAGAATACAAATCAACAATTTATACTTTACACTTTGAATATTTCTAATTTCTAGTCAATGTGGTATGGCTTCTTCATGAGACGTGTTGGTGTTCCTAGTTCAAATTTCCGAGCATCACATAAGAGCAAAGTAGCAAATTTTCTCTTGGGATTCATTCGCAGCAAGTTTCAAAAACACTAAAGGTCGTCCCGATTCAGTATTCTTAGGCGACTTATTATTCCTCCTTAATTACAAACTAAATTGAGTTTTTGAATAGCATAATTATCAATAAAAATTGCCCATCCTACAGTGCTTGTCAGCAATATATCACCAAACTGCTCGTGGCCAGTCTTCAATCGCGACGCCCCCTCAACAGAAGGTTTTTGAAAGAGTGCATCAATTGTATTCAGCACTGGAATCTCGGAATTCTCTATTTATGGTGAGCAAGTCTACTTTCGAACGGTAAAAGAATATCCACTCACGCAGCTATAAGTATAATAATGTGTACTTCTCGTCCTTCAAAGTGATAGGATCTACAGATTTGGAAAGGGTAGGGTGGCTGTAGTCATGTGGATGTGATTGGCTGCCTCGTTTTGGCGATTGGGTATTATTACCTGGTCTTCTATAATGTAACTGTTGACTGCTGCTTATGGCATCATGTGACTTCCTATCTATCTATCTGTGGACTGAATTCAAGCTATTTGAAGGCAAGCTAGGCTTTAGCCGATGCAGAACACAGCACGTAACTTGATAATCTTCCAATGTCTATTGTACCTAATGCTAAACTACGTTTGTACCAATCGTTTAAGTCTACGATTTAGACTCCTTTGCAACCTTCTTTAATTCAGATATGATATACAATTCTTTTGAGTTCTACCATATTTTAAAGAGATCAGTTAGCGGATATTGAAGATTAACATCGTAATTGAGGAGTAGTTTAAATCATGAATAATGAGGTTGGCATTCGGAGTGGTGTGGGAGGACAAGCCATGCAGGCTACCTAATCCCTTCAGCTTCGATACAGGAAGCGAGAGAGAGAGGATCTGCCACATTTAAGCAGTATTTGGCACGAGGTCTTGTCTTATTGGACGCTGTCTCCTTTTGATTATGCAATTGTATATGCTCTAGATTAGACATCAACTGGGTAATTTGAGGAGGCATTCTCATTCTCACTGACATTCAATAACAACAATATGAGTTCTTGTCGAGTCTGGGCAGATATTGATGAATTAAGATTCCACGAGAACGCAATTTTTCTTGAGGCATGCGCCCGCTCGCAAGTAAAGGAACCTCCTAGCCGTAGTTACAATCAGCAACCGAGCGACCTCTACAGCTTTCCTTGGGCGAGAGACTTCCTAGACTACTTTGCGCTCATTGCTTCCGGTTCTAGAGGGGCCTCAAACGTTAGCGCAGCATGTCTTGAACTTGGCCAGTCTAATCAGAATGTCATCACTATCCGAGTGGCCAAGAACGAGGACTTTAATTCTCAACACGCCAAAGATTGTTTCAAATCTGCGATATCATGAACCAGGTTAGACGGAGAGGTGTGTTTCAAACCTAAATAAAATATAAAAATCCTGATAATGTGAAGAATTGCCTATTCCAGTGGCTCAAGACTCATGTTTTGACTTCATCTTGAAAAATTGTCGCCCTCGTATCATGAAACAAATTACAGGTGTTAAAGGGCCAGGGAGTCTTATCCATCAGGCTAGTATTGCTTCCCATAACAGTTCTACTAAAATCGGGAATCCGCGACCACAACGCGCTAAGGAAAATCTGGGCAATGTGGAGGCAGGACAGAACAGCACATCTGAACACAAGGATTCATTAGAGTTGGCTGCAAGTCGTTGGATAGAAATAAGGCAACTGGTAGATATGTTAGCAATTAATCCGGATTCTGAAGCAATAAAACAATTGGCACGACTTGCCTACGATGTCCGGCATTCAGCTTGCTTCCGCACTCTGCTCAGAAGACATTACCCAAGAAACCATCACTTTTCTCAAGTAATGGAAAACCTGGGCAAAGTCGCCAAATATTTCCGTAGTGCAGTATGTTTCATTCAAGTAGCTGCAAATTCCACTCTTCAAACAAAGCAAATAAAAGTCGAAATCGTCTCCTCAGTATCTCGACGCATCAACATACTTCAGGGTAACACTGTTGAATCTATGCAAGCAAGAGTTCCAGGCTTGTCAGAAAAAACGAAAGACCAAGTCAGAGAGATAAAACGACTGCTTCAGAGATGGCGGAAATATATTGTGCATGCAGAAATGCTACTCATCACCTACTACGAAGAAAATCCACAGATTGTCTTAGCCACAAATTACATCGGCATTAGCAAGTTATCTTGTTATCTCTGTGCCAATTTTATTCGTATTCACAATGTCTACGCTGTTGACGGCCAACACCACCAACTATATTGTCTCTGGACACTCCCAGAGGAAATATCTTTTGGATCTCAAGATCGAAGTATCAACTTTATGAGGGCACTCAAGGAGTTGCAGCAAATTCTTGTGAAAGATGTTGGAAGTGTATCGCAACCATCTTTCATACCACTGGATTTCCTGAAGGAGTCTGTTGCAAATGTCTCGCGGACGACGATAGCAGCAAGAGCTTATAGTCTCGAAAACCTAAATTCAGTAGCGGAAGCGGAAGAGAAAAATGATGCCATCATTTCTCGTAACACCCTCAATGAGGGCGAAGAAAACTTTGCCGTTGTCTCAGAGAGTGAAATTCCACAAGTCGAGATCAATTACGAAGAGAAGCTCAGCCTGAGGAAAGCAGTGCCAGGGCCCAAACTAGAGAGTCTTGATGATTTAATAAAACCACAACCAACTACCTCGCTTGTAGAGCTATTATCGTCTTTAGAGCAGCCTGTTTTATCAACAGAGCAGAATCCTCTAGAGGTACAATCGGTGGTCAGTGATAAGTCATTAGAGTTTTCGAGCCAATCTCCCAGACATGAATTACCAGAAGTAAAGGTGCGGCGGAGGCCCCACACGCATCGAAGCAGTCGAAGCACTCGACCTAACTGTCGACAGACGAGTCGAAAAAATAAAGTCCGATCTGTTACACCCCAGCGACCCCGTCAATCACATTCGCGGGGAAAGAGGAGAAGGGATAAAGTTCGATCCTCACATGCCTCTCAAAACAAACCATCTCGGAGTTCAAAAGCTAAAAGACGACACGTGAAAGGTATCTCAAGGAACAGAAAGAAGAAAAGAAACATAGGCTGTTTCTCAGTAGTTGCGGCTTGTCTGGAACCAATCATGAGGTCTATATCAATAATTTTCGAAGGAAAGCGTTAACTCTATATTCGAGGTCTTGCATATGGTACGTTTTGGGTGCGAAGTGTATACAGACTTGACGTCCACTGGCTTACTTGAAGAGTTGAGGCACTTAGTATACTACCATCAGCGGCTTGCTTGCATGCTCAAATTATGGCAATGCCTACTCAAAGATTCGGACGTTACGTTTTCGTCCATGTAAGTCCACGTCACACCGGAGTTCTAGTTCATCTTACCTTCAGCCGTTTCTCAGTGGCGAAAATGTAGTCGAAAAGTCTTAAAATGCTGGAAGTCTCCTTTATTCGGTCGAATGATGGCTGGTTATATCATCCAAAAACCCCTTTGCTTGCAACATTAGGCGAAAATTAAGCGAGGTTTTACTTGGTGAGGATAGTCTGAACTAGCATAATGTAAATATCTTTGGTGAATGACACATTTTCCTTGAGAGTATCTCCCATAAGAAGCCTCGCGCATAATCATTGTCCTCTTGACTGGATAAATAAATCAGGTGACTTGTGTTCGGCCAATCGCAACTGCAATACCGGTCTCTCACTCGAGCTTCTGACTGTCCGGGGCAGAGAAGCTTCCACGGTGTATATCTTGAGCCATTGTCGCATCCAATTAATACATCTTTATCAACATCTCTAGATCTAGATCAAAGGTCACTCGGTTCCATGTTGTACCTGCAGCGGAAGGCGGCTGAATACACACGGGACGGCGCTCCGTTTGTCCGTGCTGGGCAATATATTCTCATTTACACGACA
>Ga0247804_10000851_pt1 | contig 14138 bp, 12 predicted proteins | sample UWRJL029104C1_FD_181142 | JGI IMG/M metagenome (GOLD analysis project Ga0247804, IMG submission 181142) | Plant litter microbial communities from Arlington Agricultural Research Station in Wisconsin, United States - UWRJ-L029-104C-1 | ecosystem: Environmental > Terrestrial > Plant litter >...
TATTCACGTACCTCACCGTGCTTACAACGTTGATGGTAACCTATACTATAACGGTAAATTGGTTATCGAAAATACTCAAATCGGGTAATTTTCTTAAAAAATTGTTTGTGTTTTCAGCGGCTTTAGTCATACCTTAGTCAACTGAAATTTTCAGGATTAACCTGAAACGAATACAGACAAATTTTTTCTATGAAAATAGGCCTCGACATAATGGGCGGAGACTATGCTCCTAAAGCAATTGTTTTAGGAGCAATAGCAGCTCATCAATCGCTAAATGCCGGAGAACACCTTGTTCTTATCGGCGATACCGAACAGATTAAACCAATCCTCGCAGAAGAAGGTTTTAATCCGGATCATTTTGAATACGTTCATACTGATGAAGTAATTGGTATGGGCGAACATCCCACCAAAGCAATTGTTCAGAAACCTAAATCGAGCATAGCCGTTGGTTTTAATCTATTAAAAGAAGGCAGAATCGATTCTTTTGCAAGCGCAGGTAATTCAGGCGCAATGCTGGTTGGTGCAGTTTTCAGTGTTAAAACCATTCCGGGCATTATCCGCCCATGTTTATGTACAATTCTTCCAAAAATTAAAGGCGGCACAGGCTTACTCCTGGATGTTGGTGCAAATGCCGATTGCAAACCTGATATTCTGCTACAATTTGGCGTTCTTGGCAGCTTATATGCAGAAAATTTATTACAGATAGATGTGCCTAAAGTTGCTTTAATGAATATTGGTGAAGAAGATGAGAAAGGAAATATGCTTAGCATGGCCACTTTTCCGTTGATGAAGGAAACAGATTTATTCAATTTCGTGGGTAACGTTGAGGGAAGGGATTTATTTAACGACAAGGCAGATGTTATTGTATGCGATGGTTTTACCGGAAATGTTGTGCTGAAACTGGCTGAGTCATTTTATGTGCTTACAGTGAAAAAAGGATTGAAAGATGAATTTTTCGATCGCTTTAATTACGAGCAGTATGGTGGAAGCCCGGTATTAGGCGTTAATGCGCCTGTTATCATCGGACATGGAATTTCTAGTCCACTTGCTGTTAAAAATATGGTTCTACAATCCAGGGAGATGATTACAACAGGATTGATAGAAAAAATTAGAATTGCATTTAAATAATTATCAAAAATATTAAAATGAGTAAAATTCACGCTGCTATTACAGCAGTAAATGGTTATGTTCCCGACTATGTGCTTACAAACGCAGAGTTAGAAACCATGGTTGATACTTCGGATGAATGGATTACCAGCAGAACGGGAATTAAAGAGCGCAGAATTTTAAAAGGAGAAGGATTAGGCACCTCAGATATGGGGGTTCATGCTGTAAATGGTTTGCTTAAAAAAAGAGGTATTGACGCAAAGGAAATCGAATTGATTATTTTTTGCACTACTACACCCGATTTTACTTTCCCTGCAACGGCTAATGTTTTAGCTGATAAAATTGGGGCTACAAATGCCTGGGGTTACGATTTACAAGCGGCATGTTCTGGATTTATATTCGGCCTCGCTACTGGTGCTTCTTTTATCGAATCAGGAAGGCACAAAAAAGTTTTAGTGGTTGGTGGCGATAAAATGTCATCGATTATTAACTATGAAGACAGAACCACCTGTATCATTTTTGGTGATGGGTGTGGATGTGCTCTACTTGAACCTAATGAAGAAGGTTTTGGCGTAATTGATTCTATCTTAAGAACCGACGGTTCTGGGAGAGATTTTCTGGGTATGAAAGCCGGTGGTTCAGTTAAACCTGCAACACACGAAACGATTGATGCCAGAGAACATTACGCACACCAGGAAGGACCTACAGTATTTAAATTTGCCGTAACCAATATGGCGGACGTCGCTGCAGAAGTCATGGAACGCAACGGCCTAACTGCTGATGATGTTGCATGGCTGGTACCTCACCAGGCAAATAAACGCATCATCGACGCTACGGCTAACCGCATGGGTGTAACAACTGATAAGGTTATGATTAATATCGAACGTTATGGGAACACAACAAACGGCACAATTCCTTTATGCCTGTGGGAATGGGAAAACAAATTAAAAAAAGGTGATAATATCGTATTAGCCGCGTTTGGTGGTGGTTTTACATGGGGATCTATATACCTTAAATGGGCCTATAATAGCTAATTGATTTTTTGGTTTCTTAGCACTTATAAAGTTAAATACCAGACATTATAGACAAAATAACGAAATACCAAAAAACCAACTAACTAAAAAAACAAAACAATAAAAGTATAACTTAGTTAATTCAATAATCACTATTTTTTACATAAAAGCTTAAAAAATGGATATCAAACAAATACAGGAACTAATTAAATTTGTTTCCCGTTCTGGTGTAAATGAAGTTGCTATTGAGCAAGAGAATTTTAAAATCACCATTAAAACAAATCAGGCACCAACAGTTGTACATGCAACTGTACCACAGACTCCGCTTATACAGGCAGCTGCACCAGTTGCTGCGGCACCTACTGCTCCGGCAGTTTCAACTCCGGCTGTTCCAGCTGCAGAAGATACTTCAAAATACATTACAATTAAATCGCCAATGATTGGTACTTTCTACCGTTCATCAAGCCCCGACAAGCCAATGTTTGTTAATGTAGGCGATGAAATTGCAACTGGTAAAGTAATCTGTATCATAGAGGCAATGAAACTTTTCAATGAAATTGAAAGTGAAGTTTCAGGCCGCATCGTTAAAATTCTTGTTGATAATGCATCACCAGTTGAATACGATCAACCGCTATTTTTAGTAGAACCTATTTAGAAGCTGATTTCACAGATTAATTTGATTCCACCGATTTTCACTTACGCCGTTAAATCGGTGTATTCTTTTAAATCGGTGTAATCCTAAATTAAAAATTATGTTTAAAAAAATACTAATTGCCAACAGGGGCGAAATCGCTTTGCGTATTATTCGTACCTGTAAGGAAATGGGCATCAAAACAGTCGCGGTTTACTCTACTGCCGATAGAGAGAGTTTACACGTACGTTTTGCTGATGAGGCTGTTTGTATTGGCCCGCCGCCAAGTAAAGATTCTTATTTAAATATCCCCAATATTATATCGGCTGCGGAATTAACAAATGCCGATGCAATTCACCCGGGTTACGGATTTTTATCTGAAAATGCAAAATTTTCAAATATCTGTCGTGAATATGGTATCAAATTTATCGGTGCGACACCGGAACAAATTAACGGCATGGGTGATAAAGCTTCTGCGAAAGAAACCATGAAAATTGCGGGTGTACCAACAATCCCTGGTTCGGAAGGTTTGCTTAACAGCGTTAAAGAAGGTATTGCAATTGCAAATGAAATGGGTTATCCAGTTATACTTAAAGCTACTGCCGGTGGCGGTGGACGTGGTATGCGTGTGGTATGGAAGGATGAAGATTTTGAAAATGCCTGGGACAGTGCCCGACAGGAATCTGGTGCAGCTTTCGGAAATGATGGTTTATATTTAGAAAAATACATCGAAGATCCTCGCCACATCGAAATTCAGATTATCGGAGATCAGTTTGGAAAAGCCTGTCACTTATCAGAACGTGATTGCTCAATCCAGCGTCGTCACCAGAAATTAGTTGAAGAATCCCCATCCCCTTTTATGACTGAAGAACTTCGGATTAGAATGGGAGAAGCGGCAATTAAAGGTGCAATGGCTGTAAATTATGAAGGTGCAGGAACAATCGAATTTTTAGTTGATAAACACCGTAATTTCTATTTTATGGAAATGAACACCCGGATCCAGGTAGAACACCCGGTTACCGAAGAGGTTATCAATTTTGATTTAATTAAAGAACAGATTAAGGTTGCCGCAGGCATTCCAATTTCAGGTAAAAATTATACCCCTGAAATGCATGCCATCGAATGCCGCATAAATGCTGAAGATCCTGCGAATAATTTCCGTCCTTCACCAGGAAGAATCACCAATTTCCACTCTCCGGGCGGACATGGTGTACGTGTTGACACACATGTGTATGCCGGATATCAAATTCCATCAAACTATGATTCGATGATTGCTAAGTTAATTTGCGTGGCTCAAACCCGCGAAGAAGCAATTTGTACAATGGAACGTGCTTTAAGTGAATTCGTAATTGAAGGTGTTAAAACAACCATCCCTTTCCATTTACAGTTAATGAAAGACCCTAATTTCAGAGCCGGGAATTTTACAACAAAATTCATGGAAACATTCGAATTTATAGATAATTAGAAAAATATAAAAATACTTACAGAGGCTGTTCAAAATATCGGGCAGCCTCTTTTTTTATGTCCAATAATTAAATATTTGTTGACATTCAGCGTAGGGAATTAATAATTCTAGCTCTCGGAAAAGAATATTTAATAAACTGTATTGTAGCGTTTTATCAATAACCTCCGTTTCTAATATTAAACCCTTAATTATGAAAAAAAATCTATTTAACGCCTTACTGCTGCTCCTGATTGCTGTAGTATTTATTCAATGCAAAAAAGACGAGTATGAAGTAATTAAGATTACAAAAATGATTACTGTAGATCAAATGAGGGCATTGCCAGTAGGATTAACCAAAGCAACGCCAGCAAAGAAGACTGGAAAAATCTACATTTACAATGATTATCTTTTTATCAATGAGCCTGGAGAGGGCATCCATATTTATAATAATGTTAACCCTGGCGCTCCTGTAAATATTGCCTTCGTTCAGATTCCCGGCAACATAGATCTTGCCATTCACAATAACGTTCTCTACGCGGATAGCTTTATCGATTTACTTGCTTTCGATATCTCTAACGTTAGTAACATTAAGCAAGTTAAAAGAGTAAACGATGTTTTCAAACAAGTTTATTCCCTGGGTGTTCAAAAATATCTATACATTACAAAAGATACCCTAGTTAAAAAACAAACTAATAAAGGGGGTGTGCTTTACGAAGCTGCGTCTTATTCCAGCTCATCTTCTAAAAGTGGTTCTTCCGGTCAGGGAGGTTCAATGGCCAGGTTTACATTAATGAATGATTACTTGTACACTGTAGGGATGAATGACCTAAGCCTTTTTGATGTAAAAACGGCATCAAATCCATCATTTATAAAATCGATAAGCTTAGGTTTGGGTGTTGAAACGATTTTTCCTTATGAAAATAAATTATTTATAGGTACAAATACAGGCATGCATATTTTTAATGCAGCTGATGCTGCAAATCCTGTAAAATTATCGACGTATAGCCATGTATTCGCCTGCGACCCCGTTGCTGTTCAAGGCAAATACGCTTTCGTTACCTTGCGCACTGGCAATATGTGCAGACAGGCCATGAATCAACTGGAGGTTGTCGACATAGAGGACCCGTCAAAACCAAAACAAGTCGCTGTTTTTCCGATGCAAAATCCGCATGGATTAAGCGTGAGTGGAAATAATCTTTTCTTATGCGAAGGTGCTTTCGGCATTAAAAGCTTTAATATCGATAATAAAAACGAGATTGGAAAAAATATGTTGCAACATTTAAGTACGATTAAAAGCTTTGATGTAATCGCAGGTCCGAAGTCATTAATCGTTACCGGGGAAGATGGCGTTTTTCAATTCGATTACCGTAACGCAGCTAATTTAAGACAATTGAGCATAATTAAAGTCGTCAAATAGCGTACATATTCCGATGATTTCGAAAAACTAGTTTCTATTTTGATTGAAATATCACATTAACATAAACTATTTCTATATTTAACACGTAAATACCATTCTATTCAATTAGAATGGTATTTTTGTTTTCAACATGAGCGACACTAAAAAATCACTACTTACAAAAGCTATCGGACAAAAGAGCACAACATTGGAAGCGGAAATGTCTTTTTTCGACCATCTTGATGTTCTCCGTAAACATTTAATCAGAGCCGTAATCGCCATCGCTGTTTTTACAGGTATTGCATTTTACTTTAACGAAGAAATTCTCGATAAGATAATTTTCGGACCAAAGAAACCCGATTTCTGGACTTACAGAATGATGTGTAAACTAGTTGAGCACTTCCCCTCGCTTGGCAAGGATATGTGTATTACCAAAATTAATGGTGAAATCATCAACACTGAAATGGCTGGTCAGTTTAACTTGCAGTTGAATGTTTGTGTAATGTGCGGTATTGTTCTTGGTTTTCCTTACTTATTGTGGGAAATCTGGCGCTTTGTTAAGCCCGCTTTGCACGAAAAAGAACGTAAATCTGCAAGTGGTTTTGTATTTTTCGCATCTGTACTTTTTATTATCGGTATTGTATTCGGATATTTTATTATTTGCGCCTTGTCAATTAATTTTTTAACAGGCTATACTGTCAGTTCTGAGATAAAAAACACGTTTACAGTCGATTCATATGTTTCTTCTATAGCCACATTAACCCTTGGAACGGGAATTATATTCGAGTTGCCAATTATTATTTTTATCCTCTCTAAACTAGGATTGATGACCCCAAAACTAATGCGTTCGAGCAGAAGATACGCGGCTGTTATTATACTAATTATAGCGGCAATTGTAACACCAACGCCTGACATTTTAACAATGCTAACGGTAGCTGCTCCATTGTTTTTATTATATGAGGCCAGCATTTTTGTTTCAGCTTACATCGAAAAAAAGAAGAAAAAAGCAGATGCAGCTTTCTATGCTAACTAACAAAAACATTACGAACAGATTTCATAATTCTCTATAAATTTGGCAGATGACAAACACCAAAATTAAAATTGCAATTGGTTCAGATCATGCAGGTTTTGAATACAAAGAAGTGTTAAAGGATTTCCTTTCTGATTACGAAATTGAAGACTTTGGGACCCATTCTTTGGATTCGGTAGACTATCCTGATTTCGCACATCCTGTTGCTTCGGGTGTAGAAAACGGCGATTTTAATTATGGTATTTTGCTTTGTGGTTCAGCAAACGGTGTCGCAATAACAGCGAATAAACACCAGGGAATCAGAGCCGGGTTATGCTGGGAAAATGAAGTTGCATCTTTAGTTAGAAAACACAATGATGCCAACGTCTTATGTATTCCTGCCCGGTTTGTATCAAAAGAACTTGCTAAAGAAATTGCAACAACTTTTTTAAACACCGAATTTGAAGGCGGTCGCCATCAAAACAGGGTTGATAAAATAACCTGCTAATATTTAAGAAACTAACTTTTACTACATAATGAATAAAAAATTTCTAACCCTTGGCTTAGCTTCTGTACTTAGTATGGGTTGCTTTGCACAAGTTAAACCACTTGTTCCAAATAAGGATGCAATACGGTTTAGTAAAGCAATTAACCCGGCTGACGGATTTAAACACCTTTCTGTTTTAGCTTCTGATGAATATGAAGGTCGGGAAACCGGTACAAAAGGCGCATGGATGGCCGCGGATTATATCAAAAATTATTTCAAATCAATTAAATTGAAAGGTCCTGTTAACGGTGACTATTTTCAAAAAATTGATTTGGTTAACGTTACTTTAAAACAAAGTCAGTTAACGGTTAACGGTCAGCCAAAAGAATATCAAAAGGATTATATTGTTTCTCCAACATTAATCAGCGATAAAGGATTTACTTTTTCAACCGATCAAATTGTTTTTATTGGTTATGCTATTAATAAAGGTAGTTATAACGATTTCGCAGGAACTGATATCAAAGGCAAAGTCGTGATGATGTTCAGTGCAGGCGATCCAACGGTTAAAGCGGGTACCAGAGTTGACAGAGCGGCTTATCGTGCAATGCTTGAAACCAGAGCAAAATATTTTGCCGAAAACCAGGTTAAGGCCATTATTCTTATCGACCCGATGGTTGATAGAATTACCGAGAACACAAAGAAAACTCTAAACAGCGGTCGGGTGATGATTAAAACCAACGCTGCTTTGGAAGCACAAAAACAAAATGATGTGCCACGCATTTCAATATCAACAGCTGTTGCTAACGAATTGTTAAAAGCATCAAATACGACAGTTGCTGATCTACAAAAGAAAATTGTTGATAGTCAGGCTCCGGCTTCACAAGTATTAAATGTTCCATTTTCTGCAAGCGCAGCAAAAACAGAAACACCTGTTAGATGTGAAAATGTTTTAGGTTATCTTGAAGGTTCTGACCCTATACTTAAAAAAGAAGTGTTGGTTTTAACAGGTCATTACGACCATATTGGCTTAGTTACTGACCCCAATGCAACAGACAAAGTTAATAATGGTGCTGATGATGATGGTTCCGGAACAACTGGTGTGTTATTAATGGCGAAAGCGTTTATGGATGCCAAAAAAGCAGGAAAAGGCCCAAAACGCAGTATTCTATTTATGACGGTAGTTGGCGAAGAAAAAGGACTTTGGGGTTCTGACTGGTATTCAGAGCATCCGGTATTTCCTGTAGAAAATACAATTGCTGATTTAAATACAGATATGATTGGTCGTGTTGGTGAAGAATATCTGGGCAAACCTGATTCAGCAAACTACATTTATTCAGTTGGTTCAAGAATGTTGAGCAGCGATTTAGCTAATCTGCAGGATAGGGTTAACGCAACCTATACTAAAATGAAGCTGGATTTTAAATATGATGATCCGAAAGACCCTGAGCAAATTTATTACCGTTCAGACCATTATAACTTTGCAAAACTAGGTATTCCAATTATTTTCTATTATGATGGCATGCTACAACAAGATTACCACCGCCCAGGCGATGAAGTAAGCAAAATTAACTTCCAATTGCTGGCAAAAAGAGCACACCTGACCTATTACATCGCCTGGGAATTGGCGAATCAGGCTAAACGTCCGGTAGTTGATATGGATGGCAAAGGAAACCCAAAGAAATAATAAAGTAAAAATATTCGGCCCCGATAGTACAATCGGGGCTTTTTTATGCATATTACTTTTGGCGGCAATAGAAATTCCTATCTTTGAAATATGATGAAGACTGCAGAGGAATTTTTAGAGAAATCTGATGAAAAAGCGTTCGATTTACCGCATCGTAAAACCATTAATTACAATATAGGTAAATACAATACGGCACTGGAACGCGGATTATCGAAATTTGAAAACCTCGAGGCATCAAAAAAGAAAGCACATGTTATTAAATGGCGTGTGATGGAAAACCTCGATAAGTTTCTGCCTGAGTTCGAATCTAATTTTCAGCGTAGAGGTGGAAAAGTTATTTGGGCAAATGATGCCGAAGAAGCGCAGCAGGAAATCCTGAAAATCATTAAAAAGAATAACGGAAAAACGGTTATCAAATCTAAGTCGATGACGACCGAAGAAATTCACTTAAATGACTTTCTCGAAAGTAATCAGATTGAATCATTAGAAAGCGATTTAGGAGAATACATTGTTCAGTTGCTTGGTCAGGCACCATACCATATAGTTACACCGGCAATGCACCTGAGTGCGGCAGAGATAGCCCAGTTGTTTCATGATAAATTCGGAACACCAATTGATGCAACACCACCACAATTGGTGCAAAAAGCTAGAGAATTATTGCGGGATAAATACCTGAATGCGGACATCGGCATCAGTGGAGGAAATTTTCTAATCGCGGATACGGGAAGTATTGCCATTACCGAAAATGAAGGAAATGCCCGTTTAAGTACAACTTTCCCAAAAATCCATATTGCGGTTGTTGGCATCGAAAAAATTATCCCATCAATGGCCGATTTGGATTTGTTCTGGCCGTTACTGGCTTCGCATGGAACGGGGCAAAATTTAACGGTTTACAATACCATTTTAAGTGGCCCCCGCCAGCCAAATGAAACCGATGGCCCAGAAGAAATGTATGTTATTCTTTTGGATAATGGCCGTACAAATTTGCTTGCTCAAAAAGACCAGCGACAAGGTTTATATTGCATCCGTTGCGGCGCCTGCTTAAATGCCTGTCCTGTTTATAAAAATATTGGCGGACATACCTATAATACCACATACAGTGGGCCAATCGGTTCGGTAATTACGCCGCATTTGAAGGGCATGGAAGAGTTTAAACACTTAAGTTATGCTTCAAGCCTCTGCGGAAAATGTTCTGAAGTTTGTCCTGTAAAAATCGATATCCATAAAATGTTATTGCTGAATCGTAGAGATGCGGCGGCAACACATGAGAACGGGAAAGTAGAAGAAATTGGTTGGGGAATGTTTAACCGAATGATGCAGAAACGCAAGTGGATGGATTTCTTTGGCGGAAAATTCAAGAACTTTATGCTAAAAACTTTCTTTAAAAAGGGTTGGGGCAAATACCGCGAAATGCCAAAAGTTGCTGATAAATCTTTCGCAAAGCAATGGGAAGAGTTGAAGAAGAATAAAGAGGCTTAGGAGTACATGTAAACTGATGACTAAAAACTGAGAACTAATGCACTTCAACCGCCGCGATAAAGACGACAAATTCTTACTGAATTTATACAAAAGATTGCTTTATCCTCGAATGGTTGAGGAAAAGATGCTTAAGCTTTTAAGGCAAGGTAGAATTGCCAAATGGTTCTCCGGCATCGGGCAGGAAGCGATTGCAGTGGGCTCCACTTTAGCCATGCAAAGCGATGAATACATATTGCCGATGCACCGCAATCTAGGTGTATTTACTTCGCGGGATATTCCTTTAAAGAAATTAATGGCGCAATGGCAGGGCAAACTATCTGGCTTTACCAAAGGCCGCGACCGCTCATTCCATTTTGGTACGCAAGATTATAAAATTATTGGGATGATTTCTCATCTCGGTCCGCAAATGGCTTTAGCCGATGGCATTGCACTGGCCGATGTATTAGCCGAAAAACAAAAAGCGACCCTAGTTTATACAGGCGAAGGTGCAACAAGTGAGGGCGACTTTCATGAGGCGATAAATGTTGCCGCGGTTTGGAATCTGCCTGTTATCTTTCTGATAGAAAATAATGGTTATGGTCTATCTACTCCAAAATCAGAGCAATTCCGATGTAAAAATCTGGTTGATAAAGCAATAGGCTACGGCATTGAAGGTGTTCAAATTGATGGAAATAATATTCTCGAAGTTTATGATACCTTAAATCAACTGGCAAATGAAATTAGAAAATATCCACGACCGATTTTATTAGAATGTTTAACATTCAGAATGCGTGGACATGAGGAAGCATCGGGCACGAAATACGTTCCGCAGGAATTGTTCGATGAGTGGGAAAAGAAAGATCCAATAAGCAATTATGAAACTTATTTAATTGAACAGGGCGTTTTAACTCCTGATGCTGTTATCGACATTAAAATTCAAATCAAAAGAGACATCGAATTAGACGTGGAAGAAGCTTTTGATGAGCCCGAACCCGAGGCAAATTCAGTTCAGGAAGAGGCGGATATGTATTTTCCTTATGAACAAAAAGTCATTCAGCCGAATCAATCCTTCACCGAAAAAAGATATTTAGATGCCATAACAGACGGATTGGATTTAGCCATGCAAAAATATCAGAATCTGGTTTTAATGGGACAGGACATTGCAGATTACGGTGGCGCTTTTAAAATTACAGACGGCTTTACCGCGAAATATGGCAAAGGCCGGGTTAGAAATACCCCTATTTGCGAATCGGCAATTGTGGGTGCTGGTCTGGGTTTATCAATCAATGGCTATAAAGCTGTTGTCGAGATGCAGTTTGCAGATTTCGTGACAGTCGGTTTCAATCAAATCATAAATAATTTAGCTAAAACCCATTACCGCTGGGGCGAAAAGGCAGATGTTGTTGTTCGCATGCCTACGGGCGCAGGAACCGGTGCAGGACCTTTTCACTCTCAAAGTAATGAGGCATGGTTTACAAAAACGCCTGGTCTAAAAGTGGTTTATCCTGCTTTCCCAGAAGATGCAAAAGGGTTGATATTGGCCGCCATTGAAGACCCAAATCCGGTGCTTTATTTCGAACATAAATATCTTTACAGGAGCTTAACTGCCTCTGTTCCTGACGGCTATTATACAACTGAAATTGGTAAAGCCTTTATATTGGCTAATGGAGATAGATTCTCCATTATCACTTACGGTTTGGGCGTTCACTGGGCTTTGGATTATATCAAAAACAATCCTGAATGCGGTGCAACTCTAATTGATTTGAGAACATTACAGCCTTGGGATAAGGAAGCAGTTGCAGCAGCTGTAAAATCGACAGGAAGAGTTTTAATCTTACATGAAGATACGCTAACCAATGGTTTTGGAGCCGAAGTTTCAGCCTGGATTGCTGAACATTGCTTTCAATATCTGGATGCTCCGATTATGCGGTGTGGAAGTTTAGATACGGCCATACCAATGAACAAAGCGTTGGAAGAAGATTTTTTAGCAAAAGCAAGGTTAGCTGAAACGATAGATAGATTATTGAAATATTAGCAGAGGTGTAATTGTTGAAATTGTATGAATCGGTTAACTGTTTAGCATGATTTCGCAATTAAACTGTTAACCAATTTAAACAGTTATATAAACAGCATGAGCAATTTTAAAGTCAAAGGAAATATAGTTGACATTACAAAGCGAAACATTTTCTTTGGCGAAGTTGAGGTAGCAGATGGAAAAATAAAATCCGTTAGTGAAATTTCAGAGGCTAAAAAAGATACTCAATTTATTTTACCTGGCTTTATCGACAGTCACGTTCACATAGAAAGTAGCATGCTTATTCCAAGTGAGTTTGCAAGATTAGCGGTTGTCCACGGAACGGTTGCCACCATCAGCGACCCGCACGAAATTGCTAATGTTTGCGGCATGGAGGGCGTTGAATTCATGATTGAGAATGGGAAAACCGTTCCTTTCAAATTTAATTTCGGTGCACCAAGCTGCGTGCCTGCAACGATTTTTGAAACCGCAGGTGCAGAATTAAATCACGATGATGTTAAAGCACTTCTAGAACGCCCGGAAATAAAATACTTGAGTGAAATGATGAATTTCCCAGGCGTACTTTATAAAGATGAGGAAGTTTTAAAAAAGATTGCCGCTGCACATGCATTGGGAAAACCGGTTGACGGACATGCGCCAGGCTTACGTGGCGATGCTGTTCAGCAATATATTGATGCAGGAATATCTACCGACCACGAATGTTTTACTACAGAGGAAGCTTTAGATAAACTACAACGTGGAATGAAAATTCTCATCCGTGAGGGAAGTGCAGCCAAAAACTTCGAAGCATTGATTGACTTATTAAACGATTGGCCCGAAATGATGATGTTTTGTAGTGATGATAAACATCCCGATAGCCTTGTTGAAAGCCACATCAATGAACTATGTGCCAGAGCAGTTGCAAAAGGAGTCAATGTTTTTAATGTACTCCACGCGGCTTGTATAAATCCAATTACTCATTATAAACTGGATGTTGGCGCCTTGAAAGTTGGCAACTGTGCAGATTTCATAGTAGTAGAAGATTTAAGAGAATTTAAAGTTAAACAAACCTACATCGATGGGATTTTGCTCTCCGAAAACGGCAAAATGGTTGGCGATTGGCTTAAACATGCAAAAGAAAAAGAGTCTGTTAATCATTTCGATTGCAGCTTTAAAAAAGAGGAAGACTTTGCTTATACTTTTACAGCGCAAGAAGAAATCTTGGTAATCGAGGCTTTGGATGGTCAGTTAATTACCAACAAACTCACGGCAAAACCTAAGGTTTCGAACGGGAATATTATCAGTGATGTAGAAAATGATGTTTTACCGCTATCACAACGCACCGATTGCAGTTTCATTCGTTAAAAATTTCGGGTTGAAACAGGGTGCAATTGCATCAAGTGTGGCACACGATAGTCACAATATTATCGCCGTTGGCGTTGATGACAAAAGCATTTGCGATGCAGTAAATCTCATTATCAAAGAAAAAGGTGGTGTCGTTGCATTGGTCAATGGGAAAGAAGAAGTATTACCTTTGCCCGTTGCTGGTTTAATGAGTAACGAGAATGGCTATAAAGTTGCCGAAAGCTATACTTCTATTGATAAATTCGCTAAAGAACTAGGCTCTACTCTGGTTGCGCCATTTATGACGCTTTCTTTTATGGCATTATTGGTTATCCCACATTTAAAGTTAAGCGATAAGGGTTTATTTGATGGCGATAAGTTTGAATTTGTTTAGTACTAACAGTCGTCACCTTGAATTTATTCAGGGTCTAAACTAATAAGATTCTGAAACACGTTCAGAATGACGACCGACTAAAAAACGAAAATAATCAACAATCCAAACAACTAAATCAAAAAAACCTCTGCCAGCGGATTAAAAAGATATATCCTTT
>Ga0247804_10000852_pt1 | contig 14133 bp, 9 predicted proteins | sample UWRJL029104C1_FD_181142 | JGI IMG/M metagenome (GOLD analysis project Ga0247804, IMG submission 181142) | Plant litter microbial communities from Arlington Agricultural Research Station in Wisconsin, United States - UWRJ-L029-104C-1 | ecosystem: Environmental > Terrestrial > Plant litter >...
CTTTTCTCGGTGCGCGTGGCCGTCACCACCACGTCGTCGAGTCGCTGGCGGCGCAGGGTATCGGCCGGCTGCTGGGCCAGGGCCGGCAATGCCAGGCCACCCAACGACACGCAAAAAAGACGAACCAACACCATGCGAACTGTATTTAGAATTATTCTAAACAGCCGCAAAGGTATTCAGCGTCGCCTCACCAGGCAAGGTTGTTTAGATTAAATCTAAATAAAAATTCGGGCAACAAAAAAGCGGCCCTGATAATCAGGGCCGCTTTTTTGTAGTCGGTCATTGTAGAGATGCGACCTTTCGCGTCTCATCGTTCGCACCGTTGGGTACTTCTTCAACACCCATCGTTCAACGCTGAGACGCGCAGGGTCGCGTCCCGGCATCAACCAAGCGCTACGATTAGCAATACTCCTCGAACGCGCCTTGCAGGTTGTTCACGATGCGCATGGCATCGTTGCCTTCAATATGGTAGCGCTCAATCATATGCACCAGCTCACCATCCTTGAACAGCGCGATGCAGGGCGAGGAAGGAGGATAAGGCAGCAGATGCTCGCGCATCTTGGCCACGGCCTCGGTTTCCATGCCGGCGAATACGGTCACGAGCTTCGCAGGCTTTTTGTCGGCGCTGGCGAGGGCCATTTTGAGGGCGGGGCGGGCTTTGGAAGCGGCGCAGCCGCACACCGAGTTCACGGCTACCAGCACGGTGCCTTCCTGGCCGGCGAGGGCGGTTTCAACTTCTTCGGGGGTCATCAGCTGCTCGAAGCCAACTTCGACCAGGTCCTGGCGGATGGGCGCCACCATGTATTCGGGATAAACTGCCATTGGGAGTAATTTTTAAAAGGTACGGCGGGAGCCGTAGTTAGAGCTATGCAAAGATACGCAGCCTATAAGTGGGAAGCGGCGGCAAAAGTTTCGGGGATTGTGGGCAGATAAGGTGCTTATTACAGCCGTTCCCAATGGGCCCGTATTGCCCCGCCGCTTAAAATCCAATAACTTCGCCCGGTAAGCTATTCACACAGGAAAAATTTCCGGGAATCATGCAATTCAACTTCTACTCGCTGGTGCTTTTGCTGGGGCTGGCACCGCTGGCAACTCAGGCCCAGGTCGATTCGGTGCGGGCCAAGAACCTGCCCGGCGCCCAGGTAGCCGAAAAGGCTTACAACATGGGACTTGTCAGCTTCAACGGCAAAAACTACACTGCCGCGCTGGCCAGCTTTAACCAGGCCGTGGCGGCCAAGCCCGACTTCGGCGCGGCCTACTCGAACCGGGGTGCCACGCGCTACGAGCTCAAGGAATACGACAAAGCCATTGCCGACTACGACCAGGCCCTGAAGCTGGAGCCCAGCAGCTACCGCAGCTACTTTGGCCGCGCCCAGGCTCAGGAGGCGCTCAATAAGCTCGACGCCGCCGAGCAGGACTACTCCGAGGCCGTGAAAAACCAGCCCAGCTACGCCCCGGCCTGGTACCAGCGCGGCATCATTCGCTTCGAGAAGGAGGAGTACCAGCAGGCCCGCGACGATTTTGACGGCGCCATCAAGGCCGACCCGAGCTACGCCTACGCCTACCACGACCGCGCCAGCGCCAACACCAAGCTCAGCAACTTTGCGGCCGCCGAGCAGGACTACTCCAAAGCCCTGACCCTCGACCCCAGCCTGCTGCCGGCGCTGCTCAACCGCGCCGCTGCCGAGCGCCGCCAGGGCAAGCTGAAAGAGGCCCTGCGCGACTACGACGCCTACCTCGACAAGAAGGCCGACAACGCGTTGGCCTTTAACAACCGGGGTAGTGCCCGCTTCGAAAGCAAGGATTACGCCGGGGCTATTTCGGACTTCAACCAGGCCATTCTGCTGAATGCCAAATACTCCTTTGCGTGGAACAACCGGGCCGCCGCTTACCTGAAGCAGGAGCAGTACGAAAAGGCTGAATCGGACGCCGACGAGGCCCTCAAGCTCAATCCGCGGTACGCCGAGGCATACTTCAACCGGGGCCATGCCCGCGAAATGCTGCGCAAGGCCGAGGAAGCCTGCGCTGACTGGCGTAAGGCCGCCGAACTGGGCATTGATGCCGGCAACAGCTACGCGGCTGCCGCGGGCTGCGCCGGCGCATCGGTGGATGAGAAAGAGGACGAGGCGCCGGCCGAAGAAAAAACCGAACCGAAAACCACTGAGGGTAAATAGCTCATTTTCCGACATGAAGACTACCATTACCCGCCTGCTACTGGCTGCTTTGCTGAGTGGCGCCGGCCTGAGTGCCAGCGCCCAGAGCGTGCCGTTTTCAAAGGATAAATTCTCGGACAAGGATGGGCTGAAAAACGCCTTGCGCGAAATCAAAGCCGGCGACGAAGCCTACCAGGCCGACCCGCCGCGCTACGCGGCCGCGCTGCCGCACTACCTGATAGCGCAGAAATTCAACCCCGACAACGCGGGGCTGAACGTAAAAATCGGTGACTGCTACCTGCACTCGCCCAGCAAGATGGCAGCGCTGGAGTACCTGCAGAAGGCCAATAAGCTCGACCCGACCGTGGACGCCCGCCTGCACTACCTGCTGGCCCGCGCCCTGCACCTGAACGCCAAGTGGACCGAGGCTATTAAGGAATACCAGCAGTCGCGGCCGGTATCCAATCCCAATGGCGGCGAGGAAGGCAGCGTGTCGGCCGACGACATTGCCCGCCACATCCGGGAGTGCAAAAACGGCCAGCAACTGGTGAAAACGCCGGTGCGCGTGTTCATCGACAACGCCGGGCCGGAGCTCAACTCGACCGATTCGGACTACGGCCCGGTGGTGTCGGCCGACGAATCGACGATTCTCATCACCTCGCGCCGCCCCAACGCTCCGAATGCCAAGAAAGACCCCAACGGCGACGGCTACTACGAGGACATCTACATGGCCGCCTGGAAGGGCAAGGCCTGGGGCAAAGCCGCTAACCTGGGCGAGCCGGTGAACTCCGACGGGCACGACGCCACGGTAGGTCTTTCGCCTGATGGCCAGCACCTGTTGGTGTACGTGGATGATAAAAACGGCGACATCAACGAAGCCAACCTGCGCGGCACCACCTGGGGCCGGCCGCAGGGTTTGGGTAGTCGCATCAACACGGTATATCACGAGTCGTCGGCGTCGTACTCGCCCGATGGGCGCTACCTCTACTTCGTGAGCAACAAGCCCGACGGCAGCCGCGGCGCCTCGGATATCTACCGCGTGGAGCTGGAAGGTCGCGGTCCGGCCGTAAATCTGGGGCCGGAAATCAACACGCCCTACGGCGAGGAAGGCGTGTTTATGATGCCCGACGGCAAGACGATGTACTTCTCCTCGGAGGGCCACAACTCGATGGGCGGCTACGACATCTTCAAATCGACCTACCTCGACGGCCACTGGAGCGAGCCCGAAAACCTGGGCTGGCCCATCAATACGCCCGACGACGACGTGTTTTTCGTGACGTCGGCCTCGGGGCGGCACGGCTACTACTCCAGCGAGCGGCCCGGCGGCCTGGGCGGCAAGGACATTTACCGTATCACCTTCCTGGGCCCCGAGAAGCAGCCGCTGCTCAGCCAGGAAGACCAGCTGCTGGCCTCGCGCCTGCAGCCCGTGCGCCAGACGCTGCTGGCCCCGGCCGTGGCGGTGGCTTCGGCCAAGGTGACCATCCTGAAAGGTACCATCACCGATAATGCCAGCAAGCAGCCCATCGAAGCCAATATCGACCTGATTGACAACGTGACGGGCCAGAATATTGCCACGTTCAAGAGCAACGCCACTTCGGGCAAGTACCTCGTGAGCCTGCCTTCGGGTGTGAACTACGGCATCGTGGTGCGACAGGAAGGCTACCTGTTTCACTCCGAAAACTTCGATTTGCCCACCAACGCGGCGTACGCTGAAGTGGTGAAGGATATTCCGCTGAAAAAGCTGGAAGTGGGCGCTACCATCGTCCTGAAAAACATCTTCTTCGACACGGGTAAAGCTACCCTGCGCCCCGAAAGCACGGCCGAGCTGGAGCGCCTGCAAAAGCTGCTCACCGAAAGCCCCAACCTGAAGCTGGAAATGGCCGGCCACACCGACAACGTGGGCAAGCCCGCCATGAACCAGGACCTCAGCCAGCGCCGCGCCCAGGCCGTGGTGACCTACCTCACGCAGCACGGCATTGCTAGCGGCCGCCTCACGGCCGTGGGCTATGGCGATACCAAGCCCGTAGTGCCCAACACCACCAAAGTGGGCCGCCAGCTCAACCGTCGCACCGAGTTTAAGGTGACTGCGAATTAGTCCTGAACAACATTAAACCTCCGCCATTGGTGGCCCCCGGCCGGGCCGATGGCGGAGGTTTTTCGTAGTCAAAGTGCTGCTTTTGCAATTGTTTGGCGCAAAGCGTGGTTTCGTTCGTCTGGTGCTGACCGGCACTGAACGAGGAAAATTCGTTATCCGGCGCTTCGGCTGACGGCAAGAAAGTGTTGTCTTCTAGTTTAGTGGTTTGGTCATCCGTACTGTCGTGCCTGACCTGAAGTTCTGGTGATACGCTATCTATTCGCTGCATGGTGCTGGCTGCTATTAGCCGGTGGGCCAGTATTGGCTCAACCGGCGTTTGTGCGCCAGTTTGGGCCGGCCGAGGGCTTGCAGCAGCCGTTCATTTACGCCCTGCAGCAGGATGCGCAGGGCTACCTCTGGCTGGGCACCGCCGAGGGCCTGGTGCGCTACGACGGCAGCCGGTTCGTCACGTTCACCACCGCCGAGGGCCTGGCCGAAGGTTTCACCACCAACCTTTGGCTGAATCCGCAAACCCAGCAGCTCTGGGCGCGGGGCATCGACGGCCATTATTCGGTTAAAAACAATACTAACGACCGATTCGGCACCATACCCCAGCCACCGCCGGCCACCGGCTGGCGCGCCCTGCCCCCCGGCACACCCACGCCCGACACTGCGGCCATCGGCCGCTACCTGCGGCGCTACCAATTGCAGCTTCCGGCCGAGGTGGTCATTACCTGTATGTTGGAGGACCGCGAGGGCAATGCCTGGCTGGGCACCGCCGGTCAGGGCCTATGGCGCCACGCCGACCGCCACCTGCGACTGACGCCGCGCCCGCTGCCGCCGCGCACCTTTGCCCCAATGGCCGGCTTGCCAGCCACCGCCATCATCACGGCTGAGGCCAACTCGCCGGCCAGCGGGCGCTGGGTGGGCACTGCCGCCGATGGCCTCTACTGGCAGCCTCTTGACCCGCACTTGATTCGCCGCCAATTCACTACCGCCAACGGACTGCTGCACAACACCATCAGCACCCTATTGGCTGACCGCACCGGGCGCATCTGGGTGGGCACGCACGGCACCGGCGTGGCAGCCTACGAGCCCCATTCCGGCAAATTCGAAGCCTTCCGGCTAAATCGGAGTGGGGTGGATGTCAATTGTTTCCTGGAAGACCGGGCCGGCAATTTCTGGGTGGGGGCCGAGGGCGAGGGCTTGTACTGCTACCGGCCCGGCGGGCAGTGGCACCATTTTACGGCCGCCAATGGCCTGCCGTCCGACTACATCTACGGCCTGCTGGCCTTGCCCCGGCGCGGGCCGGGCCGCCGCCTGCTGCTGGTGCATCGCAATGGCCTGACGCTGTTGCGCGACCTGCCCAGCGGGCCGGTTTTCATCCCACTCGCCTCGGCCGACGACCCGCTGGTACGCGAGCTACTGCCCGACCCCGAGCGGAGCGCCGATTCCAGCCGGGTGCTGGTGCGCAGCCGGCAGGGCACCTTGGTCTTATCGGTCAATGAATTACCGGCCGCACCAGCGGCGCCGGGTCTGACCATCACCCGGGCGGCGGTGGATGGCGCGCCGCAGCCCGCCTTCCGATTAGGCGAACTGAGCGCCACCCGGCACCGGCTCGATTTCAGCTTTCAGGGCATCAGCCTCACGCCGGGCGCGCCGCTGGAATACCAGCATCGCCTGCGCGGCCTAGCCGACGACTGGAGCCGGCCCAGCAACGCCAGCGAAGCCCAGTTTCCGGGCCTCGATGCGGGCGACTACCGCCTCGAAGTGCGGGTGCGGCGCGGCAGCACCGGGCCGTGGAGCGCGGTAGTGTCGACGGTGTTCAGTATTGCGACGCCGCTTTGGCGGCGGGCCTGGTTTATTGGCTTGGCAACTCTGGCAGTCATTACTTTAGGTCTGGGCGTGGTGCGGGCCCGCGAAGGCCGTCTGCGCCAGCAGCAGCTGGTGCTGGAACGCACCGTGCGCGAGCGCACCTCCGAGTTGCGCCAGCAAAAATCCCACATCGAAATCATTAACCAGGATTTGATGGTGGCCCGCGACGCGGCCGAGGCGGCCTCGCGCGCCAAGGCCCAGTTTCTGGCCAACATGAGCCACGAAATCCGCACCCCGATGAACGCCGTCATCGGCCTCACCAACCTGCTGCAAGCCACCCGCCCCAATACCGAGCAAGCCGAGTATCTCACGGCCATCGAGTCGTCGTCGCAAAACCTGCTGGTGATTATCAACGACATCCTCGACAGCTCGAAGATGGAGGCCGGCAAGCTGACGCTGGAGCAGGTGCCCTTCCGCCTGCCCGAGGCGGTGCGGCGGCTAGAAGCCATGTTTCGCTTCGCCACCGAAAGCAAGGGCCTGTTTTTGAAGGTGAACGTGGCGCCCGAGGTGCCCGCCGCCGTACTCGGCGACCCCGTGCGCCTCAACCAGGTGCTGGTGAACCTGGTGGGCAACGCCATTAAGTTTACCCGCCGGGGTGGCGTGACGGTGACGGTGGAGAGCTTGTTGCCGGTTGCGTCGTCGCCTCAGCACCAGCAAATTCGCTTCGGCGTGCGCGATACCGGCATCGGCATTCCGGCCGATAAGCTGGGGGCTATTTTCGAGGATTTTTCGCAGGCCAATACCTCTACCACCCGCGAGTTTGGCGGTACGGGCCTGGGGCTGAGCATTGCCCGCAATCTGGTGCAGCTGCACGGCGGCCAGCTCGGCGTGAGCAGCGAGGAAGGTCAGGGCTCCGAGTTTTTCTTCGACATCACCTACGAAGTGGCCGATGCCGACGCGGCCCAGCCCGAAACCCACCACGGCCAGCTGCGGCCCTTCGAGCCGGCCCTGCGCGTGCTGGTGGCCGAAGACAATGACCTCAACCAGCTGGTAGCGCGTAAAACTCTGGAGGCCTGGAATGTGCGGGTGGTCATCGCCGCCAACGGCCGCCTTGCCGTGGAAGCCGCCACCGCCGCCGAGCAGCCCTTCGACGCCGTGCTGATGGACGTGCAGATGCCCGAAATGGACGGCTACGAGGCTTCGCGCCAGCTCCGCCGCCACTTCCCCGATGCCCGGCAGCTGCCCATCATCGGCCTCACCGCCTCGGTGCTGCCCGAAGACCGGGTGCTGGCCCTCGAAGCCGGCATGAACGACACGCTGGCCAAGCCGTTTGAGCCGGCCGTACTCTATTCGCGGCTGGCGCATTTCACCGGGCGGGCCGCTGGCCCACAAGAGGTGGGTGGCAATGCGACGGGCGAGTTGGAGCCCGAAACCACGACTTCGTCGCTGCCAACCGCCTTTACCCACGCCCGCCCCGACTGGCAGCTGCTGGAAGAGCTGGCGGGTGGCAATGAGGCTTTTCTGCGCCAGATTGTGCAGACGTTTTTGAACGAAGCGCCCGCCCAGGAAGCCCTGCTGGCCGTGCCCCACGCCGACCATGCCGACCTGGCCCGCGTGGCCCACAAGCTGAAGGGGCAGGTGTCGTACTTCGGTATGCCCGGCCTGTGCGCCCAGCTCGACGAGTTGGAGCGCGCCGCCAGACAGCCCGAATGCCTCCACTGCGAAGGCCTGATTGGGAGTATTCGCCAGCAGTTAGCTGCGCTGTATCCGCAATTGCAGGAAAGATTGTGAGGCAGAACCGCCCGGGAATCAGTCTGACGCTGCCTGGAGTAGCCGTTTTCTCTATCTGGTTTGGGGGGCAATAGGCGGCCGGGGCCTATCTTCGCATGATTGTCCGGTTTTTAGCCTCTACTGTCTCGTATGTCTTCCCCCGACCTTTCGCTGCGTTGCCTGGTAGTCGATGACGACCCGATGTCGGTGCAGGTGGTGCTGAATTGCATTGCCAACACCCCTTTCCTGACGGCCGTGGGCAGCTACAACAACCCCGTGGAAGCGGCCGAATTCCTGCGCACGCAGTCGGTCGACCTGCTGTTTCTGGACGTGGAAATGCCGCTGCTCTCGGGCATCGACCTGCTGCGCACCCTGCAAAACCCGCCGCTGACGGTGCTCATTACCAGCAGCAAGGATTACGCCGTGCAGGCGTTCGAGTACGCCGTGGTCGATTACCTGGTGAAGCCCGTGAGCTACCCGCGCTTCCTGCAGGCGGCCCAGAAAGCCCAGGACCTGGCCCAGCGCCAGGCCACCGCTTTCGACAGCCACGACGCGCCCGCCGACGCCAACTTCACCTTCGTGAAAGTGGACAACAAGCTCGTGCGCGTGGGCTTCGACGAGGTGCGATACGTGGAGGCCCTCGGCGACTACGTCCACATCGTCACCGATTCGAGTAAGCTCATCGTGTACAGCACGATGAAGGCCGTGGAGGAGAAATTCCCCGCCAGCCGCTTCGTGCGCGTCCACCGCTCGTTCATCGTCAACCTCAACCGCATTCAGACCCTGGAAGACAACGCGGTAGTGGTGGAAGGCAAGCACATCACCGTGGGCCAGACCTACCTGCGCGACGTGATGCAGCGCCTCAATAAATTCTAAGCCCGGCTTTACCTTTGCCCTCCCGGCTGCTGAGTAGCGGCCGCCTGTTTGCCTATGCGGTCAGCCCTTATGCTCCTTCTTAAAGCACTGACGATGGGCATGCTGACCTTGCTGGCCCCGGCAGCGTGGGCACAGGAAGCCGGCGACACCACCACCATTGCCTGCCCGCCGCCGCTGCCGCTCAAGCTCTGCGTTGACCTCGACGGCCGCCCCTCGGTAGACCCCGGCGCCGGCCCCCTCACCTACCGCTGGCAGCTGGGCGACGGCACTACGCTGGAAGGCCCGCTCGTGACGCACTGCTACACCAAGCGCGACCTCTACACCGTGCAGCTCGACGTGCTGGTGAACGCCACCGGCGAGCTGCGGCGCAACGAAAAGCGCCTCACCGTGGACCTGCGCCGCCAGGACATCGTGAATTTCACCGCTCCCGAACGCGCCAAAGTAGGCCAGCCGGTAAGCTTCGCCGCGCCCGACTCCCAATTGCCCGACTGCGAAAACCTGGTGCTACTCTGGGACTTTCGCGACGGCCTGGTGGCGCAGGGCCGGCAGGTGCAGCACAGCTTCCGCAAACCCGGGCGCTACCAAGTGCGCTTCAGCATCCGGGGCAATGGGCCGGGTTCCTGCCCCGATAGCCACTGCGTGACGCGGGAAATTGTGGTGGAGCCGTAGGGAATAAGGAACCGGGGCAGGTTGAAAATCATAAGTGTTGGGTACTGGGTGTTGGGTTTTAGGTATTCGGATGGTCGGAACTCAACACCCAACTCCCGCTCCCGTAAACCGGGAAATGCCAATCCTCCCCCTCCCCTTCTACCAGCGGCCCGACGTGCTGCAGATTGCCCGTGAGCTGCTGGGCAAGCACTTATACACGCACATCGACGGGGTATTCACGGCAGGCAGGATTGTCGAAACCGAGGCTTACCGCCACCACGGTGACCACTCGCTGACGCTGCACCTGCAACGCAAGCGGCATCAATCGAAAGGATTGTATCTGCCGGGCGGCCACGCCTACATATACACCGTGTATAACCGCTACGCGCTGTGCAACCTCACCACGAATGATGCAGAACACCCTGATGCGGTGCTTATTCGGGCCATCGAACCGACGATAGGCGTGGAAGCGATGCTGCAGCGACGGGGCTTGCCAGCGGCTGCGCGGGCCCTCACGGCGGGGCCGGGCGTGCTAAGCCAGGCCCTGGGCATTACGCCGGCACTAAGCGGCCTGCCGCTCACCGGGCCGCAGTTGTGGCTGGAAGACCACGGCGAAGTTGTACCCGAAGACCAGGTTCAGGCCAGCGCCCGGGTGGGGCTGGCGTATGCCGGGGACGAAGCCGCCGGCCTGCCCTGGCGCTTTCGGCTCCGCCACAGCCGCTGGACCAGCCCGGCGCGCTAAGCAACTCCGCAAGCCAGCACCTTGATAACTCAGCTCTTACCCGCTCCGGCCCGCGATTTTCAAGCGGCGATTTAACGGAAATTTAACCACCCGGTGCTACCTTACTCCGCGAAAAGCCAGGGTAACGCAGCAGCGGCGGTGGGTGCTCTGGCGGCCTTCTCACCATTTCCCCTTTCTTACCTTTTCATGAAAGCACAACTACTTTTTAGCAAGCCGCTGGCGCTGGCCGCTGGCTTGCTGTGGGGCGTACTGGGTTTGAGCCCCGCAGCCCAGGCCCAGGTCGATACCTATTCGTTTGCGGCCAGCAGTGGCACGTACAACCAGCTCACGGCCACTGGCTCGACGCGCATCCAGTCGGTAGAGGACGATGACAACCTGCCCGTTGGCATTCCGCTGGGATTTTCGTTTGTGTACGACGGCACGGCCTATACCACCGTATATCCTTGCTCGAACGGCTACTTGTCGTTCAACGGCAACACGTTTGGCGAGCTCTTCAATGAGATGGACCTGGTGGATGCCGATGAGCGCCCGCTCATCGCGCCGCTCTGGGACGACCTCGCCGGCACGGCCAACAACAGCCGCGCCCGCTACACCACCACCGGCACCGCGCCCAACCGCGTATTCACCTTCGAGTGGTGGAAATGGCTGTGGAACTACGACGCTAACGCCCCGGGCATCTCCTTTCAGGTGAAGCTGTACGAAGGCAGCAACCGCATCGAGTTTGTATATCAGCGCGACCCCAACGCCCTCGAATCACCCAGCGCTTCCATTGGGCTGGTGGGCGTGGGCACCGGCGCCGGCTCGTTTTTGTCGCTCAATAGCAGCTCGGCCAGCCCCTCGGTGAGCTCGGTGGTGGCTACCGATAGCATTTCCGTGCGGCCAGCCAGCGGGCAGGTGTATGCCTTCACGCCGCCGGTGCCCAGCGCCTGCCCCACCCCGCGCCTGCTCACGGCAACCGTGAACAACCTGACGGCCACCCTGAGTTGGAGCGTAGCCAGCGGCGGCGGCACCTTCGCCGTTGTCTACGGCCCCACGGGCTTCGACCCGGCCACCGGCGGCACTACCCTGACGGGCATCACCGGTCCCACCACCACCATCACCAGCCTGACTCCGGGCAACTACCAGTTTTACGTGCGCCAAGAGTGCGGCAGCACCCTGGGCAACAGCAACCTCTCGAACGCGGGCAGCTTTTCGGTGGCCTGCCCTTCGGCGGGCGGCCTCACGGTGGGCACCGTCACCAACACCACGGCCGGCCTCACCTGGGCCGGGCCGCTGCCAGCCGGTGCCAGCTACACCGTCATCTACGGCCCGGGCGGGTTCGACCCCGCGACGGGCGGCACCCGCATCACGGGCATCACCACCAGCGGCACCACGCTCACCAGCCTGACGCCCGATACCGGCTACGAGTTCTACGTCATCATCACCTGCCTGGGCGGCGGCACGGGCACCATCGCCGGGCCGGTGGCGTTCACCACCCTGCTCACTGCCCCCACCAACGACGAGCCCTGCACGGCCGAAGCCCTAGGCGCGGCGGCCGCCACCGGCACCACCATCGGCGCTACGTTCAGCCAGCACCCGGGCATCATCACGCCGTCGTGCGCCCCGGCGGCAGCTCCCAAAGACGTATGGTATAGCTTCGTGGCAACCAGCAATGCGGCCGTCCTCACCATCACGGGCACGGCGGCCGGCTCGGTGCGCGTGTTCACGACGCCCGACTGCGCGGCCGGTCCCTTCGTGGAAGTATTCTGCCAGGCCGGCAGCTCCAACAACCTGGGCTTCAGCTCGCCCGTCGCCGTGGGCGGCCTCTCGGCCGGGCAGCGCTACTACGTGGCCGTGGCGGGCTTCGGCTCCTCGGATGCCCCCGGCGCCTTCACCCTGCAGCTGCGCAACATCACCGGCACCCTGGCCCCGGCCGGCGCCGCCGCCCTGCTGGTGTACCCCAACCCCAGCCGCGACGGCCAGCTGACCCTGCACCGCGCCAACCCGCTCGCCGGCCAGGCTACCCTCTACAACAGCCTGGGCCAGGCCGTGCTCACGCAGCCCCTCACGGCCGGCCTCGCCGAACAAACCATCGCGGTGCGCGGGCTGGCGCCCGGCCTCTATACCCTGCGCGTAGTGGCCGGGGCGGCGGTGAGCAGCCGGGCCGTGGTGCTGGAGTAAATATTGTGATAAAGATGCGAAAGCGGCCTGCTGTAGCAGCAGGCCGCTTTTTTTATGACCTACGGCGCCGGGTACGGGTTCGGGTGCCGGATTTCGAGCCAGCGCCCGGGCTGCTCCAGGGGTCGGTAGCCAAATTGCTGGTACAGGCCGTGGGCATCGAGGGTGGCCAGCAGGTGGCGGCGCAGGCCCTGCAGGTCGGGGTGGGCCAGCATACCTTGCACCAGCCATTTCGAGAGTCCCTGCCCCCGGTAGGCCGGCAGCACAAACACGTCGCAGAGCCAGGCAAACGTCGCGCGGTCGGTCACCACCCGCGCAAAGGCCGCTTGCTGCCCCGCCGCATCGTAGATGCCGAAACACAGCGAGTTGGCAATACCGCGCTCCACTACCGCCCGCGGAATGTGCCGCGCCCAGTACGATTCTTCGCTCAGAAAGCGGTGAATGGCGGCAATATCGAGCCGGGCAGCGTCGGTGCTGAGCGTGAAGCCCGCCGGGGCCGCGATGGTGGGTTCAGACATAGGACTACTATTTTTTTTATGCCGACATGTTGAGCATTCTGCGCATCAAGCAGAATGCTCAACATGACCGTTCAAATTCAGACCGTTCAAATCCATTTGCCCGCCGTCGTCGTTATCACCAGCACTTGCCTGGCAAATCACCTTTACATTGTTCCAAATGAAACACAAACTTACTCTCGGGCTGCTGGCCCTGCTGGCGGGCGGCCCCGGCCTCAGCCAGGCCCAGGCCCCCGCGCTGGCTACGTTTTCGGTAGGCCCCACCACCGTCACGGCTTCCGAAGTCGCCAACAGCCTCGGCATCGTGTGGGAGCTGGCCTGGGGCCCCGATAATTTTATCTGGATGACCGAGCGCCAGGGCCGCATCAGCCGCCTCAACCCCGCCACCGGGCAGGTGCTGCCGCTACTCACGCTGCCCGACGTGACGCCCACCGGCGAAAGCGGCCTGCTGGGCATGGCCCTGCACCCCCAATTCACTACCTCGCCCTATATCTACCTGGTGTATAACTACACCGATGCCGGCACCCTCAAGGAAAAGCTGGTGCGCTACACCTACGCCCCCGCCGCCGGCACCCTGGGCAACCCGTTGGTGCTGCTCGGCAACATTACGGCCACCACCACCCACAGCGGCTCGCGCCTGCTCATCCTGCCCGACCTCACGCTGCTCATGACCACCGGCGACGCCCAGCTGCGCCCCGACGCGCAAAACATGGCCTCGCTCAACGGCAAGATTCTGCGCCTCAACCTCGATGGCAGCATCCCGGCCGACAACCCCACGCCCGGCAGCCCGGTGTATACCCTGGGCCACCGCAACCCCCAGGGCCTCACGCTGGGCCCCGGCGGCCGCATCTACAGCTCGGAGCACGGCAACAACATCGAAGACGAAATCAACCTCATCGAGCCCGGCCGCAACTACGGCTGGCCCACCGTGGAAGGCTTCTGCAACCTGCCCGCCGAAGCCACCTTCTGCACCCAGAACAACGTGCGCGAGCCCCTCATCACCTGGACGCCCACCATCGCCCCCTCGGGCCTCACTTACTACGACCACCCGGCCATCCCCGGCTGGCGCGGCCACCTGCTGCTGGCCGTGCTCAAAGACCAGGTGCTGGTGCAGCTGCCCCTCAACGCGGCGGGCACCGGCATCACCACGCCCGCTTACTTCGTGCGCAGCACCTTCGGGCGGCTGCGGGCCCTGTGCGTGTCGCCCCAGGGCAAGGTGTACGTGGGCACCAGCAACAGCACCGGCAGCGGCCGTACCGACCGCGTGCTCGTACTCGAAAACCGCAGTTTCGTGACCGCCACCGCCCCCGCCGCCAGCCTCGACTTCCACTTCTGGCCCACCCCCGCCCACCGGCAGCTGACGGTGGCCCTGCCCGGCGGCCC
>Ga0247804_10000853_pt1 | contig 14125 bp, 27 predicted proteins | sample UWRJL029104C1_FD_181142 | JGI IMG/M metagenome (GOLD analysis project Ga0247804, IMG submission 181142) | Plant litter microbial communities from Arlington Agricultural Research Station in Wisconsin, United States - UWRJ-L029-104C-1 | ecosystem: Environmental > Terrestrial > Plant litter >...
AAAAATCAAATATGGTTTATTGTAATTATTGCAATAAGCTTATTATTAATGTTTGTCGTTAAATCAAACTAACATGATAACAGAGAAAAATTCAGTTAAAAACAAAAGAGAGTTTGAAAAGCAGGGTATTACTTCTAATGAATATGCTAGAGTTCATTACCACATAAACAAGAATAACAAAAAAACTGGAAATTGTCTCCATTGTAAAAATGTAAAGATTACCGAGTGGGCTTTGATTAAAGGTATGAAATACACTACGGAAATATCTAATTATATGGAGCTTTGCGTATCGTGTCACAGAAAATACGACACTTCAGATTACCAAAGAAAAACAATGTCTAAAAATTCAAAGGATTATCATAAATCTAACCCCTTAGTGGTATCAAAAAGACAGACAGGGAAGTTTGGGTCTCTACATCAAACCTCAAAGAAAATTATCCAATTAGATATGAACGGTAACATTGTTAAGCATTGGGGAAGCACTTCTGAGGCATCACGTTTTTTGGGTATTTCAGCTAGTGGTATTGCTAATTGTTTAACTAAAATATCAAATAGCTCAGCTGGATATAAATGGATTTACGAAAAATAATTATGAAAGATTTAAAAGAGAAAGAAATTGAGGAAATTGCCGATAAAGAATTTGGTAAATATTGTAATTCATTTGGAAATGAAAGACAGGGGTTTATTAAAGGCTTCCAAAAATGCCAGGAACTAAACGAGACGAAGTGGATTAGTGTGGAAACTGAATTACCTCCACATGGAAGAAAAGTAAATTACTGTTGTTTAACAACACCATTTAACGGGACTAGGATCGATGTAAGCTATATTCATAATGGAGTTTGGCAAAATGAATGGGCTGAATTTATTACCCATTGGATGCCTTTACCAGAGAAACCATAGGTGGTGTATCATTATATTTTCTTATATTCACATTATGGAAAGTAAAAGAGCAGTAAATTTTGTAGATAACTCAGGTAAGCAATTTTCAAGTTGGTCGATAATCAACTATATCGAAACAAAAAATAAAAGACCTATATATTTATGCAGATGTGTTTGTGGTAAAGAAAAGAATAGCATTCTTAAAGATATTGTAAATGGCAGGTCAAAAAGCTGTGGTTGTCAAAATGTAAAAAACCATATCACACACGGGATGTCAAAAACAAAAGTTTATAATATTTGGCAGAATATTAAAAATAGATGCACAAATAAAAAATCTGGTAAATGGCATAGGTATGGAGGTAGAGGAATTTCAATGTGTGAAAATTGGTTTAACTCTTTCGATGAGTTCTTTAAAGATATGGGACATCCCCCGACAACAAAACATTCAATAGACAGAATAGACAATGACGGTAATTATGAACCAACAAATTGTAAATGGTCAACACAAAAGGAACAGTGTAATAACAGAGGTAGTAAACAACCTTTACCAACACCTCCTAGCAATGGTTAGATTTTTAGGCAATAATGGCGCTTTATACTTCTTAACTGATTCGGAATATAGAACGTTAAGTAACTTTGTAAGAAAGGAGAATAATGCTATTAAAAGCATTACCAACTACATACCAACAGCCGACCCATACCTAGACCGTTCATTCATCCTTGAACAGTTGGGTATATCTAAAGAACAGGATGAGATAAACCAAAAGGAATACTTAAAACCAGATACTTCAAAAGGTAATTTAATAAAAAGAGGTTAATAATGAGCAGTAGACACCATATAAAAAGAGTTCCTAAACACGAACTTAATCTTAGGAAACAAATTAAAATAATAAAAGATTTTCAGGAACAGACCAAGTGTAATGATATTTTATTAGAAAGAAGGTTTAATGGTTATCATTACAGATATGCATTAAGGAAATTTTTTGAGCAAAGAGACAATTAGGTTTTTAAAAAATAATTCGTAGATTTGGGTTTAAAACAGAGAGGTAACAGTGAACGACGAAAACTTAAAACCATTTGTTAAAGGTCAATCCGGAAACCCTAATGGAAGACCTCCAGGAGTTAGCAGATCCACAATAGCAAAACGTGTTCTTGAAATGCAAATGTCTTTGCCAGAGGATGTTTACGAAAAAATAAAGACTATTTATCCAGAGATTAAACAAAAAATGTCTGCTGAAGAAATTGCAACAATCGTTCAGATTATCAATGCTATTTCAAAAGGGGATACCAATGCTTATAAAGCAATAATGGATAGTGCTTATGGCGCACCTAAACAGGAAATAGAGGGAAGTTTTGAAAACAATACGCCTATTCAGGTTAATATCGTAAGGCCAAAAGAAGTCGATGAATAATGGATGCAACCATTGTTTATGAGCAGATTTGGGATGCTATCCATGAGTTTAATGAAGATGGATCGAGAAAATGGCGATATCTTGTTTTAGAAGGTAGCAGCAGGTCAAGTAAAACCCGTTCTTTAATCCAGGCTTTTTATCTTTACTGCAAGAGTAATAGAAAAAAACGCTGCTCAGTTTGGCGTGACACAGCTAAAGATTGCAGAGATACAGTTGGTAATGATATGGAAAAAATCTATCCAGATATGGAAGGATATTCTTCTGTAAAATACCATTCAACAAAATCAATTTATAGGTTTCATACGAAAAGCAATATTGAGATTTGCGGTACTGATGATGCTTTAAAAGTTCATGGTTATCAAGGCGATGTTGCATGGTTCAATGAGCCTTATAAAATCAGCCGTGATACTTTTGATCAGATTGATATGAGGTGTGAAGATTTCGTTGTATTAGATTGGAATCCAAAACAAGCTCACTTTATAGATGATATTAAAAAAGATCCACGATGCTTAGTTTTAAAATCAACCTTTAAAGATAATCCATTTTGCCCTCAAGAGCAAAAAATAAAGATACTAGGATATCAGCCGGTTATTCATTCTGACATTGTAGAGAATAAATTATTGACCGAAAGCGAAGCGAGACAGTACGACCTTATCGAAAACCCTTTAAACTTTACCGAAAGACAGATAAAAGAATTAGCAAGATGTAGGGCAAACGAAGCCAAAAGATCAGCTAATAGCTTTAATTGGCAGGTTTACGGCTTGGGTTTAAAAGCTGAAAAACCAAACCGAATATTTAGATTTAAAGAAATTGATTTGGAGAGATACCTTGAAATTAAAGGCCATGTACATTATGGTGTAGATTGGGGTGCTGTTGATCCATGGGGTATTCTGGAAAGCAAATACTATGACGGTGCTTTATATTTTAGGCAACTAAATTACCTTTCTGAAAACCAATGGAGGGATAAGCTTTCTTCAACCGAACAATCCATGATTGAAGCTGATGACGCTGGTAAGTTTGCAACTGAAAAAACTGGTATTGTAAAATATGTTTTCTCAAAATTCAATATTCCTTTTGATGCACCTATTGATTGCGATTATAATAGAACAACTAAGATTTTAGCTTTACGTGATTTGGGATGGGAGTATGCAGTAAGCGCATTAAAACCTGCTGGATCAATTATGGATGGTATTGATATCCTAAACGATATGGAGGTTTATTATACATCTGATAGCGTTGATTTAAAATATGAGCAAGAAAACTACTCAAGAAAGGTTGATCGCTCTGGTACTGTCCTGGATGAGCCAGAAGAAGATAATAACCACCTTTTAGATCCAGCAAGGTATATTGCTTTAAGATTAAGAGCAGAAGGCATAATAAAATCGTAAATATTATCAAATTTGTTACAATCAAAAATATATTGTTATCTTTAACCCCAATGAACTGGAAATCTTTAGTAGGTAACTTCTTTGGTACTAACAAATTCTTTTTTAAGGGTGAGGTTATAGACGGATTAATCCAGTTCAATAATTATGCTGCAACCAAAGAAAAGCTAGAAATAATCCTTAAGAACTTTGCATTACTTAGGGTTTTCTCTTTGCAATGTGATTTATTCTCAATGGCTAAATTCTACGTTGTAGATGTCGCTACTGGAGAATACATTTTAGATGATCCTTTCCTAAAATTTATCAAACAACCTAATCCATTTGAAACCCAATCCGATTGGATGTGGAGTTTTATGTTTAACCATATGATGGGCAATGGTAATGTTTGGGGAACTTCTAAAGTTATCGAAAACCCATTATTGCGGATGTATGTTTTGGATAACTGGAAAGTCGAAATTGACAGTTCTATTGATGATTTCGATAAGTTATTGGAAAGTGTTGCAGAGGTAAAAAACATTTTTGATAAAAGAATAACCTATCATTATAATGACGGGACTGTTAAGTCATTAAGAATTGGCGATGTTATTTCGGTAAAGGATCTTAACGTAGGTAATTCATGGTTTGGTTATGTTTCCCGTATCGATGCGCTTTACAAGGTCGTTTCAAATATTGAGGAAGCTTTGAACAGCGAGAATATAAATATTCGTTATGCAGGTAAGTTTGTTGTATCTGGTCAGGCTAAGTTTGAAGATACTACAAAAACGCCTATGCTCAACTCTGAAAAAGAGGATATCGAGAATAAAACTAATAACAATCAGCCGGTTCATGCGATGAAGTCGGCAATTGATATCAAAAGGTTTATTGATAGCGTTAAGGGTATTGGTCTTAGTGAAATTGAAAGTGTACAATTCAGTCGTATCGGCACTGTATTCGGTATTCCAGAAGAAATATTGAAAGCGTTTGCAGAAAAAGGATCTACATTTGAAAACCAGGAGAAAGCAAAAGGGGGTTATGTTGATTATGTTCTGGAGCCAAAGGGCGAAAAGCTATGTACAGGGCTGAACAACTATTTTGATTATAATAATAAGGGCAAAAAAATTATCCTTTCATGGGATCACCTTGCATTTATGCAGGTATTTGAAAAGGAAAAAGCAGAGATAAGCGATAAAAAAGCTTTGACAATGGAAAGGCTTTTAAAATTAAATGTACCTTTGGATGAAATAAACAGATTTTTAGATACTGATTTTACAGCAGCGAACTATGTGCAACCAACAAAAACAGTCGGAGCAACAGCTTAAACAGGCCAAGGTATCGACAAAAGACAAGAAAGCTAAAGAAGCTATCGAAAAAAAATTAGAGGATTTAGGCAAAGAAATTAAAAAATGATTTTAAAATCTATTTTAGGGGAACAGAAAGAGTTTGCTTCAAAAGAGCTGATGATTTCCTATATTAAGGAAAACTTAGACCAGATCATTGATTTCAAAAAATCTATCGAGCAAAAGTCTGTTGATAAGGGTTTGGCAGTTTCTTGCAAGACCTTAAATAAAATAAGGATGGAAGTAGCTGATAAAGCCGTTTCTGTCGATAAAGACTATTATTATATTGCCGTAAATACCACAAGAATATTAGATAGCCATGATGATTTGCATATCAATGGTATCTGGAACAAATCAGTTTCAGATCAACAGGGCAAAAACTATTTGGTTGATACCCATAGCCTAACAATCAGAGATACTATCGTAAGAAAAGAGCATATCGAAATGTTCGTAGCTAAAGTTACATTCGCTTCTTTGGGAATGCCATACGCTGGAAGCACACAGGTTTTGGTGTATAAGTTCAGAAAAGACAAGGTAATGAGCAAAGAGGCCAAAGAATGGCTAGAAAGCGGAGATGCAATACAGGCAAGCGTAAGGATGATGTACATATCAATTGATTTTGCACTTGACAGTAATGCTCCAGAAGATAAAAAAGCAAAAGATAATTATGATGCCTACAAAAATGAAATCGCAAATGCATCTGATTTTGAATATATTCCTTATTTCTTCATTATCAAAGAAGCTAAAAATTCAAGAGAAAGCAGTTTAGTTCCTTTTGGTAGTAATCCAATTACAGGAAACATAATTAAAAATATTGAGCCGTCAGCAGACACTCATGATAAAGTTGAGCCGTTGAAAAACACTCATAGCAAACAATTAAAAGAAATGTCTAACAAGTTAAAAAACTTAAAATGGTAAAAAGATTTATTTATCGTACTGCTGATGCTAATGGTGGCGGTGGTTCGAACGAAGAAGATGCTTTCAAAACCCTATCCGATAACGTAGATGTTATTGTTGAGAAGTTGGGCGAAGCAGCAAAACAGGAAGAGGTAACGGCATTAAAAGCTGATATTGAATCCCTAAAATCAGAGCTTTCTACAATGAAGGCATCTGATGTTGATGCTAAGTTAAAAGCGATCAACGAAAAGAATGAAGCATTGTTCAACCAATTGGTAGAGCTACAGGTTAAAGCAGCTGATGAAGCAGATAAAGCGAATCCAAAAGTAATCGGCGCTAGGCCGATGTACAAAATGGAGGATGTTAAAAATTTCACCGAAAAATCTTTGAAAAACAAAAGGGAAAACAACTTTTTGGAAATCGAAGAGGTAAAAGCGGCTGAAACATTTGGTATTCCACAAACTTTTGTAACAGGCGAGGGTGCTGATACTGCTGTTATGGCTTCTGGCTACATGCTTCTTCCAGGATTAATGGCTGCAAGGAGAAAAACCAATATCATGTTGGATTACTTCCCTATCAGAACTATCAACGTTCCATACCTTATCTATTTAGAAAAGGTTGAAATTGGCGATACAAATCCAACAAGTGGCGATCCGGGTGGTGCGGCATGGATTGAAAGCGGACAGGCTAAACCTAAGCGTTCATTCAGAATTAAAGCCGTTCGTGCTGATGCGAAGAAATTAGCTATTTTCGGTACCATCGAAGATTGTTTGCTTCAGGACATCCCTTCATTTGATAATTGGATCAAAACAGATTTCAAAGAGCAATTGGATGAAGTAGCTAATACTGGTTTATTACGTGGTAATCCTGCTGTAAACGCATTAGAGCCTTATGGTATCATTACAAACGCTTCGCAGTACGTTGTTACACCTGCTTTTGATGAAAAAGTAATTGCCGCAACATATATTGATGATATTATCGCTGCTGCTGCTTCAATGGTCACTACAAGCAAGTATATCGCTGGAATGGCGTTTGTTGCGTGGGATGTTTGGTATGCGATTATTTCGCTTAAATCAACAGATGAAAGATACATGAATAACTCTTTGGTTTACGTTTCAAATAACGCTGAACTTTGGATTGCAGGTGTTCATGTTATCGGTGTTGATGCTGATGATATTCCTTCTACACACCTTTTATTGGTGGCTGCCGATACTGGATTTAAAATGTTCAGATATGGTAACGCTGGTATTGAAACTGGTTTGAACGGTGAAGATTTCCGTGAAGATAAAACTTCTTACAGAGGTTGGAGACGTTATCTTACCTATTTCCCAAGCGATACAAGAGGATCTGTTATCTATGATACATGGACTAACATTGAGACCTTGATCGAAGTTCCAGTTATTTAATCATTTATCTTAAAATTAAATAAAGATGTCAGATATCAAACAGGCGTTAAGCCAAGACTCAGTTTTGCCAAAGGGTAGAATTGAGGATGCAAGAAACGTTGAGTTCTTGCAGGACTTCAAGAAGTTCAAAAAAGGGGAAAAAACAATCATGCACTTTAGCGGTGCTGATAAATTAGCTAAAAACTATCCGAAACATGTAAAGGTTACTGATTTGGATGAAAAAGCTGAAATGAAAAAAGCTAAAGAAGTTGCGGGGGTTACTGAATAATGAAAAGGCTAGTTTTAATTCTTGCATTGGTTCTCGGTATGACTGCCTTTACAAAAGCTCAGGATTTTCAGGGCCAGATCGGAACGGTTAACAAGGTAATGGCGAATGCTGCTGCCGATACGATTAACGTAACAATACCAAAAAGCAGAAGCGCAATTACTTTCCATTACCAGATCACTAAAAATAGTGGCACTGTAGCAGGAACAATTGTACTTCAGAGCAAACTTACTGGATTGTCTGGTGAAGTTTGGCACACATTGAACAGTTACACTATTACAGATGCAACTGCTGAAAATTGGCTAAACTTTACAAGTAATCAGGGTTACAATTATCGCGTCATTACAACTACTACCGGAACGCAGAATAGTACCCACAATAAGTACTTATTATACCGTCAATAAAATAAAAAGTTATGTCTATTGTAATACCTAGTGATTTCAAGGGAGAGAATACGATTGCACAAGTTCCTGCAAATGTTGGCGGAGTATCGACTACTGTCCAAGATTTCATCAATAAGTACGAGAAGAAATTTCTTTTGGAATTGCTGGGTGCTACATTGTATGCAGAGTTTATTGCTGGTTTGGCTTTGCCTGATATCGATCCGCTAAAAGCGAAATGGGTTGCCCTTCGTGACGAAACAGACCTAAAGCCGATGATAATTGATTACGTATATTATTACTACATGCTTAATCAGGCAACATCTACGGCAGGAATAGGCGAAGTAAAGGGAAAGACAGACAATGCAACTCCAGTAAACAATATGGCAAAAATGGTTAGAAGTTGGAACGAAATGGTTGGAATGGCTAGGCTGTTTGACCTTTCAACAACAGACTATCCAGATTGGAACAGGGTTTATTGGCGTCATTGGTGGTTCGGATGCGGTTGGCATATTTCAGAAATCTATCAGTTCAAGAATACTTTAGATTTTTAGTTATGACCTCACCAAATCCGATATACATTCAGGACATATTTGCAGAGATCGTTGCCAAGGTAAGCGCAGAAATGCTACCTACTTTACAGGCTTTGAATGCGGAGAAAGGCTATGAATTAACGGGTGTTCACTATCAGTACGGTACAGGTTACGAGATAATCGAAACATTGAACCAAATGAGCTTGAACGATACCAACGTTAACAAATACCCTTTAATCTGTCTGTTTCTTGATGTAAAAGAAGAATTTGGAACTGCTCCAGGTATCTACAGTAACATTCCGGAATTGAGGATTGCTATCTGTAACAGTACCGATAGTAATTTCAAGGCTTACCAAAGGGATGAGCTCAATTTCAAGCCGATATTGACACCGATTTATCAAAGTTTGCTTAGACAGATTTCGCTAACAAAGAATACTTTTGTCGGTGTTGGTAACCCTGAAAATTTAAGGCACGATGCTAAACGGAACTATTTTTGGGGACGTGAAGGCGTTTACGGTAAAGAAGGTGCGGTTTTCAATGATAAACTTGATGCAATAGAGATAACTTTCAGAAATTTAAAAATTAATTCATCATACTGCCCGCCTAGTGTTGTGGTAGTTTAAAAAATTATTAACATGAGCATTTTAAATACAACAATTTGCGATAATAATGGGGCAAACACAGGTTTTGGAGATTGCGCCATTGATCCAAAATTGCCACAGTTTATTATCCGTGTGCCAAAATCATTCGAGCTTACAGAGGCTAATATGGTAGATAGCGCAACGGTAATGGCAAAACTTGATGCAGCAACCAAAGCTGACCTTTTTGCTGATCGTATCTTTCCTTACCCTCAACAGGTTTTGGTTACTGATAACTCAACAGATACGACTTATCAAACATTGGGCGCAGGGTTTAACGTTCCAGTTAACGAGGGAATGTACGATTGGACCTTACAGTTTATCAAAGGCGGTAAATGCCTTAATGATAAGCTAAGAGCATTCAACAAAAGCGACAACGATTATTTCTTTGTTGTTGATGCAGATGGTCGTTTATTCGGTCGTAAAGTTGGCACATCTTTAAAAGGTATTCCGGCAAACTACATCTTCACTGATAAGCTTAAAATTGCAACTGACGCAACGATTACGGTTTACGCTTATCGCGTGAATTTCTTGCCAAACTATTTCAACGAAAATGGTGGTTCAATTCCATTGGACTTGGGAGAATTGCAAGAGTTATCAGGATTAAACAATATCATCCCATCATTGGTTGCGCCACGTGCTACAACTACTTTTGGATTTAGGGCCACAACAGGGTGTGGAGGTATCAATCTTTACGATCAGTATTCAACACAGTTGGCTGACCCTGCTTTGTACGAATTTATCCGTAGCGGTACTTCAATTGTTATCAGTTCGGTTACAGCGGTACCATCAACGAAGTCGTTTACCGTTGTTTTGGCGTCATCTGGAGCAGGCACATTTGGGGGTAGCACGGTAACATTACTTGATGCTGCTGGAGTTGTTGGTTTTGAAATCCAAGATATCTACGTTGCCTAATGAGCGTAGTAATCGGAAAGAACAGCTTTAACAAGGTTTGGGCTGTAGAAGTCGGAAAGGAAAATTTTGTTGAGCATTATTCTAAAGTGCCTGGTTTTGAAAACATAAATCTGTCAAAAGAGTTCGATAAGATTTCACCAACGATTAAGGTAGATTCAAAAAAGAAAAAATAGAATTTAGATCCCGTTAGAAATAGCGGGATTTATTTTTTTAATGTAATCAGTATAATCTTTACCCATTAATTTACATAGCACAAAAAAATCGTTAACGTAAATCTTTTGCGTTTCCTTTCTAAAATATCGGCTCATTGCCATTCGTTCAATCCCGATTTGTCTACCCAAATAAGCCAATGATTTTCCAGAGTAAACCGAAAATTTTCTAAAGTCAGAATAGAATAATTCCTGATCAAATAGGTTTTCAGTTTCCCTAATATTGAAAGTTAAACTAGGCTGTTTAAACCTTTTCTTTTTAGGCATTACAAATAATCAGAAAATGAAACGAAATAGCTATTGCTTTTAATCATCGGTATGATGTCCTTATCCTCTTTCGGAAAGAATAACCATGATGCCTGTAAATCATTTGAATAACCTAACCAAATGCTGGCGCAATCTTCAATGGTACATAACAAATCTTCTTCGATTAACAATTGCTTTTGCAGCCTAATCAAATCTAGTAAGTCTGATTTTGTATAGATATCATCATCTATTTTAGTTTGAAGGAAAATATCTAACTTTATCATTTGGTTTTTCTAAAATACATGTGCCAACAATCAAGATAAACAGTATAGCTACCATAGTTCTTTTTGATCAATCTAAAGTCGTTTAAAGTTTGTTTTCGTGATGTAATCATAATCGGTTAATATCTAACTTTAAATCCTTGAAGTTGGAAAGTACAATATCTCCATAAGGAATCCACGTATTATGAAAAATACGCATTCCACATATTTCGGTAAAACCTGTAATGTCATTGTCTGATAACCATTGAGTATGAAAATGTATTTTAGTAGGCTCTTCTTTCTTTTCTTCAATATACTTTGCCCTACATTGCATTACAAATTGAGTTAGTACATCAAGAAACTGCTCTTTTGATACCGTAAATTTACTTTCTTTTATTTGATTAATGGCAGCTACTATAGCATCCCAATTTGAAGGTTGATTACTCATAAGTCAAATTTATCGCCATGTTCTTTAATATACAATTGGGCTATCAATATATTTTGAGCTTGATGTATGGCTTTACAAAACTCATCATTATCGCAAACGTGTTTTTCGTTAACAGGTATCTTTTGGAACAAATTCCATGCTTCAGCTAATTTATGTAGCGCTTCTTTTTGCTTGCTCATAAATCAGTTGGTTTAACGTGTTCTATTGATTGGATATAATCTTTATCTATGGGTAAATAAAGAGTGTTTACTAAGTTAACTGGAGTTAAAATGCTTTTTAATTGCTTGATCTTATCACAAAAAATATATTCAGCCAAAATAGTACCATCAAAATTAATAATAACTTCTTCTATTTGTTTAAAATTAACTTTTATCATAATTCTATTAACTTAATGGTTAGATAATGTTCTTTTCTGGGAGATACAACACGATTAAAACTCATGTTGGTATAGTCTGTGCCTTGCTCCGTTATAGAAACATGACACTCGAAATTGCAATTGTTACTTTTATTAAAATCGGAAATTGTCTGTTTTATATTTAGCTCGATTATCTCCGCTAATGTTAATTGTCTACCTAAATCCATCATACCTCCAAATATTCAAAACTTCCAAGCAATTTATCTGCATGTTGTTTGAAACTAAACTTTGACCATTTGAGTATTAAGATACCATCTAGCCAAAGCTCATTCATAAGATCAAAATGAGGATATGTTTTTACCAATACCCTATTATAATCTATAAAATCAAATCCGTTTTTCTCCAGACAGTTCTTTAGCTTTATTTCAAGTTGCGTGTTGATATCCTCGCAGAAGTCGGATGTTAGTTGTTGCATGGTGCTAATCATTTTTATTAGTCATGTAAGCATCTAACCTTTGTTGAAACTTAGATTTTGCTGGAGGGTTAGGGGGGTTATCAAATTTAGGCAGGTTGTTACCTTCATCATCATTAAAAAGATCTACAGTTTCTTGTTTTGCAATAGCAACTATGGCTAAAATCCACAACAAAACTAAAAATACTATTACCAAAGTCCATTGCCATTCTCTAGCGTTGTAATAATCACAACCCAAAAGCATAATCAATGTTAATGGAATGGGATATTTTGACGGGAGGTTACTATGTTTAATTACTTTAAAATTCTTCATGTCCAAAAATAACCTTTTACCCTTTCGCTTGTATGTAACAAGTTTGCTATATTTGGTGATGGGCATCACAGACCTTTATAACGCTTTTAAATCCCTCGATATGGAGGGCGCAACGTTTACGGCTATTGATCAGACACGAAGCCAAGCCGTTCAACTTAATAAGGAGCAGTTATATTTTGAGGGAATTAAATCGGATGGTAACGATTTGAGGGAATATTCATCACGTAGTTATGCACTGTACAAAGCATCGTTAAACCCTTTCGTTGGTTATGGTCGTGCAGATTTCTTTGTCACCGGTTCATTTCAAGGGCACATGTTTGCCAAGTTGGAAGGTAATACCTTAGAATTTGGGTCAACCGACAGTAAAACTCCAAAATTGGAAGCAAGGGACGGGAAAAATATATTCGGATTAACTGAAAACAATAAATACAACTACGCTAACGAAGCAGTAAGACCAAAAGTTGTTGAATATCTGGAGCAGAAAACGGGACTTAAGGCAACGTAAAAAGCCAACTACAAATTAATGCAATTGGCTAATACTACTTGATCAATCTTGCTTTGACCCAATCCTCTCGTAGCTGATTATGTAAACAAGACAGGATTCGAACCTATTAACCAGACCACGACAGCCCGAAGTAGTGTAATTACGCTTACTCGTCTTTGGGATGCGAACCCTTATTCTACTTGCGTATAACCAATTCCGCCACTTGTTCAAATGATAGTCTTTCCTATCAGTCATTTGCATTTTTTCCTTAGCGCAGTCACCTATTGCAAATACAGCAACCACCTTCTTTGTGTATTGTAAAAGTAGGCAGCACAATCTTTCAGGTGCCGACCTACCAAATAATGTTATGATTGTATTTGTTTTTTAACATCATTCCAAAACTGAATATCTTTTGATACTTCATGTTCTTCATTGATTGTTAATTCCAAATGATCAGTTGTAATTTTTATAGCTTCAATAATACTATTTACAGTAACCAAAGATGCCTCAATTGCCGACTCATTCTCATCACATCTTTGCGCTGTTAAATGTGCTTCAAAAATATGTTTAGATTTTTCTTGTGAAGTCATAATTAAAATTAAATTTCTCACCCAAAAAGCGCAAAACTATTACTAAGTGTTGCGCTTGATAATGGTCTCTCCCATTTCTCCGAACTCAAATATACAACTACTATTTAAATTTTCTATATTTACACAAACTTGTTACAAATCATGGCCAAATTAGAATATTTAATTACCGACATCGTTTCGCCTTCAAAAGTAAAGGCAATAAAAAAGATTATGAAACTATTTAAAAAAGCTCATAAGATTGAACAAAAGCATTTAAAATGAATATCCTTTACCGTAAAACCTACGCCAACTGTTCTGAACTACCATTGCTAAACTTCATCAAGTGTTTGACTAAGGATGATTTGAGCCAATTGCTTTCGGATAAAGATGGATGGCGATTAAAACCAGATTTGCAAGCGGTTTGGGATGATATATTCATGGAGTACACCGAATTAAGCCAAGACCAACAGGGGACGCATATTTTCGAACTGATCAAAGAAATACAGGTCTTAAGGAATAAAATTAACCTAATTCAAGAATGTATCAACCTATTGAGCAGGGTTGAAGATGTTACTCCATTTAAGATTACGGTAGATACGTTAAAAAAGTTGGCTGGAGTATTTCTACCGTTTACCAATGAAACTATTGCTCAAGACTTGGTAACCACGGCCAACAAAGCGAAGTCGTACGTTATCCAATATGAAACCGTTTTGCAGGAATACCAATCGATTGCCAAGGTCGAA
>Ga0247804_10000854_pt1 | contig 14120 bp, 12 predicted proteins | sample UWRJL029104C1_FD_181142 | JGI IMG/M metagenome (GOLD analysis project Ga0247804, IMG submission 181142) | Plant litter microbial communities from Arlington Agricultural Research Station in Wisconsin, United States - UWRJ-L029-104C-1 | ecosystem: Environmental > Terrestrial > Plant litter >...
TTTCCGTCTGGGTATAGACCCAGTCGATGACCCAGCGCGGAACACCGGTTGAGATGTCGCAGCTGACCGTACCGACGAGCGCCACGCTGTGCGCGGACGCGGAATCGACAGGTCCAACGGTTGCGCTGAGGCCGAGGCCGCCAGCGACCAGTGCCGGAATGGCGATGAGCGCCGCTCCGGTACCGATGATCTTCTTTGCCTCAACCTTGTGTCGAGGGCGCTTGAAGAGTTTCATGTGCCTTCCTTTTTGCATCATTGCTGATGCGTCGGGTGTATCGGGATTCGTGCGGGCGATTGCCCGCATCGGGTTTTATTGTCATGCCGGGATTGCTGTAGTGTGTGAAACTGAAGATGTTAAGTGTGCTCATGAGACACACTTACGTATAAGCAGCCTCACGCGCTACGTCACATTATAGCATAAATAGCATAAAAAGTAAATACCACCCCCGTTATAACAACCGACAATAATCACGCTTGACGCTTATACTAATGCGCAGTGTATACTTATATATAGTCATGTAAGTACTACTGCGAGGTTTTCCACTTACAGGCCATAAGAAGCCACCAAAACGATGTTATGCACACTGGCAATCTAGAAGCTAAGCGCCCCTGATAATCGAACACAATTCTACGTGATATTTAGTAAAAAGGCAGACGAGTCTATGCGGTCTCTCTCCCCTCTCTAAATCACTCCTCCATAAAAGCCGCTGCTGACCAAAATTCTTGTTGTCAGCCTTTTTGCATTACACAACTAACATATCTAATCTCTGGAGAAAACAATTATGAATCGTGTCACTATCAACGAAGAAGTCGCCGTTACAACAATGGGGTTCAAGAAGAACTTAACTGCGTACCCACGCCGTATGGAATTCCGTGGAAGTATCTATGATTTCATCGATGCAGGACTTCGTTGCCTTGTCGGAAGTGGTGATAGCCGCTCTGAAATCCTTACCCTTTCAGACGGGAGCTCGTTCTACCGCCTCAAAAGTGATAACCATGGCGGCAACTGGACACTATTGAGTATCATGTCGTAATGACTGATTCCGCCACCACATAAAATACCCGGATGAATGATCCGGGTATTTTTTATTCAACTGGGTTAGTGACGAAGCGTCTGCCAAAGAATTTGTGAATCTCTACGACGAAGATGAGTACAAAGAATGCTAACAGGCTGGTCAAGAATAAGTCGCCAAGCGCGACTGGGTGAACGTGTAGTGCGCCTTGGAGAGGCCCGAGGACGGCCGCGACCTGTAGGATGACAGAAGCTGCCAATCCAATGTAGAAGGACTTATTGACGACCTTGAGGCGCGTCACGATTGATTCAAATGTACTGCGGGCATTAAAGGCATTCGCCCACTGCATAACCACGAGTGCACAGAAGGCAATCGTCTGGCCGTACGGCGCACCGTAGCGCTCCGTGTAGTAAGCGTAGAGGCTGAGGGTTAATATTCCCATGGTGAGCGCAACCAGAACGATACGGCTAATCATATACTTGCTGAGAATCGGTGCAGTTGGTGAAATCGGCTTCTGTTTCATGACGGTCTTCTCGCCTGCTTCGAGTCCAAGTGGAATCACCATCGACGTATCGGTCACAAGGTTGATCCAAAGGATTTGGACTGGGGCGAGTGGCATAGGCAGTCCAACAACGAGCGCACCAATCATAACGATAACTTCTCCGGTGTTGGTCGAGAGCAGATAAAAGAGCATGCGACGGATGTTCGCAAAGATAATTCGCCCTTCGCGCATTGCGCGAACAATGCTGGCGAAGTCGTCATTCAAGAGGATGATGTCACTAGCATCCTTGGCGATCTGAGAACCACTCCCCATTGCAACACCGACGTGCGCGCTGGCCAGAGCTGGGACATCATTTACGCCGTCACCAGTCATTGAGGTGACTTCTTTAATCTTTAAGATTTGTAAGATACGAAATTTATTTTCAGGAGTAACCCGAGAGAAAACGCGCGCGGACTCGACATGCTTGGTTAATTGTTTTTCCGACAACTCATCTATGAGGCGGCTATCAAAGACTTGTTCGCGTGATTCGATCAGACCGAGTTGCTTGCCGATGTGATACGCGGTCTCGAAATGATCACCGGTAATCATACGGACTGACACACCGGCATGTTGGGCGGTCAAGATTGCACGACGTGCCGCTGGTCGCAAGGTATCGGCAACCGCCAAGAACCCAACGAAGCTAAATGATACCTTTGCATGGATGTCTTGGAACTTTTCAATTGGTCGGTCGATCTGGGTAGCAGCCAAGGCGATGACGCGGTAGCCTTGTGAGGTAAGTTTTTGCAGTGCTTCTTCGGCTTCATCTTTCTGTGCTTTTGAAAGGTGACTCCGAGCCATAACTTGTTCGGGCGCTCCTTTGATCACCAAGTCATAGCGACCTTTGTGATGCCAGACATTACCGCTCATTGAGAAGGCTTGGTCGAACGGTAATTTATTGACCGCTTCACCTTTTAATTCAATTGATTTCTCGGCATTCGTAAATTCGATCATTGCAATGTCTAATGGGTCGCGTGAACGGTCGCCGTGGTGATTGATGGTTCGGTGCGCGATCGTTGGTAAATGGTGATCACTACCTTCGGGTTGCCAAATCTCTTGAACCGATAATTTATTTTCAGTGAGGGTTCCCGTCTTGTCGGTTGCGATGGTCGTAATCACACCGACCGTCTCAATTGCGTGCATGGTGCGGACGAGCGCTTTTTTGGCCGCCATTCGACGCATACCGAGGACGAGAATGACAGAGATAGCAATTGGTAGGCTCTCGGGGACTGCCGAGACCGATAGTGCCATAACGAAGCGCAATGCTTCGGTGAATTCAACACCTCGTGCAAGTGCCAAGATAAAGGCAACAATTGCTAACCCGCCGACGGCTGCAATGATATATTTTAATAACTTATCAATTTTTTTCTGAACAGGACTCGTGCTGGCGTCGGGAGATTTGTTCGTCAGCGCCGCAATCTGGCCAAATTCGGTCTTGTTACCGGTGTAGACGACGATACCGGTTGCTTGACCAGATACGACGAAACTTCCTTGGAATAACATGTTAGAGCGTTCGTAGACTTCTTTTTTTCCGGAGAGTACAGCAATAGATTTGCTCACCGGCACCGATTCACCGGTAAGGATTGATTCGTCGGCACGGAGAGCGTCGGCGGTTGTGAGGCGGATATCAGCCGGGATCTTGTCACCCTCGGTTAAACGTATGATATCTCCAGGGACAAGCTGTGTTGCGTCGATAGAGATCGCTTCGCCACCGCGAATGACTTCAATATTCTGTGCGGTATGTTTTTGAAGTGAACGGAGAATCCGATCGGTTGAGAATCGTTGAACGTAATAGATGATAGCGCTGACGGCGATAATAATGAGAATAATGACTGCGTCAAAAACGGCGTGGTGAATCAAACTGATGATTGCAGCGATAAAAAGGACGAGCATGAAAATACTGCGGAACGGCTCAACGAGTTTTCGCCAGAGTGGTTCACCTTTGAGCTTGATCGCATTTGGTCCGTATAATTCGATGCGATGAGCGGCTTCGTGACGAGAAATTCCATTCGGCCCAGTCTTGAGCTCGGCGTAAGTATCGTCGACCGATTGGTGATAAAAAAGCATTACCACTATTGTAACAAAATAGCCTCCGTGAGAGGAGGCTATTTTATGTGCCGAGCGAATGGGCTATGCGATACGAACGAGTTGGAGCTTATTGCTCTTTCGTCCAGAGCTCCATTCAACGATATCGTGAGCTGTTTTTCCGAGGAGGCTTTGACCAAGTGGGCTGATGACCGAGATTCGTCCATCGCTTGGGTTAGCTTCGATCGTATCAACCAGTGTGTACTGGAAGAGTTTGCCTTGTTGGTCGATGAGGTCAACGACCGATCCCATTGCAACCTTCATTCGGGCGCGCTTCGTTGGGAGAAGTTTTGCGTCGAGTGACATCGTTTTCTTTTCAGCGAGCTCTGATTCAATTGCTTCCAATCGAGCCAGGCGCTCAATGCGCTCAAGTCGATCATCGTGGCCGGTGCTCTTGTCGATTTCGTGGAGGCCGCGGATCATTGCTTGGCGATCGTGTTCAAGTTGTGAAATGTTCTTTCTCAATTCTTTCATACCCTTTTTACTGAGTAGAATTGTTTTGTGTTCTGTCGTGGTGATGGTGGTGTTCATATGTTCACTCCCTCCTATTATGCCGGTGGCATGTGTTTGTGTAGCTTGTTTGTTGTGCTACTGGTTACTAGTATTGCTTTTAATGCTGAGAGGATTCTTAAACTCCTCACTTATTTTGTTGTAATTTTGCCGTCCCTTAGTGTAAACGTTTTGTCGGTCTTGCCGGCGATCTCTAAATCGTGCGTGACAACAATGACTGTAGTCTTTTCACTACGCGACAAATCATGTAAAAGATCGAAGATCTTCTTCCCGGTCGCGCTATCTAAGTTGCCCGTTGGCTCGTCTGCAAGGATGAATGAGGGGCTATTGGCAAGTGCTCGGGCAATACTGACGCGTTGCTGCTGACCGCCACTGAGACGAGTGGGTCGACGCAGTTGCTGATCGGCTTCAATGCCGACTGAATCAAGTAGCTGGATTGCTCGATCTTTACGACTTGTTGCTGGGTAGCCACCGAATTCAAGTGCTAACATGACATTCTCAAGTGCAGTCAGGTTCGGAATGAGATTGTATTGTTGAAAGACAAAGCCAATCTTACTCGCTCGATATTTGGTTTGCTGGGCACCACTCAGTTCAGTGACTGAGGCGTCATCAATAGTAATAGTGCCGCTGGTGGGGTTGTCGAGCGCTCCTAGGATACTCAGTAAGGTGCTTTTGCCACTTCCGCTCTTGCCGATAATACTGACGAACTCGCCTGTCTTGACGGTGAAACTAATATCTTTCAGGGCGTTTACTTGTCCGCCGGGTGTGCTAAATGTTTTTGTAACGTTTTGTACGGTTAACATAGTATCTCCTATTCGCTTCTTAGTACTTCTGCAGGACGAATTCGAGCGGTGAGCCATGCGGGGATGGCGCTTCCGAGAATCGCGATGAGGAGTGTAATACCCATGGCCGACAAGAATACTTGTGGAGTCAGGCTGGCCGTGACTTGGGTAAGGTTGGTATTAATTTGTGAGACGCCACCCTGAACTGCGCCACCGAAGCCACCCATACCACCAGGACTACGTCGTCCTTGAGTTTGCGTCGTCGCGGTCGTTGTATCACTGCTACTCACGAGTGAGGTTGTCATTGGTCCACTGACAATAACACCAAGGATAAGTCCGAGGACAGCTCCGGTAATAGTCAGCGCTAGACCTTCGATAGTGAATTGTGCGGTCACCGTTCCATTAGTTCCACCGATCGCTTTGATGACACCAATTTCACGTCGTCGCTCACGAACAACCATGATCATCGAAAGTAAGATGATGATTGCTCCGGCGATTGAAGCACCGATGACACCGGCGAACGCGAGGTCGGCAATACTTTGAAGTGATTCGACACTTGAAGTTGCTCGCTCGATATCGCTCGTAATATCTGCATCGTCGCCGAGGCTCGTCTTGAGCGCCGCTACTGTTGCGGTGACATTGTCGCTACTATCGATTGTTGCAGTGACCGTATTAACGGCACCTTCTTGTTCGGTTAATGATTGAACGGTTGCGAGTGGCATAATGACACCACTATCTTGGAATGCATTACCTGTTTCGTAGATTCCTTTCACGGTAATAGTTGAGCCATAGGCTGTGAATGTATCACCGACGGCTAGGCTATTCTTTTCGGCAAGGTCACTGCCGATTAGTGCAACCAGTTCGCTTGATGAGCCATCAATGATCGCACCGCTGGTGATCGAGAGGTCACTTCCGTCGGTTGAGACAGAGTTTGCGTCAGTTGTTCCGGTCACCGTTGTACGTGGGGTTGGTGCTGGGCGGTCGGCCATTTCGGTCGCGACTTCAGTATCAGAACCGGGGGCAGTTGGGGTATTACTCGATGTTTCGAATCGTTGTTGACGTTGTCCGAACGAACCAAGTTCAAGTGATGATTCTAGGTCTGTGTCGTCAGTTCCGAGTTGGTCAGTTAAGGTCGCTGAAACCGAACTGACATGCTCGGTTTCGGTAATCTTACTCACCTGCTCGCTGGTGAGCGGGTCACCACCACCCATGGTGCCCATAATGCCGGCCGGTTGAATCGTAACCGAAGTTCCTGCCGTTGCTTTGACTTCATCAATTTTTGACAGCACACTCCCTCGGGCAACTAGCATACTGAGTATTAATGCGATACTTATCGCAAACATCAGTACAATAGCTCCTGATTTGAGCGGGCTGCGTGCGGCATTTTTTATGCCACGCGTCACTACATTCATCTTTATCTCCTTTTTATTGTTTAGATGATAAAGAGAGTGTAATGATTATTCTTGAGTTTTTGCTTTGGTAATTCTGAGAGTTGGCAAAGAAAAAGTGAATTTAATGATATCGTTCTTGCTGCTGACTTGTATATCCCCGTTGTGGACATCGGTAATCTTTTTTGCGAGTGCCAAGCCAAGGCCATAACCATTCTGATTACTATTGGTTCGTGAGGTATCGCCACGATAAAAACGATCAAACAGACGTGAGAGATTCTCTTCGCTAATCGTCGGTCCCTCGTTGCTAATCTCAAAGTAAACTAAGGTGAGTTTTTCGTAAATGCGAATAGTGATTTTTGAACCTTCGGGACTGTATTTCAGTGAGTTATCGATCAAGACGCTCATGAGTTCAGACAAAGCGGTCTCATCACCAAGAACGATCGCGTTCTTATGGGTGGTAATATCGAAGCGTTTTTTTGAAGCTTGGAATGGCTTCATTGTGTCATTAAGTAGTGTACTAAGGTTGACCCTCTTTTTATCGAGACGATCATAATCGAGTCGCGATAAGTTAAGAAGCATTTCAGAAAGTTGGATAAGTTTATCGACTTCTTCGAGATTACTTTCAAGTAATTCGCGCGCTTCATCGGGCGGAATTTTTTCGTCACGGAGTGCAACTTCTATTTCAGCTTTCATGGCGGCGAGAGGTGTGCGAAGTTCATGACTGGCGTCACTCGTAAAGCGACTCTGTGCCTCGTGCGCCTGTTCGATAGGACGAAGGGTGCGTCGTGCCAAGAAGTAACTTCCAAAGCCACCGGCAAATAAAATCACTAAGTTGATGTAAACCAGCGAAAGAATCATTTGTGAAGCGGCTTGTTGTGACTGGATTTGACGGAGCTTGTCATCAATGTTACCGTTCATCCCTCCGCCCATAAACGGACGATTCACGATCAACCCGTTTTGAAGATTTTCCAGTCGAACATTCACCTCGTGATAGTTAATTTGGTAAATTGCAAAACTAAAGAGGATGCTAATCAGCATTAAAATCGCGAGATACCAGCCAGTAAGTTTTAGTGTGGCGGACTGAAACATTCGTTATGCCTCGAGTTTATATCCGAACCCACGCACGGTGTGTATGAGTGCTGTTTTAAACGGTTGATCGACTTTGTTGCGGAGATATTTAATATAAACTTCAACAGTATTCGGTAAAATATCAGCATCATAGTCCCAAACGTGACTAATGATAATTTCTTTACTGAGTGGGCGGCCCGGGTTACGCAGTAAATATTCAAGCAGGGCAAATTCTTTACTTGTCAGGGCGATAGGTTTACCAGCTCGTTCGACACTGTAGGTAACGGTGTTGAGTGACAGGTCGCCTGCGGTGAGGACAGTTGCCTGTTGTTCGGTGGGTCGGCGCATTAACGCACGGACGCGTGCGAGGAGTTCTTCGAGGGCAAAAGGTTTGACGAGATAGTCGTCAGCACCGGCATCAAGGCCAATGGTTCGTTCAGCTACACTTCCGAGTGCGCTTAAAAATAGGACTGGTGTGTGTACTTTTGCTTCGCGCATACCTTTGACGATACCGAGTCCATCATATTCACCAGGAATCATGCGATCGATGATCGCGAGGTCGTAAGGTTCTGTTGTGGCCATGGCATAGCCTTCGTCGCCGTCGTACGTAATGTCGACAGCGTACGTCTCTTGTTCGAGGGCTTTTTTCAAAGCTCGGGCAATCTTGTGTTCATCTTCAACAATCAATACTCTCATACTTCTAGTATACCTGTATTTAGCTGAGAAGACCCTGAGATCTATAAAAGGGTGTTACGCGGCAACGGGAGCGTAACGGTCACTCCATGCTTCCATGTCTTTGAGAATTGGCACGAGTTCGTAGCCTTTTTGGGTGAGTGTGTATTCGCAACGACTTTCAGACGAGGTGGCATTTTTTGAGATAATTCCTTCTTGTTCGAGATAATCAAGGCGCGCAGATAAAGTACGGGGGTTAATGCCTTCAACGAGGTCTTGAATCTGACAAAAACGAACGGTCTCTTCGTTGACGAAGAAACGTAAGAGTTGAGGTGTCCATTTGTCACCAAGAATTTTCGTCGCTGCTTTAACGCAGCCAATAGTATCAGCGTTGTTCATAGTAGCTATTACTATACATTATCTAGCTAAATTCGTCAAAGGGACTACTTAATCAAGCCATTCTGGTTAGCGGTACGGATGTGGTCCATGCTGTATTCCCATGACGCGTCAGTTTTCTTGTTCGGATTAAAGATATAGTGCGGATCGTAGAGTTCTTTGACTTGCTTGAAAATACCAAAGACTTCGTCGCCAAAGACAGTCGACATCCAAGGACCGCGCACCATGCCGTCGTTGTGCTCACCTGCCATCGTTCCGCCGTATTTCAACACAATCGGAATAAGCTCGCGCATGACTGGTTCAAGTTTTGCTTGATCCTTTGGTCCAGAGATATCCATCAAAGGGATAATGTGGAAATTACCATCGCCGAAGTGCCCTGCCAAAGTTGCAGGTAGTTTATATTTACGGATAATCTTGCGAACTTTTGGTAAGAATTCAGGCAAATACTTTGGTTGAACGGTCATGTCGTCGATAAATGGTGAGGCGTATTTGTCTTTGACCTTGTTGCGAAGCAATGCGAGGCTAGCGCGACGGATCTGCCAGAATGGCGCGCTTGCTGTTTCATCACTCTCAATATCCATTTTCAGGCCAAAGAGCGATAGGTCATCATGGAGTAATGAGATCTTTGAATAGACTTCTTCTTTGGTTGCACCTTCAAATTCAATCATTAATAGGACGCTTGGGAGGTGGCCTTTAAATTTGGCAACCGAACCGAGCAGCTGTGCTTGTTCCTTGAGCCACAACGGTGTCCCGAGTTGTTTGCGGAAGGTTGAGAAGAATTTTACACCGAGGTTAAAGGTAATATCGTCAAAGCCCTCAAAGGTTGCCGGCTCGTGCTTCATGACGAGAGGAATAACTTCACCGAGATCTTTCATCGATGGAAGGTATGCGAGGAGTAATCCGGTGTGGGCGGCTTTTGGTACTGCTTGAATAACAATATCGGTTACGATACCAAGCGTTCCTTGGCTACCGGTAAATAAGTGGGTTAAGTCAAAGATACCCGTTCCGCGATCCCAGACGCTCCATAGATTGTAGCCCATCGAGTTCTTGTTCACTTTTGGACGAGCATTTTTGAGAAGGTCGTAGTTTGCTTCTATTAATTCATATGTTTTTCGGTAGAGTTCAGACTCGTATGTGTTTTCGGCAATTTTTTTGACGAGCTCGCGTTTTGTGAGTGGCTTGACGGTATATTCATGACCATCACCTAATACAACCTTTAACTCACGGACTGATCGTTCCGTGTTGCCGTAACGAAGTGATTGCTCGCCACCAGAATTATTGCCGACCATACCGCCGACGGTACAGAGGGCACGGCTTGCGGGAACACAACCGAGCATTAATTCTTTAGCCGCCAAGTATGGATCGATGTCGCGCATATACACGCCTGGTTGGGTGTGGAGGAGATTTCCATCGAGACCTTCGATTTTGTTAAAGTGAGTGGTCATGTCGATAAGAAGCGAGCTACCGATAGCGGCACCAGACATGTCGGTTCCAGCGCTTCGAGGAGTGATCGCGAGTGACGGATACAAAGGTTTGTTCTTGTTGACGAACTTGACGATGTTTTGGATGTCTTTACTATCTTTTGGAGAAAGAACAGCTTCGGGAACGAGTTCGTAGATACTCGCGTCATGACTAACGGCGACACGATCGGCGATTTTTGTCGTAATTTCGCCTTTAAAAATTGCTTTTAGAGAATCGAGAAGTGGGTCTAAGGTATTCATAATATACACACTATACCGTAAGGATAAGCGTCTTGTCGAGCGCTGATAACTACCTTAGTCGGATGAATAAGTGTATAATGCCAAGTATGAACAATACTCAAATCGATATCGACACACGGACATTTGTACGATTCTGGCTGGTTATTATCGGCTTTGCTGCAGTTGCCTTTTTACTATATAACGCTCGAGTTGCGCTCATGATTCTCGGGGCTTCGCTTTTCTTGGCGATTGCCTTGAACTCACCTGTCTCTCGTATCTCGAGTAAATTACCAGGACGTAGCCGCGTTGGTGCGACCGCGCTTGCCTACGTCGCAGTGATCGCCTTCCTTGGCGCAATCATCTTCTTGGTGATCCCACCGATTGTGCAGCAAACGGCTAAGTTTGCCCAAACTATTCCTTCACTTGTCGATAATGCCACGACTTCTTGGCACGGCCTCCGTGGTGTGATTGAAGAATACAACTTGCAACCACAAGTTGATGGTGCGTTGAACTCTATTAAAGAAAATGCCGCCAACTGGGCAGGCAATGTCGGACGGAATGTTGTCGACGGCGTGGGTTCGGTTTTCTCGTTCTTTGCAGCAACCTTACTTGTCCTTGTGCTTACCTTCTTAATGCTCATCGAAGGTCCAGGATGGATGAAGCGTATCTGGGGTGTCTATGTGAACAAAGAACGCATGAATACCCACAAGCGTATCATTAGCCGTATTTATGGGGTGATCACTGGCTATGTGACCGGTCAGCTGACCGTATCGGCGATTGGTGCGACTTTTGCCGGTCTGACGGTATTTGTCCTCAGCTTCTTCTTTGACTCGTTGCCAGCAAGTTTGGCGATGCCGACTGCGGCCATTACGTTTATCTTGTCATTGATCCCAATGTTCGGGGCAACGATCGGTGGATTGATTATTACCGCACTGCTCGCGTTCAACGCGTTACCTGCGGCGATCATCTACGGTATCTACTTCATTGTCTACCAACAAATTGAAAACAACTTTATCTCACCACACATTCAATCTCGACGTATCGACTTGTCTGCGCTGGCGATTCTTGCGGCAATCACCACCGGACTCTATATGTTCGGCATCGTCGGTGGTATCATCGCAATTCCCATCGCGGGATCAATTCGTATTCTGATTGAAGAATACCTCGATGCTCGTAAAAAGAAATCGTTGCTGCGGATTCCCGCAAAAGTAACGAAAAGTTAAGCTGAGTACTCCCAGATCGAACCACTAGCGGTGTCACGAACAGTGACGCCGCTTTTTTCAATCGCAACGCGGAGCTTGTCGGCTGCGTCCCAGTCTTTATTATCGCGTGCGCGTTCACGTTCAATAACTAGACGTTTTACGTCATCGCTAATATCCGGAGTGGTCTGCAAGAGTTTCAAGCCGAGTGTTTCGTCAATGGTTTCGAGTAAGCTTGTGAGGGCGTGTTGATGAATGTCGTCAACACGGCTGGCAGCGATACGGCTAAAGGCTTCGTCGATGATCTTGAAGGCTTCTGGCGTGTCGAGATCGTTAGAAAGAGCCTCAACTAAGGCTTGCGACGTTGCATACAATGAAACAGATGTCTCGTCGGTCGATTTCTCGTCATCGTCACGAAGTGTGTCGTGTGTCTGATGACGAAGTGCTGCAACATTGCGCCAGTTAGTCCGACGGTTCTTGGCTGCCTCAAGGTTTTCAAAGGTAAAGTTACCTTCGTTACGGTAATGACTTTGCAAAACAAACAAACGAAGATCGAGTGGATCAAAGCCTTTGGCTTCTAAGTCATCAAGTGTGTAGCCGTTACCGAGTGATTTACTAATTTTTGTTCCATTTACTTTCAAGTGATTGTTATGCAGCCAGTAGTTCGCAAACACTTCGCCAGTAGCCGCTTCTGATTGAGCAATCTCATTCGTATGGTGAACCGGAATGTGATCGATGCCACCAGTGTGTAGGTCTAATGTATTTCCTAAAATCGACATAGCCATCGCTGAACACTCGAGATGCCAGCCTGGGAAGCCTAGTCTGACTTGTTCGAGATCAGAATTTTCAGAAACATCTGCAGCCCGAGTTTCTGCCCCAGAAATCCGGAGCGAAGCCGTTTCTGAAGGTTCTGAATCGAGTAAGTCAGTCGGTGTTTCCCATTCCATGTCCCGGGTTTCACCAGCCGGAGTGAATTTCCATAACGCAAAGTCGCTGGGATTTCGTTTCTCTTCATTATATTCAACGCGTGCGCCAGCTCGTTGGGCTTCAAGGTCAAGGTCGGCAAAGGCGGCGTAGCTTGGGAATTTTGCGGTATCAAAATAAATACCGTCGTCGATTTGGTAGGTAAAGCCTTTTTCTTTCAACGTGCGTACAAGGTTGAGTTGCTCTTCGATGAATTCGGTTGCTTTGGTGATGTGATTTGGTTTGATTAAGTTAAGTCGCTCAATCCCCTTCATGAAATCGGCGGTGTAAAACGCGGCGACTTCCCAGGCGGTTTTGCCTTCACGACGGGCGCCCTTTTCGAGCTTGTCTTCACCTTCGTCTTCGTCGCTCGTGAGGTGGCCGACATCGGTAATGTTCATGACACGGGTGACATCGAGATTGTTGGCAGTTAGGACGCGAACAAGCGTATCCCAATAAATGTATGAACCCCAGTTGCCAACGTGCGGGTAATCGTAGACGGTTGGCCCACAGGTATATAAGCTGACTTTTCCTTCAACCAGTGGGTTAAATTCGTCGATCGTTTTGGTCAGTTGGTTATGAAATCGAAGACTCATAGTCGGTTAATGCCTTGTCTGTTGCGGTTACTAATTCTGAAATGATTGTGTCATAATTTTCGTAAACACGGAAGCCTGCCGCGTAGGCGTGTCCGCCGCCGCCAAAGAAACCAGCGACTTGTTCAGAGATGGGGACATTGCTACGGAGTTTGCCAGTGGCTTTGCCGTCAGGGTAGGTCTTGATGGCAATCCCTAACTGAACACCTTCAACGAGACGCATTTCATCGAGCACCAAAACGCTCGGGTTGTATTGATCGCTAAACTCTTGGATTTCTTCCCAAGGAATGTGAATGAGCGCGAGTTTGCCATCGAGTAAGTATTCGATACGTTCGATCAAACGACCTTTGTAGGCCAAGATCTCGGCAGATTTTTTCATAAATTCACGACGACGACCTTCGAGTTCATGTGGTACGGCGCCAAGTTTTACTAAACCGGCAGCTGCTTCAAAAGATTCAGCTGTCGTGTTTTGGGTTGAAAGCCCGAGACTATCTGAAAGGATACCTGCGAGCATCGCTTCGGCTGCGGCAGGATTAACATCCCAACCAGCGTCTTTTGCAAGATAGAACAGTGTTTCACCGGTGGCGACAGACTTTTCGTTATAGAGAGTGTGTTCGAAGGGAAGACTTGATTCAACGAGACTGTGGTGATCAATGACGATGACTGGGTGTGATTCAAAATAGTGACGAACACCAGGAAGTGCGAGTGCTTTACTGATCAAGGTCTCACTTGAGGTATCAACAATAATCGCGAGATCGGCGCTGGTATCAAAATCTTGCGTTACTCGATCCCAGCCGTTGATATAGCGGAGATACTTTGGCATTTCAACGTCGCAGTATAAGTGGACTTCTTTACCAAGGTCGCCAAGAATCTCTTCGAGTGCGAGCGCACTTCCGAGTGAGTCACCGTCAGGGTTTTCGGCCTGGATAACAATAACTTTTTTTGAGTCGGTGATGAGTTGTTTTATTTCGTCAAACATTGTCACTTATTGTAACAGATTATAGGGGTTACGGGCGGGAGAAATGAAGAGAGGCGCCTGAGACGAACAACTGAATGTCCATCTCGGCGCCTCGCCCCTTCTTTCCTTACATCTTGCGCGCCACGTTCAACTCCTTGTGGAGCGCCATGATGAGCTGTCGCTTTGCCTCGGCGTGTCGTGCCTGTTCATTGTTCAGGCTTTCCTCGAAGAATCCTTCGAGATCGGAAGAGC
>Ga0247804_10000855_pt1 | contig 14111 bp, 6 predicted proteins | sample UWRJL029104C1_FD_181142 | JGI IMG/M metagenome (GOLD analysis project Ga0247804, IMG submission 181142) | Plant litter microbial communities from Arlington Agricultural Research Station in Wisconsin, United States - UWRJ-L029-104C-1 | ecosystem: Environmental > Terrestrial > Plant litter >...
AATGCCGGGTATATCCGCCAATAATTCCATCACCCTTTTCCTGCGTGCCGTAAAGGCTTCCAGCATGTCTTCGGTAGAATGCATATCGCCGTTCAAAGCTGCAATGGCAGCGCGTTGTGTAATGGCCGTAGCGGCACTGGTGAATTGTCCCTGTATCTTGTCGCAGGCTTTGGCTACCACGGGGTGTGCGGCAATGTAGCCCAGGCGCCAGCCCGTCATCGCAAAGCCTTTACTCAGGCCGTTCACGATCACTACCCTGTCTTTCAGTTCTGCGAATTGCGCGATGCTTTCGTGTTTGCCCACGAAATTGATGTATTCGTAGATCTCATCGCTCAGGATGAAGATGCCGGGATGTTTTTTAAATACTTCCGCCAGGCCTTCCAGTTCTTCCTTGCTATATACAGCGCCTGAAGGGTTGCACGGCGAAGAGAACATGAAGAGTTTTGTTTTGGGCGTAATGGCCGCTTCCAGTTGGGCCGGCGTTATTTTGTAACCGTTCTCAATTGTGGTAGGAACAAATACCACTTCCCCCTGCCCCAGCCTTACGATCTCGGAATAGGTAACCCAGTAAGGCGTTGGAATAATCACTTCTTCGCCGATGTCCACAATGCTCAATACCGCGTTGGCGATGCTTTGCTTGGCGCCGGTGCTTAGCACGATCTGCTCCGGCGTGTAATCAAGACCGTTATCTCTTTTGAGTTTGTCGCACACCGCCTGGCGCACGTCCAGGTAACCCGATACCGGTGTATAGTGGCTGTAATTATCATCAATGGCTTTTTTGGCCGCTTCCTTAATGTGTTCCGGTGTATCAAAGTCGGGCTCGCCCAGGCTCAGGTCGGTAATGTCTACACCCTGTGCCCTCAGTTCGCGGCCCAGTTTGGCCATTTTCAATGTTTCCGGTTCGCTGAACCTTTGCAGTCGGGATGATAATTGCATTACTTTTTCGTTTGTTGATGCGCGGCAAAAATAGTTATTTATCGTACGTAAAAATAAAGCCGCTTAAATCGGGCTTTATTTTGCGTTCCCTTTTCAATTCATAATTGTGCAACAATTCGCCAAGCGTTTTCATAAAGGGCAGGCCGATGGTTTTATAATCGTACTGGTCGTCATTCAAAATACCGTCCTCGTTGCAATAGATGGTGGCCGATACAAAAAATTCCACGTTGTTCTGAAGGTCGGCGATGTAAGCAATGTCGAGCAACTGCCCGTAGGCATCGCCCGTTTTATTGAAGCTGCGCAGCCATTCCGGTTGCGGCCCCTTTTCACCACCCAGTAATATAAATTTTCCATAGGCCGGCCAGTAAGTCGTGTCGGATGCATAGTCCGGGAAAGTACTTTCCGTGGGGAACTGGCTCATGTATTTCAATAAAAAATTACGGTCGTCCTCGGTAATGTTGAACCGCTGCGCCGCCGGCACCTGTTGTGGAAATACAAGGCTGATCAATACCTGGTGCAGGTCTTCAAGACTGATGCGGTTCTTCTTCGAAAAGTCCATCGGCCCGTTCTGCAGTTGACCGCCTTTCAGGTAACCCCTGCCCATGCTGTCGTTGCGCGGCAGGTAAGTAGCCGCATTCCTTTGCAGCGGCTGCCGGTATAAAACGGTTCTTTTATCATCCAGGAATTGCACGGGGTTAGTGCGCCTGTTTTCTTCCTCGCTTAAAAAAATATTCAACCGGTGCAGCAACTGTACATCGCGGTAACCTTTTAAATGCAGTTGGTTGTTGATGTACTCTTGTCCTAAAAATTCGTACAGGCGGTTATACGCATCGTTGTCGCTCACCAGCAGTATTTTTTTAATGTACTGCGCGATCGTGGGCCTGCCGTCGGCTGCCGTGGCATCATTGTACACAGCCGTTTGGGTTGCATCGCCCGCTTCGGTGATCATCGTCGTATTCCGGTCGATGCCCGCTGCCGCCAGTTCGTTCAGCCGCTGGAGCGCCAATGCCACTACCGGCAGCTTTACCGTGGAAGCCGGGTAAAAATAACGGGCCGGGTTCACGTTAAAATAATGATGCGTTAGTTTCGGTACGCCGTTCGCGCCCCGGTCCACCTGCGTATAGATCACCTGCAGGTTGAACTTAGCCGGGTTTTGCAGCACGGGCGCCAGTTGTGCACTGCCGCTTTTAAGCAGGTTTTCCAGTAAAACGCTGGTTTTCGTGGTATCGGCAGGTTGAGCCGCCGTTACGGGTGGAACTGCAGCAGGCATAGGAACAGGTATTTTTGTAGCTGAACAGGAAAGGATCAGCAGCAATGCAGCCGGAACGCGGATCCATTCCCGGAATTGATAAGGCATATTTACAGTTTTACCCATGCAAAATGGGCAAAATTCTAAAATTATTCACCCTTTATAGTCAATCGCTTTTTCCCCTATCTTTGCACACTTCTAAAATTCAACAACACAGCTACTAAAAGTAATCTATTATGAGACTTAAAGGTTTAGTTTGGTTTTTTACGATCGCCCTTATCGTGATCTCGCTCTGGGAGCTATCGTACACCTGGGTCGTTCGCAGTCATGAGAACAGCGTAAAAGCAAAAGCGGAAAAGATCGTTAAAAAAATGTATCCCGGCCTGAAGGCGGACAGCGAGGAATATCAAACGGCTGTGAAAAGAAGAACCCAACGGATCCTCGACAGCACCAAAGATGAAAGCATCTACCCGATCCTCGGTACTTCTTACCAAAAAAGCAAACAGAACGAACTGAACCTCGGCCTCGACCTGCAGGGCGGTATCAGCGTAACGCTGGATGTAAGCCTGGTGGATCTCTTAAAATCTTTGAGCAACAATCCCGCCGATGCGGCACTCAACAAAGCTTTGCAAACCGCAACCGCGCAGAAAGCCAACAGCGACGCAGATTATATCTCCCTCTTCCGCGATGCTTACGTAGGCCAGAACGGTAGCGGTAAAATGCATACCCTGTTTGCACGCCCCAACAGCGACATCAAAGTAAACGCTTCTGATGACCAGGTAGTGAACAGCATCCGCACCACTGCCAAAGGCGCCATCAAGGAAACCTATAAAGTACTCGTAAAACGTATCGATAAATTCGGCGTAGCTTCTCCCAATATCAACCTCGACGAAAACAAAGGCATCATCAACGTAGAGTTGGCCGGCGTGAACGATACGGAAATTGACCGCGTACGTAAATTATTACAGGCTTCGGCACATCTGCAATTCTGGGAAGTTTACCAGCTCGATGAACTGGACGCTTCTCTGCGCGCAGCCGATCAGAACCTGCAAAACTACCTCAACGGCGTGGTAAACGACAGCATGCTCAAAGCAGATACGTCGCTTAAAACAAAGAACCTCAACCCGCTCTTCAAAGTAATGGAACCCGCACAGGGCTACCAGGACCCGAAGACCAAACGCGTATCTTATGGTCCTACCATCGGTAACGTGCAGTTGAAGGATACCGCCTTATATTTTGAATACATCAATTCCGAAGCTGTAAAAAGCGCTTTGCCGGGCAATGCAAAACTGTTGTTTGGCGTAGAAGAAAAAACGGATAAGAACATTCGCTACTACCCTGTTTACGCAGTGAAAATGCAGCCGGGCACCGATAAGGCGCCGCTTGAAGGTGAAGACGTGGACAAAGCAGAACAGGCTTACGATGAAAAAGGAAGGCCTTCCATTAAAATGCAGATGACACCGTTGGGTGCCAAAACATGGGGCAGGCTCACCACCAAAAATGTGGGACGCCCGATCGCCATCGCGCTGGATGACATCATCTATTCTGCACCCAACATCAACGAACCGATTATGGGCGGTAGTTCCGAAATTGCCGGCAGCTTTACGGTTGAACAGGCACAGGATCTTGCCAACACTTTAAAATCAGGTAAGATCAACGCACCGGGTAAGATCGTGGCACAGCAGGTCGTAGGTCCAACCCTCGGCCAGGAAGCCGTTAGGGGTGGCGGAATGGCATTCGGCATTTCCTTCATCGTTATCTTCATCCTCATGCTTGTTTATTACAACAGCGGTGGCTGGGTAGCAAACATTTCTTTGATATTGAACTTATTGTTCACCATCGGCGTACTCACCGCTTTGGGCTTCACCTTAACGGCTGCCGGTATCGCCGGTTTGGTACTCACCATCGGTATGGCGGTAGATACGAACGTGATCATATTCGAAAGGATCAAGGATGAACTGAACAAAGGCAAGTCGTACCAGCAGGCTGTGAACGACGGTTACAGGCGCTCTTTGCCGCCGGTGATCGATGCGCACATTACAACCTTGCTTACTGCCATCATCCTCGCTTACTTCGGTTTGGGTCCCGTACTTGGTTTCGCTACCACGCAGATCATCGGTATCCTGTTGTCCTTGTTCTGCGGTATCCTGGTATCAAGGCTGATCACGGATTTCTGGACGAATAAACAACGTCACTTCAACTATTTCACCAAGGTTTCCCGGAGCATATTCAAGAATGCCAATTACCAGTTCATCAAATACAGGAAAGTTGCTTACGGTATTTCCATCGTGGTATTATTGCTCGGTATCGGTGCCTATTTCAATGGTTTCCACGAAGGTGTTGAATTTAAAGGCGGCCGCAGTTACACCGTAAGGTTCGACCAGGACGTTAAAAATTCCGATGTACAGGACGACCTGAAAAATGCGTTCGACGGTGATTTCCCGCTCATCAAAACAGTAGGCAACGCCCGTCACCTCAACATCACCACTTCTTACATGATCACGGCACAGGACGCCGACAGCGCGGTTCAAAGCCGTTTGTACCAGGGTCTTAAAAAAGTATTACCGGCCAACCTCAGCTATGGTGATTTCATTAAGAACAAATACATCGAAAAATTATATACCGTTCAGCCAAGCATTTCGGATGACCTGAAGAAAGGTGCGGTAAAGGCCACTATTTTCGCCATCATCGCCATCTTCCTCTACATCTTCCTCCGCTTCCGCGACTGGAGGTATTCTGCCGGTACGATTGTGGCATTGTTGCACGACGTATTCGTTACACTTGCCGTGTTCTCTTTCCTCAAAGGCGTTGTGCCTTTCCCGCTGGAAATCGACCAGCATTTCATTGCGGCGATATTAACGGTGATCGGTTTCTCCATGAACGATACGGTGATCGTGTTCGACAGGATCCGCGAACACAGCCACGGTTCCAAAGTGGGCGACAAAGCCAGCATCATCAACCGCGCCATCAACGATACGCTTAGCCGTACCATCATGACGTCGCTGACGGTATTCCTCACCCTGCTGATCCTCTTCATCTTCGGTGGCGAGGTAACAAGAGGTTTCGCCTTCGCCATGCTGATTGGTGTGGTTACCGGTACCTACTCTTCTATCTTCGTGGCCGCGCCGATCCTGGTTGATCTTGCCAAAGACAAACCATTGGGCTCTTCTGCACCGAAAGAAGAAAAAAAGAAAGCATAAAAATTTAAATATAAAGAGAAGAAAGCCCTGCTGAAATAGCGGGGCTTTTTTTGTACGAACTGTGATTCTGAATGATTTAATGTATTTGTCTGAACTATGATCTGGAATGATTTTGATGATAAACTATGTAACCCCTGCTTAGTAATTAGTAATTGGTCATTAGTAATTATCCCCGGTCCTAAAAATCAAAAAGGAGCTATATAAAAATATAGCTCCTTCCTTTATAATATCTCCTTCTACTATTTTCAACAATGTTCAACCTTCCCCGGACATTGAATATTGAATATTGAACATTGAAAATTCAATCCTCCCTTTATAATAATCTCCTTCAACTATTTTCAACAACGTTCAACTTCCCCCGGACATTGAGAATTTAACATTGAACATTGAATATTCAACTATCAAATCTCAACTATCAATTCTCAATTATTAAACCGCAAAGCTCGTCCCATATCCGCTTAGTAATTAGTAATTGGTCATTACTAATTATCGCATTCTAAATTAAAAAGGAGCTATATAAAAAATATAGCTCCTTCCTTTATAATATCTCCTTCTACTATTTTCAACAATGTTCAACCTTCCCCCGATTATTGAACATTGAAAATTGAAAATTCAATCCTCCCTTTATAATATCTCCTTCAACTATTTTCAACAACCTTCAACTTTCCCCCGGTTATTGAACATTGAGCATTGAAAATTGAATATTCAACTATCAATGCTCAATTCTCAACTATCAATTTTCAATTATTAAACCGCAAAGCTCGTCCCGCACCCGCAGGTCTTACTCGCATTCGGGTTATTAAAAGTAAAGCCGCGCGAGTTCAATCCGCCTTGCCAGTCGATCTCCATGCCGGTCAGGTAAATGCCATGTGCTTTTTCCATGATGCAGGGAATACCGTCGATCACGAAATGTTCATCTTTTTCCGATGGCGCATCAAAACCCAGTACGTAGGTCATACCGCTGCAACCGCCGCCCTTTACGCCTACGCGCAGTTGTTGGCTTTGGTCGAAGCCCGGTTCGCCCATCAGCCGCCTGATCTCTTCTTTGGCTGATGCCGTTAATGTTACGGGGATTGAAATAGTTGTTTCCATATACGTTTGCTTTGTACAAATTTACGCAATAAAAAGACCCGTTATTTACGAGATGCGATTTTCACGTTTTCTTAAAGCGCAGCCTTCTCCATCCGTGAAGCAACAAACCCTTAATTTTGTTGAAAACGATCTATATGCATTTATCCGAAGCTACGGTGCAGAACATCATCCTCGGCGCCATCTTCATGTTTTTTATCGCGATTGCCTGGCTGCTGGCCGAATTCAAAGGAATGAAAGACGAGATGCGCGAACGGTTCGGCATCAACAATGAAACCCTCAAACTAAGACTGCAGGCTTATGAAAGGCTGACCATGTTTGCCGAAAGGGCCGGGCTGAAGAACCTCGTTTCCCGTACGCCTTACACCGACCTTTCAGTAGTCGATCTCCAGTTGGCTTTGATTGACGCGCTCAAAAGCGAATATGAATACAATGTGAGCCAGCAAATATATGTGACGCCCGAAATGTGGAAAGCCATCGGCAATTTGCGCGACCAGCACATTTACATCATCAACCAGCTTGCCGCCTCGCTCCCGTCGCAGGCCCCGGCCATCGAACTCAGCAAACGCATCCTCGAATATGCCGCCACCACCACGGCCGAACTCAATACCATCGTGTTGAGCGCGCTGCAATTCGAATCGAAAAAATTACTGTAAAGCCGGCAGGCATTCTTAATAATTTTTATTATGGCTGAAGAAAAAACCATCACCACCGATTCCGGCATTATCATCAATACCTTATACGACCAACCCGCGCCGCCGCCCGAAGCGCCCGGCGAATTTCCTTATACCCGCGGCGTACAGCCCGATATGTACCGCGGCCGGTTGTGGACCATGCGGCAGTACGCCGGTTTTTCCACCGCCGAAGAAAGCAACAAGCGTTATCATTACCTGCTCGCGCAAGGTGTCAACGGCCTCAGCGTGGCATTCGACCTGCCCACGCAGATCGGGTACGACAGCGACCACCCGCTCGCTGATGGTGAAGTAGGAAAAGTAGGCGTAGCCATCGACAGCCTGGAAGACATGGAAATATTGTTCAAAGGCATTAAACTCGAAGAAGTTTCCAGTTCCATGACGATCAACGCGAGTGGATTTATCCTGCTCGCCTTTTATGTAGCCCTCGCAAAAAAACAGGGCGCCGATCTTACAAAGATCACCGGCACCATACAGAACGACATTTTAAAAGAATACGCCGCCCGCGGCACCTACATCTACCCGCCCAAAGCTTCCATGCGCATCATCACCGATATTTTTGAATGGTGCGCCCGCGAAGTACCCCGGTGGAATACGATCTCTATCTCCGGTTACCACATCCGCGAAGCCGGCAGCACGGCCGTGCAGGAAATAGCGTTCACCCTCAGCAACGGCAAAGCCTATGTAAAAGCCGCGCTCGAAAAGGGGCTCGACATCAACGTATTCGGCAAACGCCTCTCCTTTTTCTTCAATGCCCACAACAATTTGTTCGAAGAAGTGGCCAAGTTCAGGGCCGCCCGCCGCATGTGGGCTTCCATTATGAAGGAACTCGGCGCCACCGATCCCAAAGCCATGATGTTGCGCTTTCACACGCAGACCGGCGGCAGTACGCTCACCGCGCAGCAGCCGTTCAATAATATTTGTCGCGTTACCATACAAACCCTCGCCGCCGTTTTGGGCGGTACACAATCGCTCCACACCAACGGGTACGACGAAGCCCTTAGCCTCCCCACCGAAGAAGCCGCCCGCATTGCCCTGCGCACGCAGCAGATCGTAGCCTTCGAAAGCGGCGCGCCCGATACGGTAGATCCATTGGCCGGCAGCTATTTTGTAGAGGCCCTCACCGCCGAAGTGGAAACCGCCGCCTGGCAACTCATCGAAAAGATCGACGCCATGGGTGGCAGCGTGGCCGCCATCGAAGAAGGTTTCATGCAGGACGAGATCGCCCGCAGTGCGTACGATTACCAACGCAAAATAGAGACCGGCGATAAGGTCATCGTCGGGGTCAATAAATTCCAGGTCGGGCAGGAAGCGCCCATCCCCGGTTTTAAGATCGACGACAGCATCCAGGCACTGCAGGTCAATAAGATCAATGAACTGAAAGCTAAAAGAGACAATACAAAGGCCCTTGCCTGCTTAAAAGCTTTAAACGATACCGCCCGCAACGGTGAAAACCTGATGCCCTTCGTGGTGGACGCGGTTGAACATTATTGCACGCTGGGTGAAATTGCGAATGAATTGAGAGCGGTATTTGGGGAGTATAAATAAGGTAACGGCCAGGTATAACGCTCAACAACACCAAACCCCAAACAAAGATCATAATCCTCTTCACCTCGGGACGCTCTGTGAAAAAAGATACTAACAATAGTATAAAGGGGTTAAGTGATTAAGGTTACTGGTGCATGAAGACGCGACTAAACAAAACGCCTAAAATATTATACTGATGGAATGGATTTACACAGTAAATAAAGGTTTAAAACATTCTATCAACCCATCCTTGGATTTACTATTTGGTATGACCAGGGAATCTATAAGGCATGCCTTCTCATACAATTTAGAATTTAATGAAGGTAGATTTGAAGATGAAGATAGTTTCACCAGCATCATGGGATATCAAAATCAATGGGTGCGACCAGGGTTTAGGAATAATTTGCTTTCCGAAGTTGAAGTTTTACAAGGCACTATTATTTTTGGCAATATCCGTTTACAAACGCATACAGGCTTAAAGAATACACTTTCTAAGCTAAAGGCAAACGGGTACATATTTCAGGAAACAGCTTATAGCTATGTTTCATACTCAGAAAAAATTGATATTGGTGATAGTGAAAAAAACGGGGGCATTGAAGATTTAATATACTGGTTACTTATCTCCCAGGATCTTTCATACATCGAACTACTATAGCCCTCCGCCTCGGTTCGTGCCACACGAGCCGAAACACTATTATACAAAGCCTCCCTTCAGGATAATCACATTAATCAGTCCTAATCCCGGTTCAGACAATTTTCCTCCACCCCAGTTCGAGTCCCCACGAACCGGGATATTGCATAGGCCTGTCTCCGATCAGTTCTCCCCCGGTCTCCGACCGCCTTATTTTCTTTATCATTCCAATTTTGTCCCCTGTTCAAATAGCCACCAGTTTCCCGGTCAATTTTCCCTGCTGTACCAGGTAGGTTACTCTTCGGGCAACCCGCCCAATTAACAAAACTATCTTCCCGGCTACCGATTATCCTTTCCGCGCCGGGAATACTCCTTTACCGCGGGAGTATTTGAGCTATCTGGCGGAGTATTTTCGTAACCCGGCGGAGTGTTCTCGTTACTTCGCTTAGTATTCTTGCAACCTGGTTTAGTGTTTTAGCAACTCGCCTGGGTATTCTTGTAGTTCGTTTGGGTATTCTCGCCACTTGCCGGAGTATTCTTTCAACCCGGCGGAGTGTTTTCGTCACTCGCCGGAGTATTGGAGCCATTGCAACGGGAATACTCGTTTCCGCCCCAGGTATTTGAGCCACTGCAAAAAGAATATTCGTGCCCGCTCCAGGTGTTGGAGTTAACCACAGGTACTATAAAGCTGTTTACACAGTCTAATTTATAATACCGTAAAGTTTCAGAAAGAGTCACGCATAAATTATCGTAGTATAACTGGCTACTATCTCAATACAATTGACAACTATCCTGTTGTAATTGGCTACTATCCCGGCACAGGTGGAAACTAGCCCGTTGCGATTAACAATTATCCCGGTGTAAGGAATTATTATCTCAATGTAAGTGGTTACTATCTCAATGCAAGGAACTACTATCTCAGTGTAAAGGGCTATTATCCCCGTGTAATCTTTGTTTTCTAAAAAATCTTCAATACCCAATCCTCAATATTCAATTTCATTTTAGCAGGCTTCCTGAGTTCTAAGAAAATATTACCTATTACATCTTCAATCTTACATCAAAAAAAGGCTCCCGGAAACAACCGGGAGCCTCTATCATTTAAATTAACAATTATCCCGGTGTAAGGAATTATTATCTCAATGTAAGTGGTTACTATCTCAATGCAAGGAACTACTATCTCAGTGTAACGGGCTATTATCCCGGGTAATCTTTGTTTTCTAAAAAATCTTCAATACCCAATCCTCAATATTCAATTTCATTTTAGCAGGCTTCCTGAGTTCTAAGAAAATATTACCTATTACATCTTCAACCTTACATCAAAAAAAGGCTCCCGGAAACAACCGGGAGCCTCTATCATTTAAAAAGAGCTTTTATTGAACGATCGCCCTTCCTACTGCCAGCCGGTTACCATTGCGGTCACCGAGTTCTATCCAGTAGATGCCTTTGCCATACTTGGTAAGGTCGAGATCCATCCTTGAATAAGGAGCAGTGTTGGTAAAGTTCTGTACCATCACCCTTGCACCCTGTGCATCATACACGGTGATACCACGTGCCAGGATATTGCCTGCAGCACTGTAGTACCTCACCTGGAAGATACCGTTGTTCGGGTTCGGGTAGATGAACAGTTTACCTGTCGATGAATCGGAGATGCGCACTGCGTTCGATGTATTGGTACAACCATTAACATCGGTTACCCTTAAAGTGTACAATCCAAGTCCATCCGTGTTCACGCTTAAAGTAGGCGTATTGCCACCTACCGGTGTGCCGTTCAGTAACCAGGTATAGGTTGCTGCCGCACTTGGTGTAACGGTAGAAGTAAGCGTTGTTACCAGCCCTGGGTACAGGCTCGTGTAAGGAGCGGCTGCGATCACCACGGTAGGCAAAGGATTCACGGTCAGTACGCGCTGTGCCGATGTAACTGATCCACAAGGAGCAGCGCCACCCACGATCACGCGGTAGATATAGTTGTTATACGATACCGGTGGAGCAGTGATGGTCAGCGTATTGGTAGTTGCACCGCTGTACACACCACCGTTGGTGATGTTGGTAAAGGTATTACCCGCATCGGTGCTTACCTGCCACTGGTAGGTAGGAGCGGTACCGGTTGCGGTAACGCTGAAGGTTGCTACTTTATCAGTACAAACGGTAGCGTTCACCGGCTGTGCAGTGATCGCGATCGGTGTATTAACCGTTACCACTACCGAACGTGCAGGCGAGGTACAGGTACCGTTGGCCACCGTTACGGTGTAGGTAGTTGTAACAGCAGGGCTTGCATATACCGTCACCGCAGGTGTACCGGCTACATAAGGTGTAGTGGCCCCGGGGTTGCTGTATAAACCTGTTGCAGGCGACCAGATACCTCCCGGCGGTACGCCGTAGGTAAAGTTGATCTCCCATGAAGTGAGCGTGCCATTATCACCAGCACCGCCGTCATACATACCCAGTACCCATGGACCGTTTGGAACAGACCAGAGGCCATTGAAGGTAGTAACGGTTGGGGCCATACCCGTAGGTCCGCTTGGGAAGCCGGGGATCTCCGTAGCCGGTGTAAAGGCGTCGGGCCTGAAGTTACCGGTGAAAGGATCGGTACCCGAGTTCAACGCCGGGGCGCCGGCTGCAGAAGTGAACACGGTATTGGTGAAGCCGGTTGTAGCGCTTCCGCCGCCGGTACCACCCAGGTAATAAGCAAGGTTGAGGATGGCGTTGTTAGGCGCTTTAAGCACCATCACCATATCACCATCCCAGCTATGGGTCATGTTTATTTTTACATTCATATCAGATATCACCGCACCGGCAGGCACACCTGCTACGTTAAGCGTAGAAGTAACACCTGTAGGGTTTGCATCAGGAACTGCTACAGAGATCGGTCCGGAAGCAACCGTTGTATTCACAGGAGCCAGCGACGAAGTGATGGTGAGCGCCTGTATCCCGCCCAGGCAAATGCTTGCTGCAGCAGGGGAAACGGTTGGAGCTGGTGGTGTGTAGTTAACGGTAATGGTATTGCTACCTACACAACCGGTAGTGCCGTTGGTGGCCGTTACGGTGTAGATAGTGTTACCCGTTGGAGCAGCATACACGGTAGCCGCAGGCGTACCCGCCACATAAGCGGTTGTAGCTGCTGCATTGCTGTACAAGCCTGTTGCAGGCGACCAGATGAAGTTGCTGCCTGTAGGGCTTGAAGCAGTGATCGCCGTACCGTTGGTACCCGCTACGCCGCCACAAACAGGGTTGGTGGTGCTGAAGCTGATAACCGGCAATGCATTCACCGTTAAGATAGCGCCGTTGGAGAAAGCAACCGGCGGACAAATACCGCTAACCGACAACCTGTACCGGGATCCGTTCATGGCATTGGTAACCGGGTTGATCGTAAGCGTACCGGTTGTTACACCCGAATAAGGAGGCGTATTGGTAAGGTTGGTCCAGGTTACACCGCCATCGGTGCTTACCTGCCATACTAATACAGCGCCGGTACCTGTACCAACAGCCGTAAAGGTGGCCGTAGCGCCCGCACATACCGTAGTAGGCGAAGGCTGGGTAGTAATGGCAGGACGTTGATTCACGGTGAGCGTAATGCTTGCCGTACGCGTACAACCTGCCGGTAATGGCGTGGTGGTGGTTACGGTATAAGTAGTCGTTACAGCCGGTGAAGCCGCTACCGGGTTGGTGGTAGTAGAACTTAAACCGGTTGCAGGAGACCACAGGAAAGTACCGGTAGTAACCATGGCGCCTGCGCCGGGAACCGTACCCTGCAGGTTCATTACAATGTGCATATTGGGGAAACCGATAGCTGCAACATCAGTAGGTGTTGCAATACCACAAGCGGCAGCCGAAATATAACTTGGTCCTGTTTGCGCCGCCGTGTTACTGCCTATAAAGAACAACCTGCCGGTAGCTTGCCCGTCAGGCGTATTGATCTCTATTACAACGATCGCATTCGCAGCAACAGTTACCGGGGTGGTAAGCGTAGCGGCAAATAAGGTAGCTGCCTGGTTAGGCACGTTATAGGTTTGCGAAGCGATCTGCGTAAGCGTTCCGCCTGGGAAGGCAGCGCCTGTTTGTGTGTATAACCTTACATTCACAGGTTGTACACCACCACTCGCCTGCTCAATAGCAAAGTTCACCGTATTGATGGTTAACGGACCTGCAAGGGCCAGTGGCGCAAGGTTGATGGCCCTCCAGTAGCTGTTATCTGTATGGCCAATGCCGTTATTACAGGATACGGAGTTCAAAGCCGTGATCGTATTGGAGCTGGACTGGGTAACAGTTTGCGCTACCGGCGAACCAAGCTGGTAAACGGTAAGCCTGGTTGGATCACCCGCACAAACAGTTGTACCCGGGTCAGCTACGATGGTGATCGCAGGATTAGGCGTTACCGTAATGGTAAAGCTCACCGGCGTCCCGGTACAGGTAGTGCCTCCGTTTGTATAAGAAGGTGTTACCGTAATAGTAGCCACCTGCGCAACAGCGCCGTTGTTCACCGCTGTGAAAGGCGGGATGTTACCCGTTCCGCTGGCGCCAAGGCCAATAGATGTATTGTTGTTGGTCCAGTTGTACACCGTACCGGTTACAGCGCCGCTGAAGTTAACAGCAGCGGTAGTAACACCCGGGCATACAGACTGGTTAGCTACCGCGTTAACGGTAGGTGTAGGATTAACGGTGTAAGTGAACGTTCTCGGCGTACCGCTACAGGTAGTGGTAACAGATGGATAAGTGATAACGATCGAGCCGTCGCCTGTGTTCACGCCGGCAGTATTTACCTGGTTGGTACCGGTATTGATAGATCCGCC
>Ga0247804_10000857_pt1 | contig 14093 bp, 14 predicted proteins | sample UWRJL029104C1_FD_181142 | JGI IMG/M metagenome (GOLD analysis project Ga0247804, IMG submission 181142) | Plant litter microbial communities from Arlington Agricultural Research Station in Wisconsin, United States - UWRJ-L029-104C-1 | ecosystem: Environmental > Terrestrial > Plant litter >...
TTCGGGCACCGCGGTGAGGCCCGACCTGAAGACGATCCGGGCGGCGTTCGCCCCGGCATCGGTCAATGCCGCGGCGGGGAGCTCGAAGACGAGCGACCCGGCGATGGGCAGTCCCGGCTCGAAGAGCCCTGACGCGAGCGAAGGCGATGGGAGCACCGTGGAGGCCCGATATCGCACCGCGCCGACGTGCAGCTCGGTCTGGGCGACCGACTCGTTGCCGAACTTCGGCAGCAGGGTCGCATCGACAACGAGCCATACCCCGCTCGTCTCGGTCGTCCCCCGGATCTCCGCATAGGTCGGCCCGAGCTCGGCAGCCGTCGACAGTCCGGTGATCGTCACGTCGAGCTGTCGCGTCTCGATCGTCTCGCCCTGCACACCGGTCACCTCGATCGGCGCGCTGATCTGCTCGGAGTCGGGGGCCGTGGCGACCGCGACGGCGGCGAGGGCCACCAGCACGGCGGTGCCGATCCAGGTCAGGACGCCTCTCGTGCGCGTCACGGTTCGACCGCGATCTCGCCGCGGTGCAGCACCGTCTCGATCCGCGCCACGAAGCGCGGACCGGTGTAGGCCGTGTCCCCGAAGACCGGGTCATCGGCCACGGGGAACCGCTCGAAGATGCCGAGGTAGATCGTGTCGTCGACGGCGACGGATGCCGCTGGCACCTGCCAGCGGAAGTACACGTCGACCGGCACCCCGGGCTGCACAAACAGCAGGCCGTCACCGGTGCGCTGCTCGAGGAACGCGTCCGGGCTCGTCTCCGCTGTCACGACGTCGGGCACCTCGATGAGCACCGCATCCCTGCCGAAGATCGTCGGCCGGTCGGTGAGGTTCTCGAGCGTGACGTCGACGAGGATGAAGACCTCGCCGTCGGTGAGGACATAGCCGGACACCGGGTCGACATTCGTGAACGAGACCCAGTTGACCGTCGTGCGAAGCTCGCCACCCGTCCAGGCCTCGCCGAGCTCGAGCACCGGCACCTCGCTCGGGACCCTGTCCCCGAAACCGCCCAGGCCGGCGACGAGCGCTGCGACCGCGAGCACCGCGGCCGCGGTCCACAGCCACCACGGAACCCCGCGTTCCGACCGCGCGGCCCGCACTCGCGGTGCGGTGGGAGTCGGGGTCACCTGCCCAGCTAAGCAGATAGCTGACAATCCCTTGCGGTCATCGGGGCGGCATCCCAAGATGAATGGATGCAACCAGCGCTCCTGTTCACCGCCGCCGCCGCGAGCTACACCGCGAACTGCGCGCTCGGCGCGGGTGTTGCGACCGGTGTGGTGCGCACCGGCCGCGCCCACTGGGTGCACCACGCGCTCTACATCTCCACGGTCGTGCTCTCGGCCGGAGCGGCCAGTTCGCTGCTCTGGAGCCGCAACCGGGCGGGGCTCGCGCTGCTGCCTGCCGCGGTTCCGCTCGCCCTCATCCCGTACCTCGGGTCGCACGGCGCTCGGCACCCCATCGTCGCCCTCTCGGCAGCGCCATTCTTCGCCGCGAGCCTCATCACCGCTTGGAGAACCCGTGGAACTGCTTGACGCCATCCGTCGCCGAAAGACCACCAATGGGCCGTTCCTTCCCGACCCGGTGAGCGAGGAGCACCAGCGACTGCTCATGGAGGTCGCCGGTCGCGCGCCCTCACAGCTCAACAGCCAGCCGTGGCGCTTCGTGATCATCGACGACCGGGCGACGATCGACCAGATCGCCGACATCAGCGGCGAGAGCATGACGACGGCGATGTCGAACGGCACCTTCTTCGAGCGCTACAAGCCCTACTTCCGCTTCAGCAAGGAGGAGATGGAGCGCCGCCGCGACGGCATGCTCTTCGACAAGCTGCCGGCACCACTGCGACCGTTCACGAGCCAGGCCTTCACCAAGCGTGGGCAGAAGCTCATGAACACCCTCAAGGTGCCGCAGACCCTCGGCGCGGAGAACCGCAAACTCGTCGCCGGGTCGCCGCTGCTGCTCGGCGTCATGCTCGACCGATCGGAGTACCGCCCGGGGGAGTTGTCGTCGTTCTACTCGCTGTTCAGCATGGGGGCGGCAATGGAGAACGTGTGGATCACGACGCTCGAAGTGGGCATGGGCATCCAGTTCGTCTCGTTCCCGATGGAGGTTCCGGGCAACTGGGAGCGCATCGAGAAGATTCTGAAGGTGCCGGACGACCTCGAGCTCATGGCCGTCTACAGGCTCGGCTACCTCCCGCCGGAGCAGCGCAGGCCGGCGATCGACTGGACGAGCCACCAGCGCAAGCTCCCCTCGCAGTACGTCTTCCGCGGAACGTGCGAGACGCCCCAGGCCGGTTGGGACGAGTAGGCCGGCCGAGCTCGGGTCATCGCCTAGGCTCAGGCACATGTCATCCCGTGCCAGAGCTTTCCTCGGAGTTTTCGCCCTGCTCGCGATCGGTGGCATGGTCGTCGGTCCCGCACCAGCGGTCGTCGCGGACACCTCGGACTTCACCTTCGAATCGATGCACGCCGAGTACACCGTCTCGCGCGAGCCCGACGGCACGTCCCGCCTCGATGTCGTCGAGACGATCGTCGCGGTCTTCCCCGACTTCGACCAGAACCGCGGGATCATCCGCGCCATCCCGGATCGCTATCTCGACGTGCCGCAGGAGACGGTCGTCACCTCGGTGACGGATGCTGCCGGCGCTGCCGTGCCGTTCGAGGCGTACAACACCGGGGAGTTCCTCGAGTTGGCGCTCGGCACCGACGAGTTCGTGCGCGGTCGACAGACCTATGTCATCAGCTACACACAGCGGCACGTCATCGGCGCGTTCGCCGACACCGCGAGCGACGAGTTCTACCAGGACGTCAACGGCACCGGCTTCGACCAGCCGTTCGGCCGCGTCTCGACATCGGTTCGCATCGCACCAGACCTCGCGAGCACCCTCACCGGATTCACGGGATGCGCGTCAGGCCTCGCCGGCAGCGACACCCCGTGCGATGTGGCGCTCGGCGTCGATGCCGACGGGACCTCCGTGTTCACTGCAGCGGTGGACGAGCTCGGACCGCGGGAGACCCTGACCATCAACATCGGGTTCGCTCCGGGGACGTTCGTGCCGGGCATCCCGACCGAGTACGTCCCCGCAGAACCACGCCCCGGCACCGACACCCCGCAGCAACCGGCGTCAGGCGGCACGCAGTTCACCGATCCGCCAGCCTGGTACTGGGTGCTCTCGATCGGGCACCTGCTCGCCGTCATCGGGGTGGTGGTCGCAGCGATCACCGTGCGACTGCGGTCGTCGCAGAAGGCCACCGGCATCATCATCATCCCGCAGTACTCGGTGCCGAAGGATCTCAACGTGATGGTCGCCGCCCATCTCGCGGGCCGATCCCGCACCGCGATCCCCGCGCAGCTCATCAGCCTCGCCGTACGCAAGAACCTCCGGATTCTCGACTACCCGGTGACCGCGAGCGGTGCGGAGTACACCCTGCAGTTCCTGACCACCGAAGGAGCGGATGCGCTCGAGCTGCAGCTGCTCGGCGCCCTGTTCGGACCAGCGCCCGTGGCGGGAGCCGTTCGCGAGCTCGCACCGAACGACACGGTGCTCGGTTCTTCGATCAATGCCGTGTCGACCGCCGCGGCCGGCCAGCTCGGCACGCTCGGCTATCGCGGGTCACGCAGCACGATGGGCTGTGTGTTCCCGGCCATCGCATTCCTGCTCATCTTCATGGCCTTCGGCGTGCTGTTCGTCGGTATCGTCGCGAGCACGTTCTCGATCATCACGGTGCTCGGCATCCTCGCGGCGTTCTTCGGGTTCTTCATCACGATCGGCGCGATCCGGTTCGCCGCACCACTCACACCGGCCGGACAACAGCAGTACGACTACCTGCTGGGCATGAAGATGTACCTCGAGCTCGCCGAGCAGGAGCGGTTCCGCATGCTGCAGAGCCCCGACGGCGCCGAGCGCGTGGACATCGGTTCGACCACCGACATCATCAAGCTCTACGAGAAGCTCCTGCCGTTCGCCGTGATCTGGGGAGTGGAGGACCAGTGGATGCGGGAGCTCGAGGTTCGTGTGCACGAGGCGAAGCTCGAGCCGGACTGGTTCGCGAGCACCCGCGGGTTCTCCTCGACATCCATCACGAGCTCGCTCCGCGGCATCTCGACACGTGCGACGTACACACCACCAGCGGCCAAGAATCGCTCGTCATCCCGTGGCGGCGGCAGCTCGTGGTCCTCGGGAAGCGGCAGGTCGCGAAGCTCGTTCGGCAGTCGCTCGGGCGGTTCGCGCGGCGGGAGCCGAGCCGGTGGCGGCGGTCGCGGCGGGGGCGGCGGCGGCCGGTAGCCGGCACCGCGCGGCGACACCACCCGGACGGGGCCGCGCGCGGCACGTCGGCTTCCCGTAACCTAGGCAGTGGCATCCGATGTTCTGACGGGTGCCGCGAAGAGAAGAGATCACAGTGGCGCTCGAATGCATCCACGGCCTCGACGGAACGCAGTGCGACTCGTGTTTTCCCAAGAAGGCCCCCGAGAAGCCCATCGTTGCACCCCGTCGCACCGCAACCCGCTCGATCAAGAGCTCGACGGCGGCCCCGAGTGTGCAGCAGGCGAACGTGGCGACCCAGCGGGTCTACCACCTCACCCACAGCAGCAACCTCGCCGCGATCATCGAGTCGGGTGAGCTGCGAGCAGGTGTCATCCCGGCCCTCGACATCAGCTCCGAACTGACCCGCGACCTCCGGCGCACCGCGGAGGTGGCTCCGGGCACGAGCGTGGCCGACCATGTGCCGTTCTTCCTGTCGCCGAATGCCGCGCTCTGGAACGACCTGCGGCTCGGCATCTACGGACCGCACTGGTCCGCTGCGGCCCGCACCGCGGCGCTCACCGACTTCGTCATGCTCGTGAGCGACCTGGGCTCGCTCGGGCCGGAGGCCGTGCTCACCGACTCCGACGCCGCCGGATCACTGACCCGGTTCGCGCCGATGTCCGACACCGGCGAGCGGATGCTGCGGCGCCTGCACTCCGAGGAGGACGCGCTGCTCGACGCCGAGGTGCTGAGCCCCGCTGCAGTGCCGCTCTCCTCGATCAGCCTCATCGGCGTGCCGAACGACCGCGCCCGCGATTCGGTCCGCGCGCTGCTCAAGGGCTCGACGTTCAGCCCGAAGGTCGCCGTCTACCCGCCGTGGTTCCAACCGACCGTCGTCGAATAGCGATCAGCGCTCGCCCGGTCCGCCGGTCCGGCCAGTCCGGCCAGTCCGGGACATGGTCGACACCCCTGGCAATCGCCGGACGGCGTTAGCCTGTCGTCATGGAGCAGCGGATCATCCTCATTCGCGCGATCAACGTCGGAGGCACGGCGAGGCTCCCGATGGCCGACCTGCGCGCGATCGCCGCCGAGCTCGGGGCCACGGACATCAGCACGTACATCGCCTCGGGCAACCTCATCTGCACCGTCCCCGGGTCGGCGGTCGCCTTCGACGGCACGCTCGAGCGGGCGATCGAAGACCGCTTCGGGTTCCGGAGGGATGTCATCTCCCGGTCGCTCGGCGAGGTGCGCACGGCGCTCGACGCCCACCCGTTCGAAGTGATCGAGCCGAAGTTCTCCTACGTGACGTTCCTGAGTGCCACGCCCACACCGGAGGCCATCGCGAAGGCCGCGGGGTATCCGACCTTCGACGACGAGTGGCAGGTCATCGGACGTGAGCTGCACATCCGCTACGCCGAGGGAGCCGGCCGGCCGCAGATGAAGGGGGAGTCCGTCGGCAGGGCGCTCGGGGTCGCGGGTACCGCTCGCAATCTGCTCACCGTGCGCAAGCTCATCGAGCTCGCCGGTTAGGACTGCTCGGTCGCGTCGTGACCCAGCGCCGGCTCGAGGCGGGCCACGCGCGCTCGGGCTGCGCGCTCCGCGGGCGAGCTGGTGCCGAGCAGCATCCCGACCAGCGCGAGCACCCGACCGGTCGCCCAGACGGCGATCCGGCCCGGACGGCGCAGGCCGAGCATCCGGCAGTACTCGTCAGGGATCGTGGCGACGGCCCCGGCGAAGAGCACACGGTACGCGGGCATGATCCGGCGACTGAGGGGAGGGTTCCGGATGAATCGAACGGCGTCGGCGACACGCTGGTCAACCTTCAGATGTGGGTCGAATCCGCGGAACTGCTCTCGGAGCTCAGCCTCGGACCTGGGCGGATGCTGCACTCCGACGAGCTCGCCGGCCGTCGCCCACTCGCGCACGTACTGGTCGCTGCCGCCCGGGATCGGCGCGCCCCAGGTCTCGTGGCAGCGCAGAAACGAGTCGGTGAAGACGACGTGCACCCACGACAACAGCTCGGGATCGCCCGCGAAGTACTCCCGCTCGAGCCCATCGACGTCGAGGTAGGTGCCGGCCACCCGTCCATGGAAGCGGCCGACCCGCGCCGACTCCCGCTGCGCTCCCACGGTATCGGCGAAGGTCACGGTGACGAGCCACTGGATGGTTCCGGAGAGCCTTCCCAGCGGATCCTCCCGGTACCGGGACCAATCGTGCACGCCGGCCATCGCCCCCGGGTGCAGCGTCTGCAACAGCAGGGCGCGAATGCCCGCGACCAGTGTCGGCATGCCACCGTGCACGACCCATGCGGCGCTCTCGGCACCGAAGTATCCCGCGTCCTCACCCTCGATGATTCCGGGAGCCCAGGGCGGCGACCCGTCGTCGTTGCCCGAGAACGTCTTGAGCAGCGTCAGGCGGAGGGAGCTCGCGATGCGTCGCATACGGCGAGGCTACGCCCGTGATCCTGAGAACCGCCGCCGTCCCGGCCGCGCAAGCCCTTGGTTGCTCTCGGCAACCCTCGTAGCGTTGCGCATACAGGGGCATTCGTAAGCACGGGGAGTTCGTAAGCACAGGCAGTTCGTAAGCACAGGGAGGGAGTATGGCCACCATCCTCGGTCGGTCGTCGAGACGCGCGTGGAGTCCGACGCTCACGCGCGAGGTCGCGCCCGGCATCCACCGCCTCACGCACGCCTCGATCAACTGTTATCTCATCGAGGATGGGCCGCGGCTCGCGCTGGTCGACGCGGCGCTGCCGGCCACCTGGCCGCACGTCAAGCGCGCCATTCGCGCGCTCGGACACACCGTCGACGACGTCGAGGCGATCCTGCTGACCCACGCGCACCCCGACCACCTCGGTTTCGCTCATCGGGCGCAACTGGAGTGGGATGTGCCGGTACTCGCACACGAACAGGAGACATCCCGTGCTGCGTCGCCGGGTGGGTCGGGGAGTGAGCGTCCGCCGCTGTTCGGCAGCCTCCGCCATCGGCGGGCAATGACGCTGCTCATGGTCTGGGCACGGGCGGGGGCGCTCCGGGTCGAGCCGGTGACCGAGCTCGAGCACCTCGATGACGGTGCCACCCTCGACCTGCCCGGGCGTCCGACCGTGGTGTTCACGCCCGGCCACACTGGTGGCCACTGCGCGTTCCACTACCGCGCTGCGTCGGCACTCATCGCTGGGGATGCCCTCGTGACGCTCAACCCGCTCGGCGGCGCAACGGGTCCGCAACTCCTCACGGGCGCCGACCGTGAACTCGCTCTGCACTCCCTGGGGGCACTTGTCGCGACGGAGGCGGCGATCGTGCTCCCGGGCCACGGCACGTCCTGGCGAAATGGCATCGCGAGTGCCGTCGAGTTGGCCGGGCGCTAATCGCAGGCGATCCCGTCGCCATCCCGGTCGAGTTCATAGATGTCGCTGCCCACCACGGTCACAGGTCCGCGAGTGTACGCCGGGCCATTTCCACTTCCGCCGGCGCAGTCGACGTCGCTCGAGATGGGCACGCACTGGCCTGCGTAGTTGGGGTCGCAGGAGAGGGGCGCTGCAGCCACCGGAGGTGGCACCACGACTGGAGGGGGAGCGACGAGGGTGATCTGGTCCACGGCCGCCCGTGAAACCTCCTCGCCGACGAGGACCCGGCTGGTTTCAACACCATTGACGACCGTCACCTGGTACGTCGTGGTACGCGTTCCGGGAACACCCGCAACACTGACGACGCTCGCTCCAACGGCAAGGGCCCGGTCGATCATCGTGACCGCCGCGAACGGGATCGCCGCACGCTCGGCGACGAGCTTGGGAGCGAATGCAGAGGAGATCGCGGGCTCTCTGATGCAGTCGTCGAGCACCTCGGTCATTGCGCGCTTCTCCGCAGCGGTCACCCACAGTCCATAGGTCGCCTTCACCGACACCTGATGACTCACGTACTCGCACTGGAACGGCTCAGCCGTCGGCAGCCAACGCGCGGCGTCGGCAGATCCCTTCTCTGCGTTCGATTGGGCGTCCACCGCGAACAGGTTGATCGGATCGTTCGCGAGGGCGATCCGTTGACCCTGCGTCAGGTGCTGCGCCCCGGTCTGCCAGGCATTCGACAACGACACCACGTGATCGATCTGCACATCGGGCGACGTTTCCGCCCCCCTGGTGAAGACCATCCCTTCACCCGAGTAGGGCGATGTGAACGTGCCGCTGAGCACCCTGCACGATCCGCTCAGCACCTTCTTGTCGAGGTCTCGCTGCAGAATGTCGTTGCGCGTATCGCATCCGTTGGCATCGACATCGATCCATGCGGCACCGAAGTGCTGCGTTCGGGCATAGCCGGTGTTCGGGTCCCGGTCTCGAACGACCAAGGTGTTCAGGAGGGCACGCGCATCAGTATCCGTCACCGAGGCATCGATGACGACAACACTCGGCAGCTCGGCCGCGACGACGACCTCCACCGGGTCCGGCGCGGACTCGTCGGTGAAGGCGAACTGCCGTGCAGGTTCCTCAGCCGTGTCTGCGCCCTCCTGCAGGGCCACATGCTCTGCTTGCGGAGTATCAGCATCGTCCCTTGTGCCCGCGAGCGAGCCGCCGACGATGACGCAGACGAGTGACACCCCGACAACTGCCGCCGCGACCCTTCGATTTCGCATTGCGAGCCACCCCGGGCGTGCGGAGATCAACGAGAACCCGGCGGCAACCAGCGTGACGAGGCCGGCGGCGACGAGCAGCCCCGCAAAGCCTCCATTCGCAACTCCTACAACTACCGTCACGAGCACGAGGAGCGCAATCAACCAGAAGGCCCGCCCGAGCCGTGCCGGTGCGCCCTCTCGAAGAGAACGAGCGGGGCGTCTTCGCGAGGCCAACCTCGCTGCGTCCGTGCCTGTCGGGATCTCGTAGAACTCGGTCCAGTTCGCGCCGTCCCACCATCGCATGCGGAAGGTGTCGTCCGGTGCCGGATACCAGCCTGGTGTTGCGCCCATGTCCGGATCGTCGCAGCACTCGGCTCCTGCAGATAGATCCCAGTGTGGGGGCGGTCCGATGGACTGCCACAGCGAACGGCTACGCTCGACCACCATGAACCACGCTGCCCTCGTCGACCTCTGCCTCGGCCTGCCGCAAGCGGTCGAGACGTTCCCATTCGGGGAGGAGACCTCGGTGTTCAAGGTGAGCGGCAACGGCAGGATCTTCGCACTGAGCAGCCTCGAGCGCACGCCATTGCAGGTCTCGCTCAAGGTCGACCCCGAGGACAGCATCTCGCTGCGGGAACGCTACGCGGGCATCATCCCGGGCTACCACCTGAACAAACGCCACTGGATCACCGTCGACCTCGAGAGCGACGTGCCCGACGATCTCATCGAGGAGCTGGTGCGGGGGAGTCACGCTCTCGTCAGGCCGAGAACCCCTTCCGCTCGCGGACCCATCGTGCCTATGGTCGAACCATCACCGATCACATCGACGAAGGAGTCGCAATGAATATGGCGAGCGAAATGATGGGCACGATGTCCACCGGGACGGATGCCATGCACGGCATGGACCTGCAGCTCATGGCGGACTGTATCGAGGCATGCGCGGCATGCGAGCAGGCCTGCACCATGTGTTCCGACGCGTGTGCGACCGAGGGCATGGGTGTCTGCGCAAGCCGATGCGCGACCTGCGCCGACGTGTGCAGCGCCATGATGCGCATGATGATGCGCCCGGCAGGCATGGACCGCACCGCCATGATGGCGATGCTCGACGCCTGCGCCATCATGTGCCGTGCAACGGCCATGGAGTGCGCTTCACACGACAACGAGTACTGCCAGATGTGCGCGACGGTCTGCACGAACTGCGCCGAGGCCTGTGAGGCGATGCTCGCCTCGATGCACGAGCGCGCCTAGCTGTCCGCAACGATCCGCACGCTCAACCGCACCCTGCCGACCGCGAGCACACCGAATCGTTCGTGCACCGCGACGGGCTCGCCGACCGCGATGACGTGGGTGTTGTCCAGGTGGTTCCAGGTGCGGATGATGCGGCCGTCCTCGAGCGTTCGCAGCACGATATCGCCGCTCGCGTGTGCCGTTTCGACGAACGCGTCCCGCCACTGGCGGCTCGTCGCGCCGGCGGCACGCTCCATGATGGGGTGCAGGCCGAATCCCGGCTGGAAGGCCGATGGTCCGGTCCGCAGGTGCTCACTCGATGACATGGGTACGAGCGTAGGAAACCCGGGCCCCGGTGTCATTCGCGCTCGTCACATGCTGTAACGCGGTGATCCGGATGGCGTCGGTGGTTGGTCATACGCTCGGAGCATGAACGTCATCCTCATCCCCGGATTCTGGTTGAACGACGACTCCTGGAGCGAGATCGCCGACTCCCTGCGAGCAGCAGGGCACACTGTGCACCCCGTCACCCTCCCCGGCATGCAATCGGTCGAGACCGATCGTTCCGGCATCACCCTGCGCGATCACATCGATGCGGTGATCGCCCTCGTCGACTCGTTGTCGCCCGGCGACGTCGAGGCTGGCGTCGTGCTCGTCGGCCACAGTGGCGGCGGGGCCGTCGTCCACGGCGTCGTGGATGCCAGACCCGCCGCGATCGCCCGAGTGATCTACGTCGACAGCCTGCCGCTCGGCGACGGTGATGTCATCAACGACGAACTGCCGGTCGTCGATGACGAGATCCCGCTGCCGGATTGGTCGGTCTTCGAGGAGGCCGACCTGACCGACCTCGATGACGCGCTGCGCGCGCAGTTCCGCGACATCGCGATCCCGACGCCCGTGCGCGTCGCGACCGACAAGCAGGTGCTCACGGATCCGCGGCGCTACGACGTTCCCGTCACGGCCATCACGTGCGAGTTCCCGTCGAGCATGATCCGCGAGCTGCTCGAGGCCGGTCACCCGTACGTGGCCGAACTCGGGCGCATCACGACCGTCGAACTCGTCGACCTGCCGACCGGGCACTGGCCGCAGCTCACCAAGCCGAAGGAGCTCGCCTCGGTCATGATCGACGTGCTCCGTCGCGCCACCGTCTGACCGCACCGACGGACCTGCCCCTGAGGTCCACGGGGCGCGCCGTCGTCGGCGGCGCGCCGTGGAGCACCTACGCTCGATCCATGACGGTTCGCGAATCATGACGGACGCACAGATCGGGCCCACCGCGGCTCCCGACCTCCATGTCATGTCGTACAACATCAGGCGACGGATGCCGCGTGCCGGCAGAACGAGCCCCGATCGGTGGGCGCATCGCTCGCCGGCGTTGGCACAGCAGCTCGCCCTCGAGCAGCCCACGATCGTCGGCGTGCAGGAGGCGCTGCTCGACCAGGCCGACTTCGTGGCCAGGGCACTCGGGCCCCGGTACCAGTGGGTGGGCCGCGGCCGCAATGCCGATGGCGATGGCGAGATGTGCCCGATCTTCTTCGACACCGCGCGAGTACGGCTCGAGGAGTGGACGCAACTCGCACTCTCCTCGGCGCCGCGGGTCGCAGGCTCGAGATCGTGGGGCAACATGATTCCCCGCGTCGTGGTGCGGGCACGGTTCACCGACCTCGACACGAAGAACACCCTCACGTTCCTCAACACCCACCTCGATCACCGGTCCAGGCGATCGCGGCTGCACTCAGCCGACATGCTTGCGGACATGGCGAACGGCTCGAACGTCATCGTCACCGGTGACTTCAACACCTCGGTCGACACCGGCCCGTACGAGCGGGTGGTGCCCCCGCTCACCGACGCCTGGCAGCGAGCGCGAGTGCAGCTCACGCCGGAATGGGGCACCTTCCCCAACTATCACCCTCCGAAGCTCGACAGGAAACGAATCGACTGGGTCCTTGTGAGCCGGGATGTCGAGGTGCGGAAGGCGGCGATCAACACCGCGCTGTTCGCGGGCATCGCGCCCTCCGACCATGTGCCAGTGCAGGCGGTCGTGCGGCTCAGCGCACTAGCCGGCGCCTGAGAGCACTCCTCGCGCCGAACGGCGTCGGAGGGCGCGGAGAACCGCCTTTCGCGCTTCGCCGAACCAGAGCACAGCCGAACCGAGGATGACGCAAGCCGCCCAGTGTGTCGCATCCATCGCCGCGGTGCCGAACGCGACCTGGAGCACCGGCACCTCGACGACGGCGACCTGCAGCACGACGCCGAGCACGAGGGCGCCCCACAGCCAACGGTTGGTGAAGAGGCCGCGGAAGGTCGACGCCCGTTCCGATCGGGCGACGAGGGCGTTGAAGAGCTGGGCGAAGACGAGGGTTGTGAAAGCCGCCGTGCGTGCCACCTCGAGGGAGTCCTCACCCTCGATGAGTCCACCGGGGAGGAACATGTCGAGTGCGGCGAGTGACGAGAGGGCCATCACGGCCCCCATGGACACGATGCCGGCCCACATCCGCCCGTCGATTGCGCGATCGGCCGGTGATCGTGGCTGCCGGGCCATGACGTCGTCGATCTCGCGGTCCACCCCCATTGCGAGTGCGGGGCCGGAGTCGGTGACGAGGTTGATCCACAGAATCTGGGTGGCGAGCAGCGGTAGAACGATCACCTCGGCGCTTGCGTCGTTGAGGCCGAGCAGCCCCGCGAACACCACACCGAGGAAGACCGTCAGCACCTCACCCATGTTCGACGAGAGCAGGTAGCGCAGGAACTTCTTGATGTTGTCGAAGATGACCCTGCCCTGCCGCACGGCGAGCACGATCGTCGCGAAGTTGTCGTCGGCGAGCACCATCCGGGCGGCCTCCTTCGTGACCTCGGTGCCCGTGATGCCCATCGCGATGCCGATATCGGCGGACTTGAGCGCGGGCGCGTCGTTGACGCCGTCACCGGTCATCGCGACGATGTGCCCATCGGCCTGGAGTGCGTCGATGAGCCGAAGCTTGTGCGCGGGGGAGACGCGGGCGAACACCGACACCTCGCGAATGGCATCGCGGAGTGCCGCGTCGTCGAGCGCGTCCAGATCGACGCCACGGATCGCGGTGCCACCGACATCGATGATGCCGAGGTCGGCGGCGATCCGGGCGGCGGTTCCCGGGTGGTCACCGGTCATCATGATGATGCGGATGCCGGCGCGTCTCGCCTCGGCGATGGCGGCCGCGGCCTCCTCCCGCGGCGGGTCGATGATGCCGACGACCCCCACGTAGACGAGATCGTGTTCGAGCGCCTCGCCGTCCGCGATCGACTCGTCGGTGTCGCCATCGAGCCTTCGGTAGGCGACGCCGATGGTGCGGAACGCCTGGTCGGAGAGCGCGTCCACTTCGAGGAGGGCGCGCTCCCGCAGCTCGCGGGTGAGCGGTTCGACGGCATCACCGACCTGTATGCCGGTGCAGGCTCCCAGCAGCACGTCGGGCGCACCCTTGCTGAAGAGCACCACGGCACCGTCGGTCACGGCATGGTGCACGGTCGACATCATCTTCCGCTCGGAGGTGAACGGGATCTCGGCATCCCGCGTGTAACCGGCGATGTGCTCGGTCGCGCCCGCGAGTTTGGGAGCGGCGACGAGGAAGGCCGCCTCTGTCGGATCACCCTGAATCGTCCACTCCCCGGACTCCCCGGTGAGCTGGGCATCGTTCGCCAGGCTCCCGGCGGCGAGGAGCAGTCGCAGCTCGGCGTCGAGTGCCGTGCTGTCGGCGGCATCCTCGTCGCAGATCACTTCGCCGACCGGTCGGTAGCCAGTTCCCGTCACGATGGCACTGCCCGACGCTGTGACGATGCGTTCGATGGTCATCTCGTTGCGGGTCAGTGTGCCGGTCTTGTCGGTGCAGATCACGGACGCCGAGCCGAGCGCCTCGACCGAGCTCAGCTGCTTGACGACGGCGTTGCGGGTCGCGAGCTTCTGCACCCCGATCGCGAGCACCACGGAGAGGATCGCCGGCAGCCCCTCCGGCACGGCGGCGACGGCGAGCGAGGTACCGAG
>Ga0247804_10000858_pt1 | contig 14092 bp, 16 predicted proteins | sample UWRJL029104C1_FD_181142 | JGI IMG/M metagenome (GOLD analysis project Ga0247804, IMG submission 181142) | Plant litter microbial communities from Arlington Agricultural Research Station in Wisconsin, United States - UWRJ-L029-104C-1 | ecosystem: Environmental > Terrestrial > Plant litter >...
TGCTGAGATCACTTTTATTGCTTCTATCGAGTTCCTTAGTAGCTTAGGCTTTATAATCTTTGTGAACACGTTGTGAGGTCTCAGGTTGCTTTTGCCTCATCTAAAAGTCACTAATAGATATATAGATAGATATATATATTAGTAAATTCATACCTATATAGCCTTTTTTATTAGATATATTTGATTTATTCTATTAAGTGCTAATATCATGATTAGATATAATCTGAACGAGGATAATCAACTTCTGGTATATCTCTCTCTCGTAAAAACCTGTCCATGGACGAGTAGTTTCCTTGTGGTTCAGGTGCAAGTGTAGTATTTTCCGCAGGCGGCAGTAGCGTTTGCAATTCAATTTCATATATTAGCCCTCCCCTTTGGTAGTCAATTTGATCTCCATAATCTGTAAATGGTTTGTGTAAATCCTCCCACAATGCTTTCAGTCGACCAAAAGGCATCCAACCATTTAGATGCCGGCATATTTGAAGACCAATCAGCAAATTTTCCTCGAAATCCTCAACGTCTAACCTTCCACGGTAATCGATCATTGAACAGATTTTCGCTGCGCGGCTGAAGATATCATCCATGCTAGACTAGTCATGAAAAGCGCTCGTGTTGATTCCATCATCATAATTCAAACGGGTTACAGTGCGTTGTATTCTGACCAGCCAATCTTGCAAAGTGAGATCATCCGCAATGCTTGGGAATCCTCCTCCATCCAATTGAAACACTTTGGGGTCTGTGGAAAGGTCTCGAGAACTGTACTTCGTACGGAAGAGCTTATTTACATTGTAAAAGTCAAAGCATGCAACTCTGCAGTTCGCCTGGATGATTTCAGCAAAGCGCGCTTGTAAAAAAGGCATGGTTGCTTGCACATTTGCTTCGAAGTCTTGGGAAGGCATCATCACACGCGGCTTCAGCCAACTTGGAGACATTACCGCCGTCTTGTTCTGCTCTGCTGGCAGAGCTCTAGCGGTGGGTATCTCGGGATCTGATATATATTAACATCCTCAATAATAATTGAACGACGGCTGGGTTTTCCTCCAACGGCCGCGAAAACAACTAACGCAATTCTCAAATGAACGAGATAATGGCACTCACCTTTTGCTGTCTTGTGAATCTCATCACGGAGCCGTTTAAACGCCTTTTTCTCCCTTTCGCCATATAATAGTGGCATGTGTATATCGAATAAGCCCATAAGAGAATATGCCTTGTCTTCTTTACGCCTAGTATCCCGATTTTCTGCCCATGAGATTCGCTCATCGACAGAGAAACGAGACAGAGGACCCCTTCGAAGAGCATTAGCAGGAACCCCTGTAGCCTCGCAAAGTTGTCTCTCAAGTGACTTTTTGTCACCTAAATGTGTTCCCTCCCTGGAAAAGAAACTGACTGATGCCGGGGCAATAAGCTCCTGGAGGGTCCAACCTCGAGTGAACCATCTGCTTCTCCGAAAAGCAGGTTCCCACATAGACTTAGAGGCAGGATCTTGTCCATCGGAGTTATGTGTCAAAACATCCGACATGTACACATAACATCTAGCTGCTTCAGAATATCAGCGAAACATAGAATTGATAGCCTCTGATAGCTCGCTATTATTTGATTTGTCGATACAACAGGTGTCAACCCAGAAATATCGGAGACCATCGCGAGCAGCCTGCTCTGCACAAACTGGATCTTTTGGTAACCTGCCTTGGATTGTCCAGAGCCTGCTACGAAATCTTTAAAATTGACCTCTTGACTATCAGCTCCCCAAGTATGGGACAATATCGCATAGACAGGGATGTGGTCGATAAATTCTTCGGTAAGACGGATTTCTCCACTATCTTTACGCTCTAACAAACGCATGTTTAAGTGCCGCCGCTGGTGGGGTTTTAAGGGTCTCCAGTCACAGTAAGAGGATGGCGCCTCAAAATGAAGAAAGCGGTCTTGTATGTAGCCTAGCCTGGAGAAGTAAGAATTTCGTGATGTGAAGATATCTATGTATCGTAGTAAGCGGGGGATGGTGCCTGAGGCATGAGGCCACACAATGGAGGCTCTTGTAGGTAGTTGTCGGGTGGAGATTTCTGAATTGAGACGTATAGGACGTAGCAAATAAATATCACAGATGTGGGGTGCTGAGATTCTGCACAGAAGTTGATGCGAACATATAGAGCTAAAGCTGCCTGCCATTACTTAAAGCAATACTCTACTGCACGTGCAACTAGCCTAATACACTAGGTAACAGTTACTAGCTACAATAATATTGGTGCATATGGTGCCAAAAGAACTTACACGGACCTGACACCGAATTTAGTTTCTACTGACAGTATTATATCAGTGCAGCACCAAGACGTCCCATCTCCAAATCCCAAGCACAGGCCTAAACAGCAGATCACATGTCTGTGTTGGATGAACGAGCTGCTTGAGAAAACCTTCTAATGCTGGCGGAAGCTCTTTTCGCCCGTAGTTTTGGGTAAACCTCTCTCACACTAGACAGAAAATCGATTCCTTGCCCACATTGGCAGTTTTCCAAGCCTATCACGGATTGCACGTTCTGATGTTGGACCGTAAAGAACTTGCAGGAGAGCTGGGCTGCAGTCTGGAGTCAATGCGAGACTAAGGGTATTTATTTCCTGCTCTTCCACAGAAAGAAGTGAACAGTTTGACTTTTCATTACCTCACTACTAGTACCCGGCCAGTGTAAGCAAAGAATACGCATATCAACAGCCTACAGTGTAAGAATGCTTGATGTGCCAATCAAGTAGCTAGCATTTACAACTGGATTCAAGACAACTAGACGCGCTGTAGATTATTGTACCGAGCTAGAGCACACCTCAATAAGCTACGCCGAAAACCAACCACGGCCCAAATAGAATGCACCGCAACACCACTGTAAAAACGTCGAGTTAAAGTGGACGAGGAGGATAGGTCTTGGTACGGCCGCAGCCTACGGCAAATCAGTTGATGAATTAGTGTCATTGTAGAATTGGTTTCTTGTCGTATGCTTCAAGAATTCGGAAAGGGATTCGTTTCGTTGAATTCTCTATAATTGCTCCGTAGAGCGATGTTATCGAACAGACAGGAGAAAATGTGGCGCATAGGGCTGAAGAATCTAGATCAAGCGAGGCAAGCTCGGAGCACCTGTTTCCAAAATGGCGATTATTACTTCTCAATAGCAGGTGTTTCAACAACCTCAAATACTATTTTACACTCTAAAATTACTAATTCATCTTCCGCCAAGTCTATGCATTGGACTTCTCATGTCCTTGCTTGATAGCTCCATAATTTCGACAGTTGTTGTTACCATCGGAGAGGATTTTCAAGCCCTTTCCAGCATCAACTGGACTGCTCTCGCCTACACTCTATCGAATGTCAGGTGTGCAGTTCGGTTCACTAGTATTGGTGTTATTTCTGGTTGGAAAACTGCATACATCGTTATGTATCATATTTTACTCGTTCTCTGTAGGCTGTGGGTTTACGCAGTCGCTCAATCAGTTGATTGCGTTCAGGGCCCTGGGACCAAAGAATTATATTCCATTTTATTACGTCTTGTTACATATATAGTTTGAATATACACCGCCGCCCTAGTAGGTAATGTTGGCCGGAAATCTTATAATAGGGCAGGCAAGCACCGGATTTGAGTCGGACCAATGTTTAAAGAGGCAGTTAACAGTCGGGATAGCTAGCAAGTTGTTAGCTTCCGTGGCAGTAATAGAATTTGTCATTAAAAGGAGATAATTTCCAAAAAAGGGTTCTAGGTATAGAGCCTAGGATAGACGTTAGCCACAAGAGTAAAAAGGTAGAGAAAGAGAAATGATAATAGGAGGAAGAAACACGGTAAACTTTGTAACGGTCCCCAGTTCCCCAAAGGTCGGAGCGGATGTTATTCAGGGAAACGCCGCTTACAAATTGTTGTCTTATTAATAAGCAACCAGGACTAGGAACAGGTGAAGTGTATAACTTTGCGAAAGGATGCCCGGAGTTCGAAGGATTGGGGATGACATCAAATTTTGGTTTGTCTATCCTGGATTAAGATAGCGGGGGGCAATGGGAGGTGGGTTGCCTGGTGGATGGGTACATGAAGGGTTGATTGGATGTGTCGGAAATGGGAAACTGGAAATGGAATATAAGTGGTCGCCCCGGAATACAACATACAATATTAAGTATGTGTGGGGTAACCTAGACAAGGACAACAGGGAAGTTGTTACATTGATCTCCATCCTGTCCTATACTTACCTCTGTACTGTACGCAGAGTAATCGCCCTAGCTGAAACTTTCGTTTCTTCTTTTCTGCAATATTTCGAGTAAGGAGCGTTTGTGTTCACTATATATATCTTATCACATTGTCAACTTATATGTTTGTAAACATGCCTACAGCTGCCAACTACAAGCTCTCTGACTTCAGTGTATGTCTATACCAATTCCGCAATAACTTCCAGCGTTTTCTAATTTTGGCCCAGACATTCTACAATGTGATTGACAATCAGCTTACAACCACAGCGAAAACTCGGCGAGCAGTTAACCCTAGCACTGAACAGGTGCTTGCCGACGTGCCGATATCGACCCAGGAAGATGTTGACCGCGCTGTTGCAGCAGCCCAAGCGGCCTTACCGTCATGGCGTGATCTCTCTCAAGACGATCGCGGTGTTTATCTGAATAAACTCGTGGACTCAATTGACTCTCATCAGCAAGAGTTTGCTAAGCTGCTGGGCGAAGAGACTGGCAAGCCCCCCCAAGCCGTTGGCCTTGAGCTATTCCTGCTCAGCCACCAAATTCGACAAACCCTCAATTTTCGATTGGCCGAGGAACAGATTGAAGATACCGAAGATGTATGTTCTTAACTGCATGGCTCTCTCCTATGGCACACGAATCTTCTCCTGTGGTTTCTTCTAAAGCTCCTGCTGACGCGTTCGTGACTTGTAGCGAAGTATCGTGCTGCGCTATGTCCCTATTGGTGTAGGTGTTGGTATCGTTCCTTGGAACTTTCCTATGCTGCTCGGAATCGTTAAGCTTGTCTCCGCTCTGCTCGTAGGAAATACGTTCATTTGGAAAGCATCCCCATACAGTCCCTACACTTCTCTTAAACTGGGAGAGTTGTGTGCTTTGATCTTTCCGAAAGGAGTCGTTAACGTCCTTAGTGGCGAAGAAGACTTAGGCCCAATGCTTACAGCTCACCCTGGCGTCGCGAAGATCAGCTTCACAGGGTCGGTGGCTACCGGAAAGAAGGTAATGGCGGCATGTGCTAATACCCTAAAGCGTGTAACACTCGAACTTGGAGGTAACGATGTCGCTATCATTTTGCCAGATGCTGACCTTGCAACAACTGTACCCAAAGTATGCCTAGTCTCCATAGTAAGGAAATTCGAGAATACGCTAATTTACCATGTAAAAATAGGTAGCAACGATGGCTTTTATACTCTCTGGTCAGGTCTGCTTATGCATTAAGCGAATCTACGTGCACGAAGAAATCTACGACATGTTTCTCGCAGCCTTTGTTGATTTCGTCAAGAGTCTCAAGAGCGGAGGCCCTGCAGATGCCGAGGCTGCAATTGGACCGGTCCAAAACAGTATGCAATACGCGAAGTTATTGGATATGTATAGTCAAGTCTCTTCTCAGGGATGGAAGGTCGCGCACGGCGGCGAGCTGCCACCCTCCGAGGCAAGGCGTGGCTTTTTCCTCCAGCCAACTGTGATTGATAACCCACCGGAGGACTCACGTCTTGTTGTCGAGGAGCAGTTTGGACCCATTGTGCCCCTTCTCAGGTGGTCTGACGAGGAGGACGTCGTGCGGCGTGCTAATTCGTCTTTGATGGGCTTGGGTGGCTCGGTCTGGAGTAAAGACGTAAAGCGCGCTGAGCGCTTGGCGCGGCGGCTGGAAGCTGGTACGGTTTGGGTAAATTCCCATTTCGAGGTCGGCCCACAGGTTGGATTTGGAGGCCACAAAACCAGTGGCATTGGTGTCGAATCCGGTTTGGACGGGCTTAAAGGGTGGTGCAATCCCCAGGCGGTTTGGGTTAGAAAATAGAGGATGTTAACGATTACTCTGCTGTAGGCTGAGGGCTCAATTTATAGTTGGGTAACCCGATATTTGCACAACAGCTCCTTCTTTCTATGGTTTTAGCTTTGAGAACGGGGAGGAGAAGGTTTTGTGTAATTCAGACTTTTGGCTAATCAGATCAAGGAAATTTGAAGTGGTGCTTTGTGCGCGAAAAAAAGGCTTCCTGTTTTGAGTTTGGATGCTTGGAAAGATTGGATCTCTGTCAGTATCAAATGACTTGCTTATTATTACATAATACAAGCAACGTGATCGATTACTGATTTCATGGAGGACAGTTTGAAAGAGGCTAAGCGTGAGATCCGTGAATATTATTCACATCTATGCCTCTAGAAGAATAGAGACTGAGCCTCTATGAGTAAATTAGTATGAAGACTTAGAGATAGAATGGTTTAAGTGGCTAATGGCTTTTTTTGATTCATGTTGAAGGTGAACGAACCGTGATCAACTCGAGGACTTTCACGTTTATTTGAGTTTGTATTAACTTCTTTTAGTTGTGCTAGCTTATCATTAACCATATAACGAAAACTAATAGTCCTGCTTCATCGTCGTCGTTTTTTTTCCTCCGCTTATCTACTCTTGGCTGGTTTTTCTGATGTTTGAGATACAAAGCAAATAGCTGACGTATAAGTGTATGAACTCGGCACTAGGAAGCAACTCATTTTTTATGTACGTAGTCGCAGAGTTCTTCCCATTCTTAAACTTCGTCAGTGACTGTCTGGATTTGTCTTTTAACATGTGATTGCTCCATTTGTGTTGAGGAGGGTTCGATCTGGGTCATATTGATATCTTTCATCGTATGAGGATTCGAATTTAGGTAACTGGATAAGGAAGCTTCATCAGAATGTGATGTATCGATAACCTCATCAAGGTCGATAAACCTATAAGCCCAAAAGGAACAGTATACAAACATTGCTCCAGCGAAGCCGGAAACCACAAGATAGAATATGGAAGTCTGAGGACAATTTAGCATACTCTCGAAAAACAGAATTTAAACCCCACCTTTGCCCCAGCGGTGGAGCGCTCCCCGTTGAACAATGGCGTACAAACGTATAACGTTAGGCCGATCAAGAAAAACACGACCGCATACGCCATCAACATCATGGATGATTGCCACACAAAAACCATCTTCCACCGTGGCGTACACTCCTGATATACTCCTATACTATTTTGCTGTTCAATCTTCACAGCATCTCTGATTATCAAGGCAAGGTATTTCCAGTAGTAGCCGCTGGACTTGCGATCAGATGAGGGTGGTGCTAAACCATTGAAGATAAATGCTTGGGAAGACGACAGCAGAATCGCAAAGATGGAAAGTACTAAACTACAATACCACACTGCAGGACCAATCCAATGTCCATTGTCAACGGGGGCCCATGAAAAGCAGCCTATTACTGCTGCCGCCAGGATTGTGCTCTATCTTTTAGTCAATAGTGTATCACCACTGAACAGTTCACAGATCGAGCAGTACTCACTGCGATCTGAATATAATGTAACTCGTATAGTTTTCGTTTTCGCCATCTAGATAGCAAAATGACAAGTTTAGACCGTTGTCCATTATGTTTTACACATTCCGTGATATGCAAAATAGGTGAAAGCGTATTTTGGTGAAAAAACCTATAATATGGAAGCGTTCCCAAGGTGACAGTTATTCGGATTATCCAGGTCGCGAAAGCTCGGTACAGGGTCTTCGTTGAAACCAAGTCATATTAGTATAGGGTGAATACTTAGAGTGATACAGATGCCCAGCGGCGAGTTACGCACCCTGATAATCCCTATCCTTTTGATGTCCTGAGCCATTACTTTTATAAGTTAGGAAGAAGCATAGATCTTTACTCTCGGGTTACTGCCACGGGCTACTAGCCTTTTGAATCTCGAACAGATTTGAACATGAGGGTGTGTAAAGAGTCTCGTAAGGCTGACATGACGTGGTGTTGTGACAATGAGGAGGCTGAAAGCGCCATGTCTCGTACGATACACTCAGGCTTTCAATAGTCTGTTTAAGTGTACCATTTAGTCAGCCTTGAGACCTCGGAACTTTGCACCTTAATCTTCAGGCAATGTTTATTATGAAAAGGCTAGATTTGCTACTCACTTTGTCCGCCCTCTAGATATGTTTACAAACTTAAGAAAACTATAATGAGCGTCTCTGGAAAATTAGTCAATATATGTAGGTTCTTTTAGGTCTACGGCAGTGTTAATATATAAGTAAGCTTCCTATGAGGCTGGAGCAAACAGTGACAGACATGGAGTGTAAGATCCCCCCTAAATGTTCGACTACTTAACATGCTCGCTCATCCTCAAAATTGATATAAAACAATTCTATTATACATCTATGCATTGATATGAGGCATTGTATGCTCTTTACAAGTGATTCTAATGCTAATGATGTGATGGTGGTTTATAATCTCGTATTATCCTGTGTCTTTCGATCTCTTCTCTCTGCTCTGCTTCATCATAGATGGCATGATGTTGCATCAAGTGACTAACATACTCATTCCTGTTTTCCCATCGCTTGGTCGCTGCCTGATAACAGTCACAATCGTACGAGGATTCCAAGGCATACCTTTCCCAGCGGGACTCATCCAAAGATCGCAATCGTCGCCGGCGAACGAGCTCGGTAGCCAAGCGTTGAATTTCCGAACTCCTCGTGTTTTCTACCCAGCAATTGAATGCACTAGTAATCTTTTTTTTGGTCTTTTCTCCTGTAGCTTTAGGCTTCCACTCGTCAAAATCAAGGCCATGCAGTCCACCTGGCTCGTTGAGTCGAAAGTAGCTAAATTCATGAGCCTCCCGTTCTGATTCTCGTTTTACTGCTTGGTGGGCAGGATCTGGGTCGCCTGCAACATCAAACCCAGCTCTTATTACATCTATAGTTCTTCGCTTGTGTCGATTGGGTAGATCTCTTCCAGTTCCAATACTCACAAAAGTTCCAATCTTCTCATTGGATGAGTTGACTTCGTGGAACGCTTCCTCAGATGGGTTATTGACTCGTCCAAAACCGCCATCAATGAAAGTTACCTTATCATTCACATTCCCTGACATCTGGCTGTTATTTGTGCTTTGGGTTTGGGCATGGCGTTTGACTAGCACTTCCATCGGCGCAAAGTACAATGGAGCTGCAGTTGCAGCCATGGCAACCTTCCATGTTGGGAATTTTGTCGCGGCTCCCGGATTTCTTGGATAGCTATCAGCGAGTGGCCCTTCAATTCTTCCATTTGTTTCCAGACCTCGATCGGTACCTAGCAGATAATGGTTATATGAGCGCATAATGTAGGGGCTGTCTATGGTAGCAACAGAGTTGCCTTCCTTTCTATATGCAAAAACAAACCTATCGAACATTAGGAATTGCCTAAACAGTACGAAGCAGATGTATGGTTCTCACACTTTGCAGGTGTCTCTCGCTGTCTTGAATTTGCTTTCTTCGTCAGTGTGAGCAGAACTTTCACCCCGTCGTCTTCGTCCAATTACATCTTGGATGACACTTTCCAATCTGCGATTGTTGTACTTTGGGCGTCTTAGGAAAAGCATTGGGAGTCGTGTTTGGTGAAAGATTCGAGGTTTGCCAAATACGACTCCAGCCATGTTCATATACTCAGCTATGCAATCGTCAACGGTCATACGATACCGTCCTAGCATTATCGCTATAAGACTTTTAAGAGTTAGCTGCTACTTCCTCGCTCAATGACTATCATATCAGAAAGTATACCTTCCAGTGCTCGTTCCGCATATATAGTCGAAGTAGTGGCAAGGAAGAAAATGTCCCTCATTTGAGGACGCAGAATGACTGCCATTTTGCGAATTTGGAAGCCGTTGATGTGAGACATGTAATGGTTCTGGACAGGGAAAGAAACTGGAGGGTGCTTCATTTCTTTCCCCTGTACCATCGGTAAAATTCAGCTCTAATTGTCTTATCTGTGACATTAGATTTTGGAGGATAAAAAGACTGTAGAGTCCTTTAACGCCACCGCCGTCCAATGAAGTAGTTAGCTATTGGTACTTGGAGATAAGGAATCAATTTACCAAAACTAAGAATATTTTTAGTGTCCCAGGGTTGGTCTTCACTTAGAAATATGCTGCTGTTACTGGGTTTCGGGACCGCTTGATAGAGGCGATGCCGTGGAATTGGCTTTGATTCTTCTTTCCCCTTGCTTCTTGACGAGGGACTGGTGTATCCTGAGACAAGGGACCCGTTAGAGGTTACGCCTGACTGGCTTCTGCTGTGTTCCAGCAAAATTGAAGACCCATTTCTGATGATGAAGATGCCTTCGTGGCTCGAATGAGAGGAAGCTTCGGAATGCATGGGGAGTGGCTGGGCCAACGAAGTAGACAAATGAGATATTGCAAAGACTGTTCAAGATAGAGCATTTTTGAATGCTGAAGAAATGTATGAAATATTATAGTCTGGCGTTTGCACTTCATTTTTGCAACCTGACTGGAACCTCCGAGCCTGATTGTCTTCCCGGTCACCGAGGCCAGAGGCGGTAGTGCGTGTTATCAAAAGAAGAGAGGACTAGCGATAGCAAGGGCTGAAAAGAACCGAAGGCTGGTGATCACCGCCCCAATATCCGTAGTTACGTTGGCCAACATTGCTCGAAGTAGCAATGTTGGCGTTTAAAAAGGGTGACAGTCTGACTATACACATCCGTGAGACATAATCTCAGCCAGAGTAGAAATCAGGCCTACGGAGTATGTTTAGGGGGTGCCATGTTGACAATGCCACAGAAGGCTTTCTTCGAGAAAGAAAAGGAAATTAGTTCAATGGAACCACTTCGAGTTTTATGACAATCTTTGATGACTTAAGAGCTAATGGAAAGTCTCTATGAGCTTGAATAAGCGTACTGAGCATTCCTTTAATCATGAGCAGGTCATGCCCACGGATAGAAAATATATATATGAAAAGGCGGTGCGGTTACACGAGCCTCTCCAATACGCCCACTTTGTAGTTCACTCCATATTGAGAAAGCCAAGGCGGGATAAACGCCCAGCTTCGCGAAATGTGGTGAAACAGTATGCAGCCGTTGGCGTATTTGCAGACTATGGTTCAGCTCGAAACTTCATGCGTGCTCCTCAATTCAGAAGAATAATACATCAAAGGAGATTCGCTGTTAGCATAAACTTTATCCAGGGGTTCAGTATTCTATATGTACGGCTGGATCATCTAAACCTATTTTCAGGCTTCCCAGATAGAAGGGAGTTTGGATGCTTCTCTCATCCCCAAAAACCTGTCATCTTTCCTATAAAAGGCTGATTCCTCCACCCATATTCCCTGGCTCTCATGATAGCCCTTCCTCCTCCATACATCAGTACCGTTCAATACTTAACCCTACATGGCACGTTATAATACTGCTTCCAAGCCATCCCCTGCTCAGTTCACAGCTCGTCGTGGGAAAACTCGAAGCTGGCAAGGCTGGGAACGGGGCCTTGTTTACAATCCTGACAAACAATCCTTCAGGATACGAAAGATCGCCAAAATCGAGAAAGGTACGCGTGGTTCAATTGCTTACACTAATTCGATTGACAAACCCGTAGATCCCGCAGTACGGTACCTTAATTGCAAATTACCATTACGACAAAAGTCGGTCGAGTTATTTCGAGAGGGAGATCAGGTGACCACGGCTTCTGGGCAGAAGGAAGGGAAGATATTCATTGGTGCCCTAGATTTAAGGAGGTTGTCATTTATGGATCAAGTTTCGCGCTTTGTTGGCCAACTTAGGACTTTGTATATTGTTAACTCCCCAAGTTCTGAGACAAGTTTGCGTTCAGAGCCTCGTGCAAGTAGCCTCATCTAAACAGTCCACTTGCTGCACATTGCTGCAACACTTCAGCAGACAGGCTTGCTAGGACCAAAAGCATGCATTAATTCTGACTTACTTGTTGGGGATAATTTAAGTGTTAATCGGACTACTATGTCAAGGTTTGGAGAAGATAAATCTACCAGGGAGGCATTACATGGTAACCTACAATTTATAAAGTATATGAATGTCAAACATGAATCTACTTAAACTGAGCAGTTTATTTCATATGATCATGCTAGTTAATGGGAAAATTAAAGCTGTGCGAAAATATGGCACAATCACGTAGTTTAGATCATTCCGTATAGAGACATTGTGAAAGGTTTGACGAAAGTGCAAATGCATAAATGCATGAATGCCGGAGTATTCATTTCGCAGACTTCACGAGAGTAGGCTACTGCATAACAAATGGTGCAGTAATATATGGATAACGGAAGACAAAGAAAACTCCTCCAATTCTAAAGCTGCCCACTAAATAGTAAAAATATTACATCTCGGGATATATTTGTACCTCAAATTAGACATCCTCCCGGATGTTCATATTGCCGAGGAAGCACGAGAAAGTGGTAGTATCGCTATTTTCGATCTTATCAGGGGCAAGGCGATCATGTACTCAGTCATAAATGACTATGTTCGATCAATCGACTCAGACAACCCAGTACAAGCCACTCTGAACGGAGACACTGCTGCAAGGTCGATGCTTGATATCTAGCACAAGTTTACCTTTGTTGAGAAGCCGGGATTGTCTTACTTCCCCAGTAACGGTTTTAAGTAGAGTAAGGTCTTCAATATCACGGAAGACTGGAACATTGATGAGTACCGGTCAGAAAAATGAGTCGCGGTACGATATCATGCATCTTCTCTCAGAGCTCTTGCCATTAAATCTTCCGACTGTAGAAAAAGACTTGCTTATTCTAATGGCGGCTTATTACGGCAATATCGAGGGTTATGTCAAGCTGCGGCGACCTACCATGATTCTCTGGGAGTTGAACTGCTGCGTACATGGAATTTATCACAATACGATGTTTGCTATATGGTGGTCTAAACAGGAGCCGGCCAATCATGATCGGGCTATTGAACAGGCTATCAAAGCAGGCTTTGTGATGAATGATGTTTTAGCTCCAATAACCGCAGAAGATGATGCTAACTCCCTTCCTACTCTTATATCACATCCCAAAGTAGCAACAGAGGCGACCTACCATGCGCTAGCAAAATACAAGCCTGCAATGGTGCCATACATGCTTGAGGCGTGCATAATGGGACGCATGTACGGACTTTTTTACAGAACTTCTAAAGAATGCGAACGAACCAGACTTAGCGAATCTCGTCAAGCAAAAAATCACGGATCCATGGTTTCTCGATGCAATGAACAGACGCATGAAGCAATTCAACGGTACGCCGGACGTGTCTAGCTCCAGTAATATCTCGGAAAACCTGCCGTGGCGCAATGCTGCCCTTCCACGATATATGCATGCATGTCTAGTGCCCATAATAATCATTTTCCAACATCTTAGGATGACAGGTTGTATATCGATGTATCATCCGTGGAGCTGTTGGCCTGCCTGCCAAAAGAGTGGATACCTCCGAGAAGTGCAGAAGGTCTCATAGAGCTTGATTACTCGGAATGGCCGCCTTACTAAAAAGTCTAGAGCTTTGGCATCCGAAGCATCAGCATGTTTGGGTTTGTTCCAGATGTTAACAGTGTTTATCAATCATAGTTTTCAACTTGAATAGTTGAGCATGATAAATTTACAGGCTCCAGTAAGTCTTAGTTTGATTTGAAACAATCTTACTTGTGCAGTAAAGTTCCTCTAAATAAAAAACACCCTGACTCTTCTAACTCCATTTACATACCATGTCCTCAGGCCCTATTTTTCTTTTACACGTTTTGTTTGCCAAGTCATATGAAGTCACTGCATTGACCCAACATTTATCAAGGAATTGCAGGAGGGAGAATAAGACGGCTAAATAGCGAAATTATTCACAACCAGCGATAATGTCTAGGGTTTGGTTTGAGCCACAATTTCTGTCCAAAACTTGAGATTGATTGTCTAGCTGATGGGAGAGCATCTGAATTACGTGCTATGGTTCGTTTATTATCTTGCTTTTTACTCCTCTGGAGAGCGTGCGCATCTGTTGAAAAGAGCATTACACTATTACGGTACGATTATGTTCTTCTGTAAAGGTCAGATTATAATAATAACGATATATCTTCACAACGTTTTGGCACATCTACTACTCCCAAAATTTCCGAGTTAATTAAACC
>Ga0247804_10000861_pt1 | contig 14061 bp, 15 predicted proteins | sample UWRJL029104C1_FD_181142 | JGI IMG/M metagenome (GOLD analysis project Ga0247804, IMG submission 181142) | Plant litter microbial communities from Arlington Agricultural Research Station in Wisconsin, United States - UWRJ-L029-104C-1 | ecosystem: Environmental > Terrestrial > Plant litter >...
GAACCCGTTTTCGACCCGCGATGAATTAAAGACTTACTGCCTCGATGCCCGGCCGGTGGCCCTGCTCATGGGGGCCGCCACGCAGCTCACGCCCGCCGCCCTGGCCGCCGAGCAGGGCCGCGACTGGCTGCCCCGGCAGGTGTTCGTGCTGGAAGCGGCGGGCATGCGAGCCGCCCCCTTTCGCCCCTGGGCCGAGCTGCTGGCGGCGGGCGGCGGCCCAGCCGATTTCGTGCGGGCGGCCCAGGCTACCACGGCCGCCGACGCTTCTTTTCTGCTCTATACCTCCGGCACCACCGGCGAGCCCAAGGGCGTGCTGCGCACCACGGCCTCGTTTCTGGGGCTGGCGGCGGGCAATAAGGAAAAGGGCTGGCTGGGCCGGCAAACCGACCGGTTTACGAACCGCCTGGCGGTGCTGAGCCTGCTGCCGCTGTACCACCTGGGCGGCATCGGCACGCTGTTTACGGCGCTCAAGCTGGCCAATGTGCGCACGGTGCTGCTGAGCCGCTTTCACCCGGTGGTGGCCCTGCAGGCGACGGCCGGCGAGCGCTGCCGGTTTCTCATTGGCACACCCTACATGCTGCAGGCCATGATGGCGGCCCAGCCCGCGCAGCGCGTCAATCTGGAAGCGGTGCTGGGGGTGGTGTTTGCCTCGGCGGCGGTGAACGGGGCCATCCTGGAGCGGGTGCTGCACGAGCTGCCCAAGGTGCAGTTTTTCACGGTCAGCTACGGGTCGTCGGAGGCGGGGGCGGTGGCCAATGGCACCTGCCTGGTGAATAAAAAGACCAGCCTGGGGTTGACCTTGTTTCTGCGGCTGCTGCGCGGGGCCGGGGTGCTCAATGGCCTGCTGCCCTTCGAGGTATTTGGCCAGACGCCCTACAGCATCTGCGGGCGCATCGACAAGGCGGTGGAAGTGGCCACCATCGACCTGCAGACCGGCGCGCTGCTGCCGCCCGGCGCGGCCGGCGAAATCGTCATTCGCAGCCACCGCGTGATGCGCTATGCCCGCGCGCAGGCCACGGCCGAGAGCTTCCGCCCCGACGGCTGGTTCCGCTCGGGCGACGTGGGCTACGTGGACCCGCGCGGCTGGCTGGTGGTGTCGGACCGCCTCAAGCGCCTGATTTCGCGGGGCGGCGAGAAGATTTCGCCCGTCGAAATCGAGGGCGTGCTGCTGCGCCAGCCCGGCGTGGCCGATGCCTGCGTGGTGGGCGTGCCCGACGAGCTATACGGCGAGCAGATTGGTGCCGTCGTGGTGGCCGAGCCCGGCGCCACCCTCGACCCCGAAGCCCTGCGTACGGCCCTGGGCACCCACCTGGCGCGCTTCAAAGTGCCCACGCACTGGCTGCAGCTGCCGGCGCTGCCGGTGTCGGCCACCGGCAAGGTGGCCAGCGCCGAGGTGCGGCGGCTGGTAGTGCAACACGTTTCGCAAACCCCCGCCTAGCCATGCGTAAGTATTATTCCGGCATCACGGTGTTTAAGCTGGTGGGGGCGCTGGTGGTGCTGTTTGGCCACATCCGGCTGCCCGAAGTGTATGGGCAGCTGGCCGCCCATTTCATCGGCCTCAACCAGGCCATGGCCTTCACGGTGCCGTGCTTCTATATCGTGTCGGGGTTTCTGGCCTACAAGGGCTGGGCGCAGGCGCCCAGCCCGGGGCGCTACATCCGGGGCTACCTGGGCTGGCTGGGCGGGGCCTACGTGGTGCTGTGCCTGTGGCACGTAATCACCAACACGCTGCCGGCGCTGGTGGCCGGCTACCAGCAGCACACCCTGCCGGTGCAGCAGCTGCACTGGCTGTTTGAGGTGGTGTTTGTGAGCGGACCCTCGCTGGCGCTGTGGTTTATTCCGCCGCTGCTGCTGGGCGTGGGGGTGGCGTATTTCTTCGAGCGCCGGGGGCAGCTGCGCACGGCGCTGCTGGTGGCGGCGCTGGGCTTCGGGCTGGCGCAGCTGGCCGATGGCTCGCTGCGGGGCCTGGTGGAGGCGCTGGGCGGCGCCGGCTGGGCGCCCTACCAGCTGCGGCAGGAGTGGCTGCTGCGCACCATGCTGTCGGGCTACCTGGGCATCGGGCTGCCCTCGGTGCTGCTGGGGGTGGTGGTGGCGCGGCACGAGGCCGCGTTTCTGGGCCTGGGGGCCCGGCGGCTGGCGCTGGTGGCCGGCCCGGCCCTGGCCCTGGAGCTGCTGCTGCTCAACTGGGCGCTGCCGGGGTATCCCTACCGGCTGCTGTGCAGCATGGTTCCCATCAGCCTGCTGCTGTTCTACGGCGTGCTGGCCATCCGGCTCGATGGCATCCGGCGCTACCATGCGCTTATCAACCGCTTCAGCGCGCTGTCGTTTTTCACCCACATGTACCTCATTGCCCTCAACCGGGCCCTGCTGGGCGTGGTGGGCCCCGACCTCAGCCCCCGCCAGGCGCTGGCCTGCTGGCTGCTCACGGCGGCCGAGGTGGTCCTGCTCACGGCCCTGCTCACGGTGGTGCTGCGGCGCTACCCGGCCCGGCGCCCCGTGCCCGCAGCCGCATCCGCGCCCGAGCCCGCCGCCCTGGCCGAGGCCCGCCGCTAAGCGGCGGCCGGCCCCGGCGCTCGCCGCCGGCTAGGCGGCGGGTTTATTCTTCGGCTTGGCGGGCTTGGACTGCGTGAAAATCTTCTGGTCGTAGAGAGGCTTTACCCGCTCGGGCTCGTCGATGTGCATTTTCACCTGGTCCAGCAGGTTGAGCTTCAATTGGCGGGCGCCGGCTTTGCGAAGCTTCCGTTCTTTCTTGCTGTCGTCCTGCACTTCGCCTTTGCTTTCGCCCTGGTCCTTGCGGGCGTCGGCGAAGGCTTTTTTCAGCGCGAGGGTGCTGGTGTTGAGCGCCGCGCCGAGGTCGTTTTTATAAGTGGTGGTGAGGGTAGCCACGCGGTCAAGCAGGCGGGGAAGGGTATCGAGCGTCACGCCGGTATGCTCGCTCCGGCCCTTGGGCAGAAACAAGGTAAGGGCTTCGGAATTGGGCTTGGTGCGGGTGAAGATGTAGGGCACGTCCACCCCGTAGTTTTACCTATTTTCAAATCTTTTTTTGCCAATAAATAGAACCGCTGAAAAAAGCTGACTCCAGGCTACCGGGCTCCAAACGTGTGCCAAAACCACCAGCCCGCCAAGCCAAACACCAGCCACAGGAACTTTGCTTCGGCCGACAGTGGCTTCCGGCGTTCGGCAGAGCCACCGAAAAGGTCGGATGCGCCCGGAACAAACCACCCAATCAGCAGCGCGGGTATCAGCACCAGCACCACGCCCAGTACTCGCGTCCACTTCGAATCAGAGCCGGAACCCATAAGCCGGTCTGCCTACGCCTTCTTCAAAAACTCCGTTTTCAGCACCATCGTGCTGCCGCCGGCGCGGCCTTCCACCTCGGCGGGCGAGTTGGTGAGGCGGATGTTCTTGACCACCGTGCCGCGCTTGAGCGTCAGCGACGAGCCGCGCACTTTGAGGTCTTTGATGAGGGTGACGGTGTCGCCCTCGGCAAGCAGGTTGCCGTTACTGTCTTTGACGTCCATAAAATCAGAATAAGTTAAGCGTTAAGCGCATTCCACACCCGCAGCAGGCCAAACAGCAGCATCGGCGCCACCGTAATGGCTACCACTACGCTAATGGCAATGACAGTCGGCCCCGACTCGATGCGCTTGCTCAGCAGCCAGCGCAGCAGCAGAAACAGCAGGATGTCCAGCCCCGCCAGGGCCAGGAAAAAGGGAAGGCCGAAGGCGGCGACGGTTTCTTGCATGCGTTTACGGTTGCTATTATTGCTTGTAGAAAGTGGTAACGATTTGGTCTTCGTCTTCAGTCAGCATCGTGCGGGTAGCCGCTTTGCCGACGATTTTCCATTCGGCCATGTACGTACCGGCTCCATCAGATAATAAAGCTTGCAGTCGATAAGCTATGCCAGTCTTTTGCAGCCGAAATGAATCCGGATTTGGCTGGTAGCGCAGCCCTGCACCAAACCAGGGATTGTACATGTCAGTTACTTTCAACTCATAGCGTACGCCATTCAGCAGTAAGGTAGCCTTCCTCAGAATATACTGGGGCAATTCGCCATCGGTACCAAAAACGGGGCGGCCGTTTACGGCATCTAAGTCCTGATAAGAGGCGTGATAGGTGCCGCTGGTTTTGCCTGCTGCGGCGAAAGGAGCACGTTGTAGCGTTAACACCCCTCCGTGCGCCAATCGCAGCGTGGCGGTTTGAGCTTGCGAACTCAGTACAGCCCAGAGCAGCAGCAGCAACGTGCAGACAACCTGTTTCATGATTCCGAGAGAGCTTTACCCCCGCCACGCCTTCACCGTGTCCACAAACACGCGCACGTTGTCCGCGTCGGTATCGGGGTACACGCCGTGGCCGAGGTTGGCAATGTGCGGGCCGCCGGCAAACTGCCGCAGCATGGCCTCGGTGGCCGCTTTTACCTGCTCGCGGGTGCCGTAGAGGGCCGCCGGGTCGAGGTTGCCCTGCAGGGTTTTGTCGCCGGCCTGGGCGCGCACCTGGGCGGGGTTCTGATTCCAGTCGAGGCCGATGGTGCGGCAGGGGAGGGCTGCAAAATCCTCCACGGCCCACCACGCGCCCTTGGCGAAGACGGTGACCGGCACCAGCGGGGCCAGCGCCGCGCAGATTTGCGCAATGTAGCGGCTCGAAAACTCGGCGTAGTGTGCCGGCGGCAGAATGCCCGCCCAGGAGTCGAAAATCTGTACCACATCAGCCCCCGCCGCCACCTGTGCCTGCAGGTAGGCAATGGTGGTGTCGGTGATTTTCTGCAGCAGCTGGTGGGCCAGCGCGGGCTCGCGGTAGAGCAGGCGGCGGGCCTTCGAGAAGGTTTTGGAGCCGTGGCCCTCCACCATGTAGGCCAGGATGGTCCACGGTGCCCCCGCAAAGCCGATGAGCGGCACCCGGCCATTGAGGGCTTGCTTGGTGATGCGCAGGGCCTCCAGCACGTAGCCGAGGTGCTCGTGCGGGTCGGCCACGCGCATCCGCTCCACGTCGGCCGCGTTCTGGATGGTTTCGGGGAAGAAGGGCCCGCGGGCCTCAATCATCTCGTAAGTCAGGCCCATGGCCTCGGGCACCACCAGGATGTCGGAGAAAATGATGGCCGCGTCCACGTCGAGCGCGTCGATGGGCTGGATGGTCACTTCGGCGGCCAGCGCGGGCGTCTCCACCAGCTCCTTAAAGCCAGACAAGCGGCCCCGCAGGGCGCGGTATTCGGGAAGGATGCGGCCCGCCTGGCGCATCAGCCACACGGGCGTGCGCTCGGTAGCTTCGCCACGGGCGGCACGGAGGAAAAGGTCGTTTTTCAGCATAATCGGGCGCAAAGGTACGGCCGGAAGTAGCGCGGACTTTGTAGTCCGCGAGTCAGATTTGTCGAACGTTCACACTCGCGGACTACAAAGTCCGCGCTACTTCCAACCGTTCCGGACGCTGTCCGGACGCATCAACTCTCCATTTCCCGTCACCGGACGGCTGTTTTTTTCCACCGGACGGTGTCCCACGCTTCCGGACGGTATCCCCACCCACCGGACGCCCTACCGGCTCAAACCCGGAAACAAGGCCCCAATCGCCGTCGCAAAGAAGTTAACCCCAATGGCTAAGGTGATGAAGCCCATAATCCGCGCCAGCGCTGCCATGCCCGGCTTGCCCAGCACCCGCGTGAGCCGCAGCGACGAGGCCAGCACGATAAAGCTGGCCAGCGCCACCAGCGCAAACCCCGCAATGGTCATGATTTTATCCACGTAAGTCGGCCGGATGAGGCCAATGCAGATGGCCATCGAGCCCGGCCCCGACAGCATCGGCATGGCCAGCGGCGTGAAGCTGATGTCGTCCTTATGGGCGCTTTCCTCCAGCGTATCCGGCCCCACCCGGTCGCGGTTGGCGCCCGGCGTCAGCAGGTCGAAGGCCGAGCGCATCAGCAGCACGCCCCCCGCAATGCGCAGGTGCTGAATGTTGATTCCGAAGAAGTTGAGAATGTACTGCCCGCCCAGGTACGCCACGCTCAGAATGGCTACCATATATAAACAAGCCCGGAAAGCCGTGCTCAGGCGCTCCGCGCCCGTGTCGTGGCTGGTGAGGGTGAGAAACACCGGCATGGCCCCGAACGGGTTGACCACCGAGAACAGCGTAGAGAAGGTGGCGAGCAGAATTTCCATAGCAGGGCAAAGGTAGGGGAGGCAGCACGAGGAGCTCCCCTCCTTGGAACCGAAGGTCGGCGAAGCCAAAGGAGGGGATGTGAGCGCCGAAGAGGCGCGAACGGGCCGGCGCCCGTCCGCGCCGCCTGAACGACGCAGTAATTCTTTCTCGTTGCGGTAAAACCACTAATCTCCCTAACGGCGCGACCGGGCCAACCACCCCCGTTGCGCTTGCAGCGCAACATCCCCTCCTTGGAAAGGAGGGGAGTTTCGCCCTGCCGCTACCTTTACGGCCCCCAGCCGTACAGCGGCCGTCCCCCTCGTACATTTCATGACTCTTTATTACTGTTTCGCGCCCGCATGTCCGTTCTTTTAACTGCTGCCAACTGGCTGGTGTACCTGGTGGGCAGCATTGGCTTGCTAGCGACGGCGCTCCCCCTCTGGCGCCAAACCTACTGGTGGATTCGGGCCTGCGACTTCCCGCGTCTGCAAATCGTGGCCGGCCTGGCCCTGAGCCTGATGGCCATCCTGCTGCTGCCGCACGCCCATACCTTCTGGGATACCTTTTTCACCGTCAGCCTGGGCGTGGCGCTGGTGTACCAGTTCAGCCGCATCTGGCCCTACACGCCGCTGCACCGCAAGCAGGTGTCCGACGCCACCCGTCCGGCCGATGACGCCGCCAACCACCTCAGCTTGTTGGTGACCAATGTGCTGATGTTTAACCGTGACGCCTCGCGTTGCCTCGGTCACATCCGCCACTACCAGCCCGACGTCATCCTGGCCGTCGAAACCGACGACTGGTGGCTCAGCCAGCTCGACCGCCTCAGCGAAACCCACCCCTACACCTGCCACGCCCCGCTGCCCAATACCTACGGCATGCTGGTCTTCTCGCGCCTGCCGCTCCACAACGCCCAGATTCGCTACATCCTCGACCCCGAAATTCCCTCCTTCCACGGCTGCGCCGAAATGGGCAACGGCGTGCGCGTGAGCATGCACTTCGTGCATCCCAAGCCGCCCGCGCCCAAAGAAGCCAAAACCAGTACCCGCCGCGACGCCGAGCTACTCGTCGTCGGCAATATCATCCAGCACCACGACGGCCCCACCATCGTGGCCGGCGACCTCAACGACGTGGCCTGGTCCCACACCTCCGAGCTCTTCCGCCGCCTCTCGCGCCTGCTCGACCCGCGCATCGGCCGGGGCCTGCTGCCCACCTTCCACGCCGACTACCGCCTCCTGCGCTGGCCCCTCGACCACGTCTTCCACTCCGCTCACTTTCGGCTACAGGACCTCCAGCGCCTCACCCACATCGGCTCCGACCATTACCCCATCTACATCCGCCTCAGCTACGAGCCCCAGGGCTGGCAAACCCAGGAAGCCGAACTCGAACAGCCTGACGAGGACGACGTGGACGAAGCCAAAGAGAAAATTCAGGAAGGCATTGAGGACGTGCGTAATGATAATGAATAATTAACAATTGATAATGAAGACTCGCAAGTCGTGCTCTCCAATCTTCATTATTAATTGTTAATTATTCATTGCCGCCTGCGCCATCGTTACCGAGTCGGTTTCGACCAGCAGCATATTTTTCAGCACAATGGTGCGGCCATCGTTGGTGACGTACGTGGGGCGCAGCCGCAGCCCCAGACGCATCGGCCGCCGCCGCCGGTCGGCCAGGCCAATAGCAAAATTGCGCAGGGCCGGCAGGGCATCCTTGCCCAGCAGTTTTGTGGTATTGAGCTCGAAAGTAAGCGGAACGCCGACGGCCGCGCCACCGGCGGGCAGCGTGGCGTTGGGCGTGGCGCGCTCGCTCCCAAGGAGCTTGTCATCCAGGAAAACCTCGTAGTCAATCGTGCTGATGCGCTGGGCGCTGAGCGAGGGGTCGCGCACATCGAGCAGCAAGCTCATGCGTAGCGGCAGGCTGCCATTCACGTAGCCCTGGATGAGCTGGCTGCGCTGCTCCAGGTTCACGTCGGCGGGCTCGCGCCAGGCGCGGGCGTCGAGGCCGCCGAGGCGGGCTTCGTCGATGCGGGCGAGGCTGAACTTCAGCGTGGGGCCGGTGGGCGTTTCCGAAGTCTGGTCGCGCAGGGTGCAGTGCGTAAGCAGCCCCAGTACACTAACGCCCAGCAGGGCGCGTAGCTTAACCTCTGATTTCTTCATAATAAGGTGGTGATGCCGGAGTGAGAATGCGCACAATTACCCAGCCGATGCTACAGATAATGCCCAGTACGAGAATTCGGAAGCCATGCCGCTGGTCGGAGGCCGAAAAAGCAGCCACCTGGCGGCCGTCGGGCAGCGTTTTGCGATGCCGGTAGAGGTGCCAGCCAATGAAAATGGCCAGAAATCCTCCCAGCAGAGCCAGGATATAGCCCGCGACTACCCAACCGGTCTGGTCTTTCTCGGGTTTGGCTAGCTCGGCATTGCGCTGCTGGCGTAGCCCTTGCAAAGCATCCGCCGATATATCGCGGCCCCGCTCGCGCAGCAACTGGCCGGCCAGCGACACATCGAAGCTATTCCATTCATCGGGCTTGGACAGGACATCGAACAGCTCGGCATCGCTGAATTTGAACAGATAATGGTCGGGGTCAACCTCCGCCATCAACTGCTGGTGGGCCTCGCTTTCCAGCCGCCGCACCCACTCAAAATCGGCGGGCGACAGCTTCACCACCACGCGGCTAAACGAGGCATTGTAGGCAAAGCTGGGGTCGAAAACGGCCGACTGTCCCCGCTCTACTGCGGTTTCGTAAGGAATGCCCTTATGCTGCAAGATGTCGAGCAGCGGCTGCGCGGCCTCGGCCGAAAGGTAGGATTGATAGGGCTGTAAATCTTCCATAAAAACGCCAAAGGGCGGAGTAAAGAAACGCAAAAAGGCCGGAAACCCTGCGGCTTCCGGCCTTTCGTTCAGCTGCTGAACCTAGTCAGCAGTCATCGGCAATTACTTGCCGACTTCTTCGTAGTCCACATCGGTCACGTTGTCGCCGGCCGGTTGGCCGCCCTGGGGCTGGCCGTCGCCGCCCGGGAAACCGCCGTCGGGCTGGCCGCCCTCGGCGCCACCAGCGGCGTACATTTCCTGCGAAGCGGCCTGCCAGGCGGCATTGATGGCCTCCATGGCCGAGTCAATGCGGGTGAGGTCCTTGCTTTCGTGGGCCGATTTGAGGTCGGCCAGCGCGCCTTCGATGGCGGTTTTGTTGCCACCGCTCAGCTTGTCGCCGTACTCTTTCAGCTGCTTCTCGGTCTGGAAAATCATCGAGTCGGCCGCGTTTATCTTGCCGATGCGCTCCACTTCGGCCTTGTCGGCGTCGGCGTTGGCGGCGGCTTCGTCGCGCATGCGCTTGATGTCGGCGTCGCTCAGGCCGCTGCTGGCTTCGATGCGGATTTTTTGCTCCTTGCCGGTGCCTTTGTCCTTGGCAGTTACGTTCAGGATACCGTTGGCGTCGATGTCGAAGATTACTTCAATCTGCGGCACGCTGCGGGGTGCCGGCGGAATGCCGTCGAGGTGAAACTTGCCGATGGTGCGGTTTTTCCCGGCCAGCTGGCTTTCGCCTTGCAGCACATGGATTTCCACCGAAGGCTGGTTGTCGGAAGCCGTCGAGAAGGTTTCCGATTTCTTGGTCGGAATGGTCGTGTTCGACTCGATAAGACGGGTCATCACGCCGCCCATCGTTTCGATGCCCAGCGAGAGCGGGGTCACGTCGAGCAGCAGCACGTCCTTCACCTCGCCGGTGAGCACACCACCTTGAATAGCAGCACCGATGGCTACCACTTCGTCGGGGTTCACGCCTTTCGAGGGCTTCTTGCCGAAGAACTTCTCCACTTCCTCCTGGATGCGCGGAATGCGGGTCGAACCACCCACGAGGATTACCTCATCGATGTCGGAAGTGCTCAGGCCGGCGTCCTGCAGGGCCTTTTTCACCGGGTCCATCGAGCGGCGCACGAGGTCGTCGGCGAGCTGCTCAAATTTGGCGCGGCTCAGCTTCACTACCAAGTGCTTGGGGCCGCTGGCAGTGGCGGTGATGTAGGGCAGGTTGATTTCGGTCTCGGTCGAGCTCGAGAGCTCTACTTTGGCTTTTTCAGCGGCTTCTTTGAGGCGCTGCAGGGCCATAGGGTCGTTGCGCAGGTCGAGGCCTTCGTTGTCCGATTTGAACTGGTCGGCCAGGAAGTTGATGATAACCTGGTCGAAGTCGTCGCCGCCGAGGTGGGTGTCGCCGTTGGTGCTCAGCACTTCAAACACGCCATCGCCCAGCTCGAGGATGGAAATGTCGAAAGTGCCGCCGCCGAGGTCGTACACGGCAATCTTCTGGTCTTTGTGCTTCTTATCGAGGCCGTAAGCCAGGGCGGCAGCGGTGGGCTCGTTGATGATGCGCTTCACGTCGAGGCCGGCGATGGCACCGGCTTCCTTGGTGGCCTGGCGCTGGGCGTCGTTGAAGTAGGCGGGTACCGTGATAACGGCTTCCGTGACAGTCGTGCCGAGATAATCCTCAGCAGTTTGCTTCATTTTTTGCAGCACCATCGCCGAGATTTCCTGCGGCGTATAGTTGCGGTCGCCGATTTTCACGGCCACCGTGTTGTTGGTGCCGCCGATTACGTCGTAGGCCACGTGCTTCGTCTCGGCGCCCACTTCGTTGAAGTGGCGGCCCATGAAGCGCTTGATGCTGGCAATGGTATTGGTGGGGTTAGTAACGGCCTGGCGCTTGGCCGGGTCGCCCACTTTGCGCTCGCCCTTGCCGTTGTCCAGAAATGCGACGATTGACGGCGTGGTGCGGCGGCCTTCGGAGTTCGGAATTACAACGGGTTCGTTGCCTTCCATCACGGCCACGCACGAGTTGGTGGTGCCGAGGTCAATGCCGATGATTTTGCCCATGAGGGTGTGGTGTTGATTTGAGGTGTAGAGTGTCAGTTAAAATGCGGTTCGGAGGCCGCTGCTGCCCTATTACAAGCCGCGTACCAGCCCCAAATTGGTGACATTTTGGCGGCTTCTGCGCGGAAGATGCCGTCTTATCCGACGAGGTGGCGGAAATTGTTGCGAGTGGCCAACTATTTCCTGACAAGGATGCAGTCGCTCAATGAATCAAGCCACCTATTTTTGGGGATTATGCTCAACATCCTACTACCCAGCCTGCCTTACCAGCGCCTCATCGACCCGATGTGGGAGAAAGAAGCAACCGTGGCCCGGAAACAGGGCTACAACGTATGCTTATTTGATGACCGGGAGCAGCGGATTTACCGGCCCATCAACCCGCAACTGCCCACCTTATACCGTGGCTGGATGCTGACGGCAAGTGAATACCAGCAGTTGACAGAGCTGACGCCGCTGTTAGTGTCACCGGCTGCTTACCTGGCTTCGCATCGGGCGGATGGCTGGTATAACGAGTTGGCCGACTTTACGCCCCACAGCGAAATAGTGGCGGCTAGTGCTGCTCCCGAAACAGTGGCTGCTTTGCTAAGTCAGCGCGGCAAATGCTTCGTGAAAGGCTTGAGTAAGTCGTTTGGCGCGCAGTCGGTAGTTGCCTCATTAGTTGATTTTCAGACGCTGTTGAGCCAGCAGGCCATTGAGCCAACTGAACTGCTGTTTGTGCGGGAATACCTTGACCTGGCTGTGGTGCCGGAGCAACGGTTTTTTGTGGTGCGTGGGGAAGCCTTTGGGGCCAGCGGCCAGGTGTTCCCTGCCGAGCTGCAACCAGCTTTGGCAGCCCTGGAGCCGCGCTGGTTCTGCACGGTTGATGTGGCTTATGATAATGCCGGCCAGCCCTGGATTATTGAAGTTGGGGATGGGCAGGTTTCGGATACCAAGGAATGGACGGTGGCGGCGCTGTACCAATCGGCCGTGGCGCGTCTGGCAGCGTTGACGATAAATCAACGGCCGTAAACAGCTGAGAACCGTTTCAACTGCCCCTCCCAATCGGCCGGATACTTCCACCAATAGGGCTCGTGGCCGGAACCCGCGAAATCGTGCCGCTGCTTGGGCCCGGCCAGGTTGGCGAAGATGGCATCGGTTTCGGGGCGGGTCACGCGCGGGTCGGCGGCGCCCCAGAGCAGCAGGGTGGGGATGCGGATGGTTTTGGCATACTCCTCGCCGCTGAGCTCGGGGGCCCAGAAGCCATTTTGCACTCCGCCCCAGAAGACCAGCAAATCGGCCAGCGGGAAGGGCGGCACGTGCATGGACTGGAAGCGGTTGTAGGCCGTCTGGCGCATATTGCCGTAGGGGCATTCGAGGATGTTGGCGGTGGGGCGCACGCCTAATTCGGCCTCGGCCCGCAGGATGGCCACGGCGCCCATGCTGACGCCGTAGAGGATGAACACATCATCGTCATGCTCATGGGATGCTTCTATCCAGCGCACGGCGGCGGCTACGTCATCGGCTTCGCGGTAGCCCACGGTGGTGCGGTTGCCGGCCGAGTTGCCGTTGCCGGCCAGGTCCACCATAAGCACGTTGTAGCCCAGGCGACGGAAGTAGCCGGCCTCGTGGGCGAGGTGCGACTTGCTGCTGGTGTAGCCGTGAAACAGCGCCACCGTGCGGCGCCCAGCGGCGCTATCGGGCCGGGCGTACCAGGCTTCCAGCGCGCCATTCGGGCTGGCGATGGTTACGGTTTCGACCGGGAAATCCGGCTTCGGCCCGTTCTGCGGCTTCGGGTTGCGAATGCCGGTGAGCAGCACCCATATTTTCTGCCCGGCCGACAGCATTTCCGGGTTGGGCGAGTGCGTGCCCGCGTCCTCCGAAAAGTGCGTGAAGCGCCAGGCGTGGAAGAACGCCACCACGTTCACGGCCCCAAAACCCAGCAATAACAATCCTAACAGCCAGCGCAGACGGGAGCGTTTCATGCGGCGAAGATAAACCTAGAAGCGCCGCCCCAGCCCGGCTATCTGGCGCAGCATGGCTACTTCGGCGGCCGTCAGCTCGCGCCACTCGCCGGGCTGCAGCGCGCCCAGCGTAAGTGGCCCGATGGCTGCCCGCACCAGCCGCAGGCAGGGCAGGCCCACGGCGGCGCACATCTTGCGCACCTGCCGGTTCATGCCCTGCGAAATCTGGACTTCGAGCCAGCTGGTGGGGATGCTGGCGCGGTAGCGGATGGGCGTGCTGCGCGCCCACAGCCCGGCGGGCTCGGGCAGTTTCAGCGCCTCGCCCGGCGCGGTAAGGCCGTCTTTTATCTGCACGCCCTGCCGTAGTTGCTGCAATGCTGCGGCCGAAATCGTGCCTTCTACCTGCGCCCAATACGTTTTGGAAACCTTGAATTTGGGGTCGCTGAGACGGTGCTGCAGCTGCTTGTCATCGGTTAGCAAGACCAGGCCTTCGCTGTCGAAATCGAGCCGGCCGACGGGATAGATGTTCGGCACGGGCACGAAATCCTTGAGCGTGGCGCGGCCGTGCTCGTCGGTGAACTGGGTGAGGACTTCGTAGGGCTTGTTGAGGAGGATGGTGGGCATAAGCAGAATTGACTTACAAAAGAACGTAATGCTTCACTGCGTGACCGCCAGATGAGGCATGACATTCTTATTGCACCTGTTTCCACCACGCCGTTGCTGGCAATGCTGCCCCGCCGTCCACCGTCACCGTTTCGCCCAGGCGGGGCGTGGTTAGCGGTTGGTGCAGGCGCATGGCGGCGGCCGTGGCCCGCTCGATGGGCTCATCCCAGGCGTGGGGGGCTTCGGTGAAGGCGCCCCAATGCACGGGCAGCATCACGCGGGCCTGCACGTCGCGGGCGGCCTGCACGCTCTGCTCCGGCATCATGTGGATTTCAGCCCAGTTAGGGTTGTATTGCCCGCACTCCACCAGCGCAATATCAAACGGCCCGTACGCCGCCCCGATGGCCGCGAAGTGTGGCCCGTAGCCACCGTCGCCGGTGTAAAACACGCGCCTGGCCGGTGCCTGCAGCACCCAGGAGCTCCACAGCGTCGAGTTCCGATTGGTGATGCCGCGGCCCGAAAAGTGGCGGCTTGGCGT
>Ga0247804_10000862_pt1 | contig 14059 bp, 8 predicted proteins | sample UWRJL029104C1_FD_181142 | JGI IMG/M metagenome (GOLD analysis project Ga0247804, IMG submission 181142) | Plant litter microbial communities from Arlington Agricultural Research Station in Wisconsin, United States - UWRJ-L029-104C-1 | ecosystem: Environmental > Terrestrial > Plant litter >...
CCCAGGTTGGAAATGGTAAAAGTATTGCCGCTGAATTCGTTGGGTTGTAATTTTTTATCCTTCGCTTTGCCGTACAGCTCTTTAGCGTCGCCGGCGATCTGTGATAATGATTTCTGGTCGGCAAAACGGATCACCGGCACGATCAATCCTTCCGGCATGGCCACAGCCGAACCAATGTGTATGTGGTGGTTCTTGCGGATGAAATCACCCATCCAGCTGCTGTTCACATCCGGGTGCAGGCGCAGCGCCATCGCGCATGCCTTGATGATCATGTCGTTGAAAGAGATCTTTACCGGGCTCACTTCGTTCATGGCAGCGCGTGCGCTCATCGCGTTGTCCATGTTGATCTCCATCGTGAGGTAAAAATGCGGTGCGCTGAACTTGCTTTCGCCCAACCGGCGGGCAATTACTTTGCGCATCTGGGTCAATGGCACATCGGTATGGCCTTCCTGTCCAACCGCTGTAAAGGCCGCTGCTTTTGAAGCCGGCGCTGATGTAGCAGCCGCTGCAGGTTTAGCCGCAGGCGTATAGCTTTCAATGTCTTTTTTGGTTACCCGGCCATTGTCGCCACTGCCCGTTACTTCGGCAATGTTGATGCCTTTATCGGCGGCCAGTTTCTTCGCCAGAGGTGATGCTTTTACACGTTGATCGCCTGAAGCCGAAGCAGTTTGATCATTGCTGCCAGCATCCGCTGCCGACTGGCCACTGCCAACTGTTGCAGCTTTCTCTTCTTCTCCACCTTTAGGTTCCTCCTTTGCAGGCTCTTCTTTGCTACCTGCTTCGGGTCCATTCCCGCCTGCCGCTTCCGCCGCAACGTACGCACTTACATCCGTTCCGGGCTTGCCCACAATCGCGATGATCTGGTTGATCTTCGCTGCCTGCCCGGCTTCCACACCGATGTACAATAAGGTTCCTTCTTCATATCCTACCACTTCCATGGTTGCCTTATCCGTTTCCACATCTGCCAGCACATCGTCGCTCTTCACCGTATCGCCTACTTTTTTATTCCAGGATACGATCTTTCCTTCGGTCATCGTATCACTTAATAAGGGCATGCGTATTTCTTTGGCGCCTGCGGGAAGGCTTACTTTCGCCGCCGCCGGTGCGCTTTCTTTTGCTGTTTCTTCTTTTGGCGCTTCCGCTTTTGCATCGGTTGCTTCGGCTTTGGGGGCTTCTTCTTTTGCCGCCGCGGGTTTGGCACCGCCTTCGGCATCCAGCAGGGATTTATAATCCTCGCCTTCCTTTCCTACTATGGCTATGATCTGGTTCACTTTTGCCGCTTCCCCGGCGGGTACGCCTATGTAAAGCAGCGTGCCGTCCACGTAGCCGTTCACTTCCATGGTCGCCTTGTCGGTTTCCACGTCCGCCAGCACATCGTCGCTTTTTACTTTATCGCCTACTTTTTTGCTCCACGATATGATCTTTCCTTCGGTCATCGTATCGCTTAACAGCGGCATGCGTATCACTTCAGCCATAATAAAAGATTCAGTTTATAAATGAAGCGTGAAATTAATGCAAAAAGGGGAAATGAAGAGAAATTATGAGTTATGAGTTATGAGTTATGAATTGTGGTAATTCATGGCCGGCTTGCGTTTTATATACCAGTAAATTAAAATAGGAAGCCAGGCTTGAATCCTGTTATCACCTCCTTAAATCATAGTCCGATTGTGGTTCATCGGGCACAAAGCGGGCGTACGGACCTGTGCGTCAACTCAGTCAATTTCCAGCTTCAACCGGTCCTTGAGGTCTTTCACAAGCGGGTATGCTTCAATTATTTTAAAGTACTGTTCTTTCGTCGTCAGTTTTTTTTCCGTGGGTTGCTGGTTTTCTTCTTTTTCTACCGTTACGATGCAGTACACCAGCTTCCGGTTGTTGAAATATTGCTGCAGGTGCTCGATGAGTATGGGACGTTCGTTCTCGATGAATTTTTGCTGGAAACCGGTTGTGCTGATCTCGATCATGTTGTCATCCACCACCCGCAATCCCGCCATTTTAAAATTGGTGACGGCCGAGTGGTTTTTTCTTTCTTCCAGTATTTCTATGAACTTGCCCCAGCATACGTGCAGGTCTTCTTCGGTGAGGGACTTGATGGTATTGTTGCCGTTGTTCTTTTCCTGCACTTTCTGCCGGATCTTTTCCAGCGAATTGATCGCCGTTTTTGCCGGCGGTAATGTTTCCGTAACCGCGGCCTGCGCAACCGTTTTTATATACGACGGTTGTGTTTCGATGCTCAGCTTCGCTTCCAGGGCCGCGCTCTTTTGTTCGCTTACGGGCTTCACCGCTACGGCTTTTACTTCTTTGGCTTTTACCAGTGGCAAAGCCCGGAAAGAAACGGGTTTGGCGGCGTCAACTATTTTTTTTTTGCCCAGCCCGCCTTCATCCACGAGGCTGATCGCCTGCAACAGGTAATTCAGTTTGATGATCGCCAGTTCCACGTGCAAACGCTTGTTGCGCGCCTGTTTATAATTGATCTCCGCTTCATTCAATAAATTCAGCGCCGATACCAGCCAGCCGGTAGAAATGGCCTTTGCCGCCTGTACATATTTCTGCTTGAAATCATCCGCTACCTCCAGCAACACGGCCGCTTTCGGGTCCTTGCTCACCAGCAGGTTGCGCACAAATTCGGCATAACCTTCGAGGAGCGTATCGCCTTCAAATCCTTTGCGGTTGATCTCGTCGTACAGCAGCATCGCGTCCGCCAGTTGCTGTTGCTGCATGCAATCCAGCAGGCGGAAATAATAGTCTTCGTCCAGTATATTTAAATGCTCTAATGTATTGGCATAGTTGAGCGCGCCGTTGGTAAAGCTCACGATCTTATCCAGTATACTCAGCGCATCGCGCATACAGCCTTCGCTTTTTTGCGCGATCACGTGCAGCGCGGCTTTTTCGGCGGTGATCGATTCCTTGTCGCAGATCTCCTGCAGGTGATCGATCGTATCGTTGTTGGTGATGCGTTTGAAATCAAATATCTGGCAGCGGCTCAATATCGTTGGCAGTATCTTGTGCTTCTCCGTCGTCGCCAGAATAAAAATGGCGTAAGGTGGCGGCTCTTCCAGGGTTTTCAAAAAGGCGTTAAAGGCCGAGGCGCTCAACATATGAACCTCATCCACGATATATACTTTGTATTCACCGGCCTGCGGCGCAAAGCGCACCTGTTCTACCAGGCTCCGGATATCGTCCACCGAGTTGTTGCTCGCCGCATCCAGTTCGTGGATGTTGAGCGAACCGCCCGCATCAAAGGAAACGCAGGATTGACAAGTGTTACAGGCTTCGCCCTCGGGCGTACGGTTTTCACAATTGATCGTTTTGGCTAAAATGCGTGCACAGGTGGTTTTGCCCACGCCACGCGGACCGCAAAACAAAAAAGCATGCGCCAACTGGTTGTTGTTGATGGCGTTCTTTAAGGTTGTGGTAATGTGCGACTGTCCCACCACCGTAGAAAAATTCTGCGGCCTGTATTTTCTCGCGGAAACGATGAATTTATCCATACGCTGCAATTTCGGAAATCTGTGGGGGATTTGTTTAATTTATTTAACCGGGGAGACGTGTAGGCGGTAAGTTACTCTCGATTATTGTCTGAACTGTGATTAATGATTAGAGGATTAACTATGATAAAATCATAATTCATAACTACAACACCTTCTTCCCGTTTCTAATTTCTAATTCCTCATTTCTAATTCAAAAAAGGATGCCGTTTAAACTCCTTTTCCCGGTCAAATAAATACCGGTAAGTGCTAAGGTTGCGGCTGCGGAAAGTATCGCCGAAGCTTTCTGCTACGTTGATCATGCGCGGGTTGAAGTCGCCGATCCACTGCATTTCATATTCCTTGTACAGCACGGGCTTTACCTGTACCACTTTGGCGCATTCGCCGATGATGTAGGAATCGACGCCCTTGCCCTGCCATTCCGGTACCACGCCGAATACCATGCCTACGAACTTTTTCGACGGCCTGAATTTCTGCCGCCATACAAATTCCAGTTTTTGCAACAGCCCGAATTTGCCGTTAAAATGTTTGAAGTAATTGTTGATGTCGGGCAGGTTCACGAACATGGCGATGGCTACGTTTTTGTAATAGGCGAAATACACTACCCGCTCGTCCATCACCGGCTTCATTTTTTTAAACATGATCATTACCTGGTCTTTGCTCAATTCCTTCAGTCCACCATGACCGGCCCAGGCTTTATTATATACTTCGACAAAATCCAATGCATATTTTTCGAGGTTGTTCTTTTCTATCAGGCGGCAACTGATGTCGGGGTTTTGTGCCAGCACCCGGTGCCGTTCCAGTATCTTGGGCGCCAGCTCCTTTTCCGCGTCCAGTCCAAAACAAACCTGGTTAAAGAATACTTTAAAGCCGTATTGCTCAAACAAGTCCACGTAGTAGGGCGGGTTGTAGTTCATGCAATACAAAGGCTGGTAAAATCCTTTGTTGATCAGCCCCCACCAGCGGTCGCGCTCACCAAAGTTGATCGGGCCGTCCATCGCTTCCATGCCTTTGGATTGCAGCCAGGCCTTCGCCGTATCGAACAATAAATTCGCCGCCGCGGTATCATTGATGCATTCAAAAAAGCCCATGCCGCCTACGGGCACATCATCGCCTTTATTGCGGTATTTTTTATTGGTGAATGCCGCAATGCGACCGATGAGTTTACCTCGCTCATCCTTCAATATCCAGCGCTGTACTTCGCCAAAGCGAAAGGCTTTGTTCTTTTCCTTGTCGAATACATCGTTGATGTCCTTGTCAAGCGGGCGGATCCATTGCGGATCGTGTTTATTTAAATCGACCGAAGTTTGTAAAAATGCCCTGGCGGTAGCGTTATCTGTTACGGGGATAAGTTGCATAGTTGTAAAATGCAAAGATAAGAAGGGAACGTTCTTTATAAAAGGCTCCATTTTGCAATAACAAAAAACGAATATTTAAAAATTTTATGTATTTTTTAGGCCGTAGAAATTGTAATGAAGCCTGATGAATAATTTAATATAAAAAATGCGGTCCGTCAATAATGCCCAACAACTTATAATCATGAAAATCATTTTCCTTGCCTTTCTTTTTACCAGCCTGTGTACATCGGCACAACAAACAAACCCCGATACCAGTATTTTAAAAGAACAAATCAGGCAACTCGACCTTGCCCACGCCCGCGCTATATTTGAAGGCAATGCGGCATCGCTGGACACCCTCATGAGCGACGACGTTACCGTTAATCACCCCACCAACCGCATCGTAAAAGAGAAACAAGAATTGCTCGGCCTCATCAAAAAAGGTGTTATCCATTATACCACTTTTGAGCGCATGCCCGAAGCCTTTTTTATTTTTCCCCGGCATGGTAGTAGTAATGGGCAGTGAAAATGTAACACCTGCTGCCGGTGCGCCCGGCTCCGGTAAGAAAATACAGCGGCGGTACAGCAACACCTGGATGCATCAAAACGGCAGGTGGCAACTCCGGGTAAGGCATGCGAATAATGTTTGCGCGACATTATAAATCAAAGGTTGAACACCTGCTCCCGGCACTCACTCTTGGCTTTTGAATTTTAATTTTGACTTTGCCTTTTCAAACCCGGGCACGCAAATTGTTCGCGTAATCCTATGGCCCTTTACGAAAACATAACCATCACACAGGCTACGCAGATCCAAAATGAATTGCGCGCAAAACTGGATGTGGCAGAAAGGCAACTTAATATCACCACCATCGGCGGCGCGGATATTTCGCTCAACCTGTACAGCAGCACCATTTACGCCGGCATCATTCTTTTATCTTTCCGGCAACTGCTACCCATTGCTTATTCGCTGGTAAAAGATGAAACGCATTTTCCTTACGTGCCCGGCTACCTCGCCTTCCGCGAAGTGCCTGCGCTGGTTAAAGTCTGGGAGCAGATGAAGATAAAACCCGGCGTACTGGTGGTCGACGGTCACGGTATCGCGCACCCACGGAGAATGGGCATCGCTGCTCATTTTGGGGCTGTAACCGGTCAACCATCGATGGGCTGCGCCAAAAAAATATTGACCGGCAAGTATGAAGAACCGTCCCCGCAATTTGGCGCACACAGTCCCATTTACGACAGGAAGGAACTTATCGGGCACGCCTTTCGCAGCAAGGCCAACACGGCGCCGGTGTATATTTCACCCGGGCATTTGCTGGGGATGGACAACAGCCTGCAGGTGATCCGGCAGTGCACCGGCAAATACCGCATACCCGAACCCACGCGGCGCGCGCACGAACTGGTGAACCGGTTCCGCAAAGGCGAATTGCCCGAAGGGTATCATGAGATATAGAAATAGAAACTGCGTTACAACTGTCGCAAATGCCCTTCAATTTGTCGTAAAAACACATAATTTTTTAGTATAATGAAAGTATGTTTGCTTTCGAAGCGATTGAAAGCTTTTAAGTACTATTATTTTCATTTATAAAATCGATCCCATGGCAGCAATAAATCCTTATTTAAACTTCGCGGGCAATACCGAGGAAGCCTTCAATTTTTACAAATCAGTTTTCGGCGGCGAATTCGTAATGATCATGCGCTTTAAAGATGTAGGCGGCATGGACCAGTTACCCCCGGCCGACCTGGAAAAGATCATGCACATTGCATTGCCCATCGGCAATGGAACTATTTTAATGGGAACGGATGCATTGGAATCCATGGGACAAAAACTGAACGTGGGCGATAATTTTTCACTCGCCATCGGTACCGACAGCATCGAAGAAGCAGATAAAATGTACGCAGCCTTATCCGCCGGCGGCAATCCCAGCAGCCCGATGAAAAAAGAATTCTGGGGCGCTTACTTCGGCATGCTTACCGATAAATTTGGCATCCAGTGGATGGTGAGCTATGATGAACAACACAAACCTTAATCATTTACGAATTATCAATTACGAATTACGTTGAAGGTTGTAAATTATTTAGTCCTCGTCATTCGTAATTAAAATATTTATTATGCAGGAATTAGTGAACGAAATCACACAAACAAAGGAACAGCTCATTGCAGCCATCGATGCTTTTACCGATACGGAATTCAACACCGTACCTTTTGAAGGCAGCTGGACGCCGGCCCAGGTATCGGAACATATTTTAAAAGCTTCTTCCGCCAAAGTACTGTACGGCAGCACAACCGAAACCAGCCGCCGGCCCGATGAGAAAATTGCAGAACTGAAAAAGATCTTCCTGGACTTTAGCACAAAGATGCAATCGCCGGACTTTATCCTGCCTTCCAGTGTACCGCACCAAAAGGAAGATATGATAGCGGGACTATCGGAAAAGTTCGACGCCTTTACTGAAGCCGTATCCACGCTCGACCTCAACCTGACCTGCACAAGTTTTGAAATGCCGCGCATGGGATTTTTGACAAGGCTGGAGCTGGTCAGTTTTTTCCTGGCCCATACGCAAAGGCATATTCACCAGTTGCAAAAAATAAAGGAAACAATTTCGAATTAGGATTACGAACGAATAAAGATACTGCACGTTGTATTTTACATTCGTAATTCGTCTTTTGTAACCTGCCTGCCGGCAGACAGGTCCGTAATTATTTGTACTCCAGTTCGCCCACAAAAACACCGCCCTTCGCGTCTTTCTTCATCTGTAGTACAATGACTTTTCTTTGCTGCTGCGGCGTGCCATAGTGCGTATATATTTCCGCCATGATGGTGACAGGTCCAGCAAGCGTTACCTGGTTATCGGAATAATAATCAACTTCAATTTTGTATGTGCCTTTGAGGGCTTTTTTAAGCAGGAACTGTTCGGGACCAAATCCTTCCGTAAAGTCGTCGGATATGCGGCCGTTGCTGCTCGTTTCGGCATAACCATAATAACATTTTTCACCAGCCGGGTCGGTCACCCACAGGTCGATATCCGTATTGCTTTTGTTCCAGTTCAGCACAACCCGTATGTCCACCGGCAGGGCAACAACGAATTCCTTTGGCAGTTCGCCCCGCTGTACATTTTTCTGTACTGATAATATGCGGTTGATCTCCACCAGGAAAATTTCTTCGATGCCGTCGTACAACGATTCGCTGGTGATGTCGTTGATCTTTACCATACCTTCGTAAAGCATCTCTATTGCTTTTTGGTAAAGGCCGTTGTCTTCCAGCGCCAGTGCATAATCACGGTAACTTTGTGGTTCAAGCGGCCGCAGTTGCAACACTTTTTTAAATACTTCCACTTCGGCTGCATAGTCGCCCGCTTCTTTCAATTTATAGCCCAGCATCTTTAGTAATTCGTAATCGTTGTTTGACAATTCGGCGAGGTTGCTGAGGATGGTAAAGGCCGTTTCCCGGTTGTCCACGCGATAGAAGTAAGCAGCCACTTCTAAAAAGTAAGCAGCCTGGTCCATGTACAAAGGCCGCAGCTCCAGGTATTTTGCATAGCGCTTTGACGGCTCTACGTTCTTGATGAGTTTCAGGTAATTGATGCTATCAGGGTTGGCAAAGGCATGCTGCTTTGCTCCATTAGCGGCAATAAAACTTTTTGTTTGAATGATGACAGCGCCATTTGATCCTTCTGCACCAAACAAAGCGGTAGCGACCGGCGGTTGTAATACATCAATGTTATGAATAGAATCTGCCGGCAATAAAAATCCTTTGGGCATGATGCTGCCATTTACTATTAAAAGTGTATCCGTCGAAACGACAAAACTGTTTTCACCTCTTAAGCGCATGATCGTTTCACTGCCCGGCACTGCTGTAGAATTACCACGTAATTGCACACCCGCTACCCTACCTGCCAATGCATTGCTTACATTATCCTGTCGTATCGTATTTATTTCTTCGGTGCTAAAGGATTGTACATTGCTTGTCGTACTCCTGGCCATCCGCCTGGTAGCATAGGCGCCCGTAACAACCACTTCCCGGAGTTCATTAACGTTTTTATCCAGTGTCGTATTCAGGTTTTGTTGTGTGCCAACAGCCGCCTGCGTGGTAGCGTAACCCGTGCCGGAGATCTCCAGCACATCATTATTGTTTACACGTATCGAGTAATTTCCATTTGCATCCGCAGATAATCCATTGTTTGATCCTTTTACCTTTACTACCGCAAATGGCACCGGGTTACCATCCTTATCCTTTACCGTGCCTGATAATACGCGACGGCCTCTCATGGATGTATCATTCCTTACCGGTGGGGGCATTGTGGTAACCGGCACTGCGGCTGGCGGAGGAGGTGGTGGCGGTGTTGTTATTTTTTTCTGTGCGACTTTGCCGCTTTTGTTCCACCAGGTTTTTAGCTCGGCAATCATTTCCATCGCTGCTTCCATATCATCTTTCTTTTTTGCGAAAGCCGCTGTGCTCCTGCTTTTCTTAATCCTGTTGTATTCGGTCCGTAATTCTGCGGGCGGGTAAATATTATAGGTGATATAGTCTTCCACTGTTTCCAATACGATCAGCGAAGTGTTCCTTGTAATAACGCCGTAACGGTTGCCCAATGCTTCGATGGCAGTTTTATTTTTTTCATATTGCAGGTCCAGCTCAGTGATCTTTTTTTGTGCAAACAATTTCGTGAGGTCAAAGCCATCGCAACTATTATTCTCGGGGTTTACTTTAAATGTCTTTTCTTCTGTTATGGTATTGCCGTATCCAAAATACAACACGATCTCTTCAAGGTCTTCCGTAGCTATACCGGCCAGGGAAAACTGGCCCGTTACCGGCACTTTAAGCGAAGGGTAATACTCTTTTATTTGTTCGTTTGATCTGATGCCGAGGAAGCGATAGGTTTCCGTAATTAATTTTTTAAAAGCAACGGCACTGTCATCACGCAGCAGGTCGATGAATTCGCCGCCGCTTGCAACAGAAAGCAGTTTAAGCGCGCTGTAATCCGCAACTGCAGCAGAGTTGATGCAATACATAGGTTGCTTTCCCGGCTTAACCGAAGCCGATCCGAAAGTTTGTAGTCCATCGCTAACCAATATACATTCATCCTCGGCAAACCGGCTTATGTCGAGCGCTGATAAGCTGGTAGCGCCATCGTATTGAATGTTGTTAATTGCGCTGCGCAAGGTTTGCCAGTTGCCCCCGGTTATTTTATACACTTCATTGCTGCGGACTTTTGTATTGAACACAACAAGCCTTACGTTTATTGTTTGTAATCTTTTAAAATATTGATCGAGTAAAGCCGTTTCCTTTTGCAGGTTTCTTTTCAAACCGCTGATGGAAGCATCCCACAAAAGACAGATCGCTTTGGGCAGTTGCTTCGCTCGTTCATTTTTTACAACAGGTGTATTCAAAAAAAAGTAATGCTTGTTCTCAAATTCCTGGAATACCGCTTCCGGATCTTTTTCATTTACCGGGATGTTGAAAGCAAGCGGTTGCTGTGGTACATACATCGATCTTTCCATCCTGGCCAGGTAGCGTTGCTGCGCCTTGCTGAATATCAAATCATTGCCCGGCAACGCATCAAAAAAAGGTGTACTGTTTGCCTGGTTAACGGTTACGGTAATGCTGAATTGTTTGACGGTATCTTTCAAACCCATCGGCAAATTATAGCGCCGCATCTTTTTATCATCCGTCGTCATTTCCTCTTCATAACCGATGAGTACGGTGCGTGTACTTTTTGCATTGATGGGATAGATCCTTGTCCGGAACACGTTGCCATCCAGCTTTTCAAGCAGGCCGGGATCCACGCGCCGCCGCTCGATCGCTTCAAATACAACAGCGCCTTTCGACCGGTCAACCGGCACGGCTTCGCGCAATTTGCCGTTGATATCGAGTGCATAACGGCTCACACTAATACCTTCTTTCAAAGGGAATTTCAATGCGCCTTCAAGTACCTTGTCCGTATGATTGCGGAAGGTCATTTCCCAACTCGTTTTCACAATCGCACCGCAAACTTTCACATCTATCTTCAACACTTCGAGGCTTACGCCGTTATTGGATTTGCCGTCAACACTTATATCGGGCGCCTGCGCTTTACACAATGCAGCTGATAACAACAGGAATAAAAATAAAGGGGATCTCATAAATTGGGGGGTTTATGAGAAGATGAGGATTTTGGTATGATTACATAAAGAGATGGGGAATAACGAATGACGGATTACGAATTACGAATAGAAAATACAGTTGACTATTACAAGTTATTAAACGTTTATAAACGAGTTAAGTAAGGGGAAATAAATAGCTTGGTGAATAATTTAGAAAATGAAAGAGAATAATATTATAAGACTGAAGAGTTATGCTTTTGCGATAAGGATTGTAAAACTATATAAATATTTAGTGAAAGACAAGCATGAATTTATTCTCAGTAAACAACTACTTCGTTGTGGAACTCCAGTGGCGCCAATGTGGAGGAAGCCATCGGCGCACAAACCAAAAAAGATCTCTTCCTGAAAATCACCATCGCTTACAAGGTATGCAGGGAAACAAATTATTGGATAAGCCTAGTAACAGACACAAGGTTACCCCGGCGAAAAAGAAAAGGCAAGCATTCAAAATGACTGCGAAGAACTTTTAAGAATATTGGGTTCTATTCAAAAAACAATACGCCAATCCCAAACAAGCGCCCCGTAATTCATAATCCGTAATTCGTAATTTTCCTATCTAACTTTCACCATTGCCTTCACCTGTTGCAGCGCCCCGTTCTGCAAACGTGCATAGTAAACGCCAGCCGGTAATGCGCCGCTGTCGAAGTTATAAGTGTAACTGCCTGCGGCAAGACCCTTGTCCACGGAGGTTTGTATCAGCCTGCCCATCGTGTCGAATATTTGCAATACGATGTGGCCGCCATCGCTTTTGTAAACGATCTTCGTCGTTTGGGTAAAAGGATTTCCCCATATTTCCAGTACGCTGGTACCGGCAGTCACAGGAGCTACGGGTTTGCAACCTGCCGTATCGACCAGTGACAATTGCTGGAAATGCTTTAGCATGATCTGCTGTAGGTCGTCGTGCTTCACGCACAACCAGTCTTCTAACAGGGACGCATACACGCTCCTGAAGTCATACTGCATCGGCACGTTGTCGTTCACGGTAGCGTTGGCCGGTATCGTTGGATTATCGCCCCATAATTTGGGGATCACTTTTTTACCGAAGAGGAACATCGGTGCGGCCGCGCCATGATCGGTACCTACGCTGCTGTTGCTTTTGATGCGGCGGCCAAATTCCGAAAAGGTCATACCCACTACGCGCTCTTCGATCCCTAAAAAAGCCAGGTCATCCTGGAAAGCTTTGATGGCATCGCTTACCGTTTTCAACAAAGTTGCGTGCGTACCCGTGGTCGTATCGTTTGTATTGGTTTGCAATGAATGTGTATCGAAGCTGCCGAAACTCACCATGTAAATTTTGGTTTTCAGTCCACCTTTGACAAGGCGTGCAACGATCTTTAACTGGTCGGCCAAATAATTATTGGTTGGATAAGGCGCCTGCTGCGTTACTGTGTCCGCCGCGGCTTTTACCACGGTAGAATATTGCGCGGTTTGCTTCGCCACCAGGCGCACGTATTTCAATTCTTTGCCTGCATTGCTATTGGGCGCCGGGTCTTCAATGCCGTTTAAAAAATTATAAAAGCTGGAAGGATTGCTGATGCTCATGCCCATGCTCACCGATGGTCCCTGGAAAGTAAGCGAAGTGGTGGAACCGATCTGTATACCCAACGGATCGGGCGCCGTTGTATTGGGATAACCTGCCGGGAAGTTGGGGTATTCGTACGCCAGGAACCTGCCCGCCCAGCCATTCACCACCACCTGGTCGCTGTCCGATGCACTCATCCAGATATCGGTGGCGCGGAAATGCGAGAAATTGGGCGTGGGATAACCGGCAGCCTGCACCACGCTGAGTTTGCCGTTATCAAATAAATTCTTCATGCCCGTCATCGCGGGATTCAGTCCTGTCTTGCCGTTCAGCGATAGTATTTTATTTTGCGGTATCGCGATATTGGTACGCGCATTATAATAAGCACCGTAATTATCGATGGGGATCACGGTGTTCAAACCGTCGTTGCCACCTTGTAATTGTACGATCACCAGCACGTGATCATTCGGCGTGGCGCCCTGTAACAGCTGCGCCAGGGCTGAATCGGCGGCAAATGCTTTTACCGAAAAGCCGTTGATCACGGTGGGCAATACGGTAGCGGGGATGGTACTCCGTAAAAAATCTCTTCTTTTCATTGGTGACTTTTTTGTTGGGCCGACTTAAAACGCGACCGGTATTTATTTGAACAATGAAATCTTCAGTGTATTAGCTCAACTGGTATTCCGCCAGCTTCAGCAGGTACATGTACAGGTCGCGCAATTTCGTTTTTACGATCGCCGCGTTGGTTGTGTCGTTTGGATTCGCGATCCAGGCATTCCAGGCATTCGTCCAGTAATAATCATTTGTTTGACCGCCGAGGATAATGTCTTTCTTCAACTGGTCCTTCGATGCCTGCGTTAAACCGAGCCTGAATAAATAAGTGATCGAATCGCTTATCAATGCATTGGGATCGCCGGGGTTGGGCAAGGTTTTGGCGAAGATGGTCGGGTCGATGCGGATGTTCTTTCCATCGCGCGTAAAGCCTGTCAGCAACATCTGGTCGCCCAGTTGATTGCGTTTCGGTAGGGTATCCGAATTGATCCAAAGTTCATGGAACTGGGGCGCCTGGTAGTACGCGGGCCAGCCGGCCACGTTGGGCGGATCGCCGATATCCTGTTGCAATAAGATCATAAAATAAGTTATTAGCAGCCAGGTGCTGTATTGCCCTTCGTAATCTGTAGCCGGTGGAAACACCACGCTGAACTCTCGGCAAAGGCCGATCATAAAATCAACCGGGCTTTTAAGCAGGCAGCCCTGGTTCAATACATCAAAAAAATGTTCGCTTTTGAACAAGGCTTCCAGTACGGGTTTGATGGCATAATTATTATTGCGGAAAATTTCAGCCATCGGCGTGATCACGTTCGTCTCGGTGCCGGCATCTATTTCATAGTAAACAAACCAGCGGTATAATTTGCGGCAAATGTGTTTCGATACATCCGTGGTACTGAAGATCATGTTCAACAGGTCATCCAGTTCCTGGTCGCCCGCGGTGGCGCCGCTCCTGCCCGTGATCACGGTATTGTTGTAAAAAGAAGAGAATTGTTTATTGCCGGTATCATGCCGCGAAGGCACA
>Ga0247804_10000863_pt1 | contig 14058 bp, 15 predicted proteins | sample UWRJL029104C1_FD_181142 | JGI IMG/M metagenome (GOLD analysis project Ga0247804, IMG submission 181142) | Plant litter microbial communities from Arlington Agricultural Research Station in Wisconsin, United States - UWRJ-L029-104C-1 | ecosystem: Environmental > Terrestrial > Plant litter >...
GAGTAGAGGTAGGGGTGCCGCTGCTGGACGACCGCGCTGGCAAGCCCGGACTTCCAGGTGACGAACGCCTTGCTGAGCGCGACCGTGGTGAAGCCGGCCTCGTGTACTTCGCCGACAAAGCCGGTGAAGATAATGGCGTCGTCGAAGACGTCCTGCAAGTGTTCGCCCTTCGGGCGGTCGATGTTGCGCGGATCGACCACAACGACCGTGCCCGCGAGCTTGTTGAACCGGCCGGAGTCGGCGAAGTGCTGGATCAGCGGAAGGGTGCCTTCCCAGGCTTCTTCGCAGATCTCTTTCGAAATGCCTGTAAACACTAAGTACTCCTTTGAGACTCAACTGCGTTAGCAGCGAGGCAGTAGGCCCGGGTAGGGCATGCTACTTCGCTGCTAACAGATAAAACATACTACTAACTATAAAAAAGCTTCCTTGGAGTTTCCTCGAAGAATATTAAAATAATACCACATTTAGTGGTATTTGTAAATGAATGAGTTCTTGGCGGGCCCGACCGGATTCGAACCGGCGATCTCCTCCGTGACAGGGAGGCGTGATAGGCCAGCTTCACTACGAGCCCTCGTTGTGCTGCTTGTTGGCCAAGCCTTAAGATGATAGCAGTTTTTCCTCTGTAGATCAACCTCTGGGGCGCTTTTTACCGGTGTTTGTCTTCGCATATGCCCAGTGCTATAATTACACGAGGAAGTTGGGCTGCTTGCCGTTGTAGCTCAGTTGGTAGAGCGGCGCTTTCGTAAAGCGTAGGTCTCCGGTTCGATCCCGGACAACGGCTCCATTATTATCGCTATGATACTTACAACCATTAAACAATCATTTAAAGAACTTATTACCAACCGTTATCTAACGGTCCTTTCGATTGTGACGGTGGTGTTAATGCTGGCATATGTCACATATATCCTCTTAACGGTTCACCCAAGCGAACTGCAACTGGTGACGCACTACACGGCCTACGGAGTGACACACCTTTACCGCGACCAGTGGTTCTATCTGTTGTCATTCGGTATCTTTGGCGTTTTGGTCGCTGCGCTGCACATTAGCCTGGCGATCAAGCTCTACATCACCAAGGGGCACCCTTTAGCTATTATGTTTGCCTGGCTGGGTATTGGGATTATCGTCTTCGCCTGGGTCACCAGCTATGCAATTATTAACGTATGGTCACCAGTTTAAGATGATTGATCTCGAGATTCCTCTCGGTAAACGCAAGCCCGCGTATCGCTTTTTTGAAATGCTGCCAGCCATCCTCAGTTATGGTGCTTTTGCGCTATTGATTGTACTTTCGCTGATTTCGCCACTGCTGGCTGCGATCTATTTGCTGCTCATTATTATTACAGTACTGGTACGCGCCGTAGCGGTGGTGTATCACACACTCCTGGGCCATAGTCGTTTGGTAAAGAGTCAAAAGGTTGATTGGGTGACGCGCCTTGGCGACTTTGAAGATCCAGCTGCTGCCTATGAAGCCCGCCAAAACACTCGCTCAAAGGTGTATGGCATGCATGAACATGTTGATAACTTGCGCCTTGCCGCGGCCGATCCAGCGGCCTTTCCAAAGCCTTCTGATCTCTATAATATGGTCATTATCGCGACGTATAATGAGGCGTATGAGGTGCTGCAACCAACGATCAAGTCTTTGATTGATTCAACCTACGACAAAAAGCGCATGATCTTGGTGTTGGCGTACGAAGAACGAGGTGGCGAGGCAACTGAGCAGAATGCTTTGCGCCTTGAAAAAGAATTCAAGAATAGCTTTGGTGAATTCATTTTGATGAAGCACCCTTCTGATCTGCCTGGTGAAGCAATGGGCGGTAAGGGTGGAAACATCACCTACGCCGCTAAACAGATGCAAAAATGGTGCGACGAGAAGGGGATTGCATACAAAAATGTCATTATTACGACGCTTGATTCAGACAACCATCCGCACCCTGTTTTCTTCGACTACCTCACCTATGAATTTGTCGTAAACGAAGATCGCAAGCACATGGCCTTTCAGCCGATTGCGATGTTTACCAATAATATCTGGGATGTACCGGCACCAATGCGTGTGGTTGCCACTGGTAACACCTTCTGGAGCATTATTAGTTCGATGCGGCCGCATATTTTGCGCAACTTCGCCGCCCATTCGCAGCCGATGGAAGCCCTGGTAGAAATGGGCTTTTGGAGCACTCGAACAGTAGTAGAAGACGGCCATCAATTCTGGCGCAGCTACTTCCACTTTAGTGGGAATTACGCCGTTCGCGCCCTGTACGTGCCGATTTACCAAGACGCCGTGCTCGATGTGACGTACCGCAAGACCCTCCGGGCGCAATTCGTGCAGCTTCGCCGTTGGATGTATGGGGCCTCGGACATTCCTTATGTGGCGACGCGCCTCTTTACCTCGAAGCGAAACGTCCCTTTCTGGGGCGGATTCTTGTGGTTTGTGCGTGCCCTTGATGGCTACGTGACCGCTGCCAGCATCTCGATTATTGTTGCCGTAGGGGGTTGGGTGCCGCTTTTGATCAATAATCACGCCTATAACGACGTCGTGGCTCACCAGCTACCAGATGTCGTTAGTAGCGTGCAGCAGCTTGCGCTGGTTGGTATCGTCGTGATGGTCTTTATGGCCTTTAAGCTGTTACCACCGCGCCCAGAACGCTATAAGCGCCACCGTACTATCGGTATGGTGCTGCAATGGGTTCTGATGCCCCTTACCGCCATTGTGTACCTCTCGTTCGCTGCATTAAACGCACAGACGCGTTTATTCTTCGGTAGGTATCTGGTGAAGTTTGATGTGACCACTAAAGCGGTCCGTTCAGATAAGCCTACCCCTGAAGTTGTTGCTAAGAACTAATCTCTCACATCTGTAAGAGCCCATAAAAAGAGCCTGTCGGCGAGGACAGGCTCTTATTTGGATTAGGTAACGTTGTTAGATGGTACGGGTACGTACTTCTCGTTTGATCTCTTGGATCGTTTTGTCGTACTCAAAAGCGAGTGAAAAACGTTCAAGGGACGATGGTGATTGAAGGGTCTGCATCTGTTGTTTCTTAACCATGCACTCATATTAGCATAAAGGGTATACATTGTCAATGATACAGAACTTCACGTGTGATATCGTCTGTGATATACGGCGAGTAGGGAAGCGGCATGTGGGGTGGTGGATAAGTCTGGAAAGCTGTGGGGAAACAAAAACCACCCCTGTTAAAGGTGGCTATTTTAAGGCATAAGAAGAGCCCGGCCTGCGGCAAGTGACTCTCTGGCAGTAGCTGCCGGGTCTTCTTATCCGCAGGGTGCGGGCTAGGGGGCGGGGAGAGGTGTTTCGATGGGGCCCTCGCCGAACCGCTCATCTCCCCACGAGCGCTTCGGTAGAACCGACTCCCGGGCTTCGCGCTTAGGAGGGTAATCGACCTGATGAGGGTCGCGATCGTTCGCCGACGCGTAATCCGGGCCGAACTTCCGAGGTCCGTCACCGGCGTCGTGCGGGCCACCGCTGAATGTATCGCGGCTGTCGCGGCCGAAAGGTGCTGCTGCCATGCTAATACCTGCTTTCATTATCGAGAGTGGTGGATCTGGCTGCAGTTATTTATAGGGGAGAAGAAGGCATTTTGCAAGTTGAGCGGAGCCTTGGGTATTATTTTGTGAGTGTGGCTTTGACGCGCTTAGAGACAAGGAAGTAGGGAACCCATATAAATGCACCGAGGACACTTCTTCCGACGTCACCAGAGTATTTGCTCATAAATGCCTGAGTTTCGGGGGATAGCTCAAGGAGACCTGAAGACTGGAAAATAGATGAGGCCACTGCGTAGTCTATGAGGCCGTATGCAGCAGCGAATAGTAGGGTGGCAATGGCAAATCGTTTGGCGAGTTTACTCCGACGGAAGAGAAGGATGATGGTAATGATCATGAGTGCTACATAGGCGAAGATAGCGAAGTTTTCGAACGAGGTGAGTGAGAGGAGCGTATCTCCAAGGCCGGGTTGGTATTCGTTCAAAGACGAAATGTCAGATGAGGTGAGGGATTCAGTGCTGAAGAAATTGACGAAGGTAAGAATGAGGGATAAGAACAGCCCGACAGTGAATAGCGCCAGCCAACCTTCAAGGCCGATGAGCTTCTTACGTTTTTCGGCGGTATTCATCTGTGATTCGTTGGCTCCATCTATGGCCGCTAACTTCTTTTTAAGGCGTTCGGCGGTGGCGTAAGATTCACCTTTGAGCTCAATCGCTTGATCTATGAATTTGAGTGCTTTGTTGTCTTTGCGTTCAAAGTAGTAAATAAATGCCTGTAGCTCGTACAATTTATAGCGTGCAGAGCCTATTTTTTCGTCATCTTGATACTTTGTGGCCAAGCCATCTACCTGAGTCTGAAGAGCAGTGAGTTCATATGTTGAGACGTCGCGTCCTTCAGTAAGTACCTTGAGATCTTCTTCTAATTTCTTAATTGCGGCAATGTATTTTTGGCGGTGTTGGGCGCTACTGGGGAGTTCCATTATTTTAGATCCTTATATGAACGTTTAGTTGCACTCTTTTTTTCGGGTTGCGCAGGCTGAAGCCTTGCTGCGACGACAATAATAGCTCCTACCCCAAGACAGAATGCAAGGAGGTCAAGGTTAGATTCGGGGATGAGCGCGCGCAGTATTGCTTGGACAGAAACCGTCAGTAAGACAATGAGCAAGATAAGTTGTCCTTTTTTGATCGGTCCTTTTTCTAGCTTTGCCATAGTGCGGTTTGTCCTTCTGTATTTCTCATATAGTAAGTCGTATTTGCAGTTATGTCTAGCATCGCGTTCTTGCCCTGGCGAAAAGGGGATAAAAAAATAAGCCTTGAGAATACTCAAAACTTATTTTGGTGGGTCCTAGAGGATTCGAACCTCTCACCTCCTCAACGTCAATGAGGCGCTCTAGCCAAATGAGCTAAGGACCCATACTCTGAACGGAACTTATTCATGGTACCAGAATAGGGGTGGGGAATCAATCGTGTGCTACAATAATAGGCGAGTGATGAGAAAGCCTAACCACCTTTTGAGCTCCGTGGGTGTCAGATGTGCGTAACGTCTTTCATGAGTAAAAGTCCGGTGGAACCGTCCCGCTCACGAGCGAGACCCGAGACATACAACGAATGGATTTATAGTAATAAGCCCGATCGCTGTGTGTCTTTTTAATTTTAAAAGGAGAATATATGAACGAAGAACAACTACACGCGATGCGCCACAGCCTAGCGCACATTACCGCCGCTGCGGTTCAGCGTTTATGGCCTGATGCTAAGTTTGGCGTCGGCCCAGTGGTCGAAAACGGCTTTTACTACGACATCGACCTCGGTGAGCGTAAGATTTCAGAAGCCAACTTCGCTAAGATTGAAAAAGAAATGCGCGGCATTATTAACTACGGCGACACTTTTGAGCGCTTTGAAATGCCGATCGACCAAGCTTTAGACTGGGCGCATCAGAACAATCAGCCGTATAAAGAAGAATTATTGAACGATTTGAAGCGCTCAGGCACGACCATCGCCAAAGACCTCGATGCCGATGAGCTCGGCTTGGCCGCAGAAGGTGATGCAGCCGTTGAAAAGGTATCTTTTTACAAGAATGGCAACTTTGTAGATCTTTGCCGTGGTCCGCACGTCGCTAATACTAAGGATGTGGGCGCGTTTAAGCTCCTGCGGGTGGCCGGAGCGTACTGGCGTGGGAAAGAAACCAATCCGCAGATGCAACGCCTCTACGGGGTGGCTTTCGCGACTCAGGAAGAACTTGATCAATACCTTGAGCGGCTCGAACAAGCCAAGCTTCGCGATCACCGTAAACTCGGGAAAGAACTTGATCTTTATACGATTTCACCACTGGTCGGCGCCGGCTTGCCACTCTTTACCCCGCGTGGGACAGTCCTGCGCGACGTTATGGCGCAGTACTCTAACCAGCTTCGCCAAGGCTACGGCTTTCAAAAAGTCTGGACACCGCACATTACTAAGAAGGACCTTTACGAGACTTCAGGGCACTGGGCAAAATTCGGTGATGAATTATTCCTTGTCACCAGCCAAGAAACCAGTGATAGCTTTGCCTTAAAGCCAATGAACTGCCCGCATCACACCCAAATCTTCGCTTCGCAGCCACGCAGCTACCGTGATATGCCAGTTCGCTACATTGAAACGACGACTGATTATCGCGACGAAAAGACGGGTGAATTGGGTGGCCTCAACCGCGTCCGCTCATTAACTCAAGATGACAGTCACGTTTTTGCGCGCCCTGATCAAATTGAACAGGAAATGAATAACTTGCTGGCCAGCGCTCGCGAACTGTATTCGACCATTGATATGAAGCTCCGCGTACGGCTTTCGTACCGCGATGGCGGCGAAGGTTACCTTGGTGAGCAAGCGCTTTGGGATTCAGCACAGGCGCAACTCAAGCAGGCTGTTATTGCCAACGAGCTCGATTTCTTTGAAGTCGAAGGTGAAGCCGCTTTCTACGGTCCAAAGATCGACTTTATGGCCACCGATGCCATCGGCCGTGAACACCAAGTAGCCACTGTACAGCTCGACTTTGTACAACCTGGTCGTTTTGGCCTGCAATATATCGACGAACAGGGCAATCCTGCCGTTCCAGTCATGATTCACTGTGCACTGATGGGTTCAATCGAACGATTCCTCAGCGTCTTCATCGAACACACTGGTGGTTGGTTCCCATTCTGGGTCGCACCCGAGCAGATCCGCATCCTCACGATCAACGACACAGTCTTAGATTACGTGGATGAAATTAAATCGGTGTTAAATGAGACTATTTTGATGAAGCCGGTTCGCTACAACGAACTTCGCTACACACTTGATGACCGCAACGAATCACTTGGTAAGAAAATTCGCGAAGCAACGACTTGGAAGATTCCTGTTCAGCTAATTGTTGGCCAGCAAGATAAAGATGAACGACAGGTGAGTGTGCGTACGCAACAAGGTGAAGAGAAAGTTTCAATCGATAACTTAGCGGATTATCTCCGCGCATTATAGGCAACACTATGGCTGCTGATTCTGAATTCCGCAAAAAGGTCGAAGACCTCATGGCCCAAGTCCCGAAAGGGAAGGTAACGACATATGGTGATTTAGCCGCCTTAGCTGGCCACCCGTATGCTGCGCGCGTCGTGGGTGGCATGGCCCATCACGGTGACAGCGAACTGCCGTGGCATCGCTTAGTAAATCGCTTTGGTGGCCTGGCCAGTGGCTACTATGGTGGGCGCGAAGTCCAAGCCGAACACTTGGCGGCAGAAGGTATTACCTGTACGAACTTAATTGTTGATAATTTTAAGGAGCATCGATGGCAGCCACTCTAGAACTTCCGCTGATTGTTATTGCTGGCCCAACGGCAAGCGGTAAATCAGGCCTCGCCATGGACTTGGCGGAGCAATTTGGTGGTGAAATTATTTGTGCAGACTCGCGCACGGTCTATAAAGGCATGGATATTGGCACGGCCAAGCCGAGCTTGGAAGACCAAGCGCTCGTGCCACATTGGGGCCTCGATTTAGTAGAGCCGGATGAGCCATTTACGGCTGCTGACTTCAAAGAATATGCGAACAAAAAGATTGCTGAAGTGCGAGCGCGTGGACACGTTCCGTTTTTAGTAGGGGGCACTGGGCTCTACATCGATGCAGTGGTGTTTGACTATCAATTTGGCCCAGTTGATCACGTTCGCCGCGCCGAACTAGAGCTTCTATCTCTAGAGGAATTAATTCTGTATTGTAATGAAAACAACATAGAATTGCCGGAAAACGAAAAAAACAAGCGATATGTCATCCGCGCGATTGAGCAAAATGGCGTCAATTCTACGAGGTTGCAGGAACCACAACAGAATACTATCATTGTGGGAATTACTACAGAAAAGGATACACTTGTTGCTCGAATTCATCAGCGTAGTGAACAGTTATTTGAACAGGGAGTCGTGGAAGAAGCAACTGATTTGGCCGACGAATTTGGTTGGGAAAGCGCCGCTATGACTGGCAATATCTATCGATTGGTCCATGAATATGTAGACGCTGAGATCGATATGGCTGAACTAAAAAGTAAATTTGAAACGTCCGACTGGCAACTCGCCAAGCGCCAACTGACATGGCTCAAACGCAACCCATTTATTCAATGGTTCGAGCTACCAAAAGCCCGGATTTACTTAGCCGAGAAGCTCGCCCAGATCCCCAGAGCGTGATATCATAAGAACACGAAAGTTATACGAGGGAACGGCACATGATAGATAAGTTATTCGGCTCAAAGACTCGGGTGAAGTTATTGCACCTGTTTTTGAATCATCCTGGACAATCTTTTTATGTCCGCGAAATCACTCGTTTGATCGATGAGCAAATTAATTCTGTTCGTCGTGAATTATCTAACATGCTGGAAGTGGGCGTTATCACCAGTGATAGCTCAGACAACAAGCTCTACTATGAAGTAAACCAGCGCTACGAGTTCTATTCGGCACTTCGTGCAATCTTTGCCGGCATCGCAGTTGATAGCGTGAAGCCCGCTGTCGCAACACAGGAGAGTGATGTTAATGAGATCTACCTCAGCACGATTGCTGGCATCTCGGCGCTTCGCCTGGCGATTGTTGCTGGCGTCTTGGTCCGTGGTTCAACCAGTTCGGTAGACGTGCTGCTCGTTGGGACGCTGCCAACTGCCAAGGTAAAAGCTGCCATGGCTAATATTGAAAAGACCGAAGGCCGTGAGATAAACTACAGTGTCATGTCATATGATGACTTTTATTATCGCCTGAGTGTGCGCGACAAGTTTATTACCGAAATCTTGAACAGCAAGCACATGGTGGCGATCGATAAAGATAATGTCCTAAGTCAGTAATTGGAGGAGAAGAGAAATGTTTGATATTGAATATAAAGGTGCCAACGCAATTGTTATTTCCACTAAGGGAGCAACACTGGTTGTTGATCCAAAGTTATCTGTGGTTGGGCTCAAGGACCTCGCTGTTAAAGAAGGAATTGAACTCGCCACTGAAGCACGCTTTGCGCTCAATTCAGAAAACTCGCGTTTGTATATCGAGGGTCCGGGCGAATATGGCATCGGTCCATTCGATATTAGAGGTATTGCGGCGCAGCGTCACCTTGATGTGGAGAGCGATCCCTTCCTTTCGACTATCTACCGCATTGAAGTAGGCGGCGTTCGTATCGCTATCGTGGGGAATGTCTACGAGAAGATTAGCGAAGAACAGCTTGAAGCGATTGGTTTGATCGATATTTTGGTTATCCCTGTCGGCGGTAACGGCTATACGCTTGATGCCACTGGTGCCGTCAGCTTGGTCCAAAAGATCGACCCGAAGGTCGTGATCCCGATCCACTATGCTGATAAAGCGTTGAAATACGAAGTCCCACAAGATGAACTTGATGTCTTTACTAAAGAACTCGGTGCTCCGGTTGAAGAAACCGCTAAGTATAAGATGAAGCCGGGCGGAGCTTTGCCTGCTGTATTGACGGTTGTAAAGCTCGAACGTTCATAAATAGCTTATCCTTTCTATCTTGGGGTAATCCCGTATGATTATATCTATATGGCAGAGAGAGAATACCGAGAATATCACAAAGAACCGATTCTCCCTTATGAGACAATATCTAGTTGGGAGTGGTTTAAGACGCACGACGTTGATGTTGAAGCCTATCCAGGCATTGATAGTCTTCAAGACGGTCTCCGTTTCGCGCGTTTACGCTCCCCTGAGATAACGGCCGAAATTCTTCTTCGAGAGCAAATTGAAGTGAACCTACCGTTGCGTGGGGCAACACGCGTTAACCACCCACGCCTCAAACCTGAGTTCTGGGGTACTGAGCCAAAATTATTCAAAGCGCCGGCGGGGATGGCGTTTGAACTGACGACAAGCGTTGATTATGATGAAGATTATCAAGATGAAGACGGGAATCAGCTGGCGCCCACAAAAACAGAGGTCTACAGCGTTATCGGTGAGTATCTTGGAATAGAAACTCGTACCGAAAAGGGGACGGCAGCGGCATCCATTACCGTCATGGAGCAGGCTGTTGCGTATGCACAACCAATCTATAATGATGGCAACCCTGACGATAATGAGCTTATCCGACTTCCTTCTCGGGCAGATCCTGAAGTGGACGGTGCGGCGGTCATGTTCGCACGATTGGATGGCTGGGAGGTCGTTCATGGGAAGAGTCGGTCGTTAAGCGGTGAGTATGGAAAATCGAACGTAAAGCTCGTTCCATTTGAACGCGCAGCCGAAACAGAGCGCTACGTTGCTGATTTTAAGCGCTTTAACGATTTCCCACTCGATGACTTCATACTTGTCGACGAGGCGCCACTTCCACCTCCTGGTTACTTTTACTATCCTACGGGCTTTGGTGAGGGTACTTGGGTGCACAACCCTACGAATCTCATGACGCTGCCGCCAGGAGATTTACATGGTTGGATGGGGGATATGTGGGAGAAACACGGTATTATGATGAAGCTCAATCCGACGGCTATAAATTTTATTGGAGGGAATTCTCGATTTTACTATCTTCACTTCGATCGGGGTCGCTCAACTCTCGCTTGGGAGATTCGCTACGTTAATACGTATGAGCACAAACATTCGATGTTCATGCGTGCACTGGCGATTAAGGGTATTGCAAACACAAGCATGGATGATGTTTTGAAGGTAGCGCTTTCAAAAGATCAGCTCGAGGGGAAGGACCGGGACTTTGTGAAATAAAAACCTCCGAGGTAATCGGAGGTTTTTTGTTTTGCAGAGCTTGCTTAGAGAGCGATCTTTTCACCCTTTTTAGGAAGGATGCCTTTTTTCTTAAGTGTACGGATAGTGTTGGCACTAATCACGAGAGTAACTTTCTGGCCTTCGACCATGAAAGTTTTTTTCTGAAGGTTAGGTTTGAAAACACGGTTGGTGCGGCGCAAAGAGAAGCTAACATTGTTGCCAAATTGCTTTCCTTTACCGGTGAGTTCATCGCGTGCGACCATAATTGTTTCCTTTTCCTAATATTCCTTAGACAATGTTATTCATTTTACCTTTTTTTACCTCTGCGGTCAAGGGGTAAGGCCTGCTATAATAAGAGGAAGTGGAATTCAACATTACCTATATTGTTATTGTTCTTATCGTCATTCTTTTGTCGATGACCCTTCACGAGGCAATGCACGCCTTTGTGGGTTTTTGGTTGGGTGATGATACCGCCAAGAGGGAAGGGCGTCTGACGCTTAATCCTATCAAGCATATTGATCCGTTCTTAACGATTATCCTACCAGTAGGGCTGGCGCTCGTTGGCGCACCCATCTTTGGTGGCGCTAAGCCAGTCCCGTTTAACCCCGGTCGCGTTAGGGGTGGGGACTGGGGTGCAGCTTTAGTTGCCCTTGGTGGCCCGCTGACTAACCTTATTATCGCTTTTGTGGCCTTTGGAGTCTGGGCCGTTGCCGGTACGCCAACTGCTGGGGTTCCAGGAATGATCTTCGCCACTGTTGTTTCAGTAAACCTTGGCTTCTTCATCTTTAACATTTTGCCGCTACCACCGCTAGACGGTTCGCGGGTCCTATACGCTTTGGCTCCTGAATTTGTGCGTTCAGGAATGCGCTGGATTGAACGCTTTGGCATCATCTTTGTATTTGCGCTGGTGTTGATAGCGAGCCAACCCCTTGGCCAATTTATTTCGGCCGCAATTGGCTTTTTTATCGACGTATTTAGTAACATTTTCAGGGTTTAATCAGGATCGTAGTTGTATAATAAGAAGCGTCCAGAGGGTAAGAACCTAGGTGTATATGATTTTCCGATATCATATGATCGGGGCACCGAATTGTTCATTTCCGTGGAAGTGAATTGAGGAGTCCCACCTTGCACATACGCGGGGAATATCATAACGCCTAGGCTGCCTCTGGGCACCAAGTACATCACCGATTTGCGGTGATTTTTTTAATGGTATAATTATCTCAAATAGGATTAAACACAAACATGAAACAAAGATTATCTGTCCGCGCTATTATCAACCAAGAAGGCAAAGCTCTATTGCTACAAAGAGCCAATGGCCGGCCATCAATCTTAGGTAAGTATGAACTACCCGGTGGGAAGCTGGCGTACAACGAACAGCCCGAAGATGCGCTGCGCCGCTACCTGCACGACGACGCTGGCATCCACATTAAGTCGGCCCAAATCTACGATGCCGTGACCTATATTGATCATGATGATAATGCCATTCAGTACGTGGTGATTGTCTACATGGTGACGATGGCGCCGGACAATCATCCGATAAAATTGAACGGAAACTACACGAAGTATACTTGGCAAGCGATGTCGAATATTCAACAGTCTGATGTCACAGATTTGACGGCGCTATTGTTGGGAATCGTACAACAAGAAGAAATTACTGATGCGAGCTTGAAAGAAATTAAGCAAAAAGATGTGCAGAATACATCAAGTGATAGCATAACCATCTTTTCTGATGGCGGCTCGCGTGGTAACCCGGGGCCATCGGCTGCGGGCTTTGTTATCCTCAATAATCGCCAAGAAGTCATTGCCGAAGGCGGGGAGTACTTGGGTATTACTAACAATAACCAGGCTGAATATCAGGGTGTCCGCTTGGGGCTGGAAAAAGCGATCGAGCTGAAATTTCGCCGCGTCGATTTTAAGATCGATAGTATGTTGGTGGTCAATCAAATGAAGGGCTTCTATAAAATTAAGAACCGGGAGCTGTGGCCAATTCATGAACGCATCCGCGAGCTCATGAAGAGCTTCGATAAAGTCACCTTTAGCCACGTTCGCCGTGAGTTTAATCAGCTTGCCGATGGCATGGTGAACAAAACGTTAGACGCCCATGTTCGCGAAAAGGATAACGCTCCTGTATAATATCCGGTAGGCAGTCAGCTGGACGGCCGCTCGCCCGTAAAAAGGTGAGAGGAAAGTCCGGGCAGCATAGGATAATGACAGTTGCTAACGGCAACCGGGGGCAACCCTAGGGAAAGTGCCACAGAAACAAAACCGCCCCGTCATTTCGGTGATAGGGTAAGGGTGAAATGAGTGGGGTAAGAGCCCACAGCGTCACATGGCGACATGTGGAGAAGGTAAACCCTGTCTGCTGCAAGGAGATCAACATTAAGGGCTATCCGTCCGTTGGTCGCTACCCGCTTGATCGTACGAGCAATCGTATGGCTAGATAGATGGTCGTCCACGACAAAACCCGGCTTATAGGCTGACTGCCTAACAAAATACCACTTTTCTACGGAGGTGGTATTTTGTTTTTAAGTTCTAGTGTTCGCAATAATCTTGATGACACATTGATGGGCGGTGGGTATCGATCGCAGACGTCGGTTGGTTGAAAAAGGCTAGCATCACTGCTGTACTTACGAGCAGCGCGACTCCTACAACAAAGGATATTATCTGGATAGTTCTTCCGCTTGTGCGGCCTTGGGCGGGAGCTTCCTTACCTTTTTTAGTGAACTTCTTCATGAAAATATCTAGTTGCTCTACTGTTTTGGAGGTATCGGCGTGGACCATGCCAGCTTGTTCGTGCTTTATGTCGGCCCACTTTTTCCAATATTTTTGTGCATCAGAGTAGTATTTTAGGCCCCCTCCAATAGATATAAACAGCGCGATAATTGTAAGGATTGCCGCGATTTTTGGGGGGTCATTGTTGGCTATTTGAGAGACTAGGATACCGCCGGAGACTGCAATAGAAGCCGATGCGAGAACAATTAGGTCCGAGCCAAGTTTTATATCAACATCATTGCCACGATGGTATAGGTCTTGTGAGTCTTCGTTGTAGGTTTTGATCAGGTCGTTCTTGTAGTCGAGAACGTACTTGTAGGCTTCCTCTGGGGTTTTGTTCATTGAATCTCTTAGCTCCTTATGTGTCATCATAACAAAAAAGCCTCCGCAGTGGAGGCTTTTCAAAGACAGAAGTCTTATTTTGTAGCGTTTTTAGCGATTGCAGCAAATGCAGCTGGTTCGCTGACGGCAAGTTCAGAGAGAATCTTGCGGTCGAGTTCGATCTTTGCAGCCTTAAGGCCGGCGATCAGCTTCCCGTAGGTAGTACCTTCGATGCGGGCAGCAGCGTTGATACGAGTGATCCAAAGACCGCGCAGGTCGCGTTTCTTGTTGCGGCGGTCGCGGTAGCTGTAT
>Ga0247804_10000864_pt1 | contig 14047 bp, 14 predicted proteins | sample UWRJL029104C1_FD_181142 | JGI IMG/M metagenome (GOLD analysis project Ga0247804, IMG submission 181142) | Plant litter microbial communities from Arlington Agricultural Research Station in Wisconsin, United States - UWRJ-L029-104C-1 | ecosystem: Environmental > Terrestrial > Plant litter >...
ACACTTAAATAGCTGCACAATTCAGCCCTATAAGTGATGTAAATAAATATAATTTAGTGTCTAAAAAATGTAATTTAGTAAATTTAAGCAATTCGTAATTTAAAAAGTAATAATGAAGAATCTTTTTAAATGAACTTACATCACTTCTATGGTGAAAATTAATTTAGAAACTAATGTTCTAAAGATTAAGAAATTAAACATTTCACAAATCTTATATAAGTTAGTAAAAATTCAAAAGGTATTACGTAAATTTGCAAAAAATATTACAATATACAAATATACTATAAATGAGTACTACAACTACGCCTTTTGTGGCTTTCAAAGTAAAAGACATTTCTCTAGCGGCTTGGGGAAGAAAAGAAATTGAATTAGCTGAAGCTGAAATGCCAGGTTTAATGGCGCTTCGTGCTGAATACAAAGACGAACAACCTCTTGCAGGTGCTCGTATCGCTGGATGTCTTCATATGACAATCCAAACTGCAGTTTTGATCGAAACTTTAATTGCTCTTGGTGCAGAAGTTACATGGTCATCTTGTAACATTTTCTCTACTCAGGATCAGGCTGCTGCTGCAATCGCTGCTGCAGGAATTCAGGTTTATGCATGGAAAGGTCTTGATGAGCAATCATTTGACTGGTGTATTGAGCAAACTCTTTTCTTTGGTGAAGACAGAAAACCATTGAACATGATTCTTGATGACGGTGGAGATTTAACAAACATGGTTATTGACCGTTTCCCGGAATTGGTTCCTGGAATCAAAGGATTGTCTGAAGAAACTACAACTGGAGTTCACAGACTTTACGAAAGAGTAAAAGCCGGAACTTTACCAATGCCTGCAATCAACATTAACGATTCTGTTACTAAATCTAAATTTGATAACAAATACGGTTGTAAAGAATCTGCTGTAGATGCTGTACGTCGTGCAACTGACTTAATGTTAGCTGGAAAAAGAGTTATCGTTTGCGGATACGGTGATGTTGGAAAAGGAACTGCTGCTTCTTTCAGAGGTGCTGGATCTATTGTAACTGTTACTGAAATTGACCCAATTTGTGCTTTACAAGCTGCAATGGACGGTTACGAAGTTAAAAAATTAAACACTGTAATTGCTACTGCTGATATCATCATTACAACTACAGGAAATAAAGATATCGTTCTTGGATCTCATTTCGAGCAAATGAAAGACAAAACTGTTGTTTGTAACATCGGACACTTTGATAACGAAATTGATATGGCTTGGTTAAACAAAAATCATGGTGCATCTAAAATCGAAATCAAACCACAAGTTGACAAATATACAATCGCTGGAAAAGATATTATCATTTTGGCTGAAGGTCGTTTAGTAAACCTTGGTTGTGCTACAGGTCACCCAAGTTTTGTAATGAGTAACTCATTTACAAACCAAACTTTGGCTCAAATCGAATTATGGAAAAACAGCGCTGCTTACAACAATGACGTTTATATGTTACCAAAACATTTAGATGAAAAAGTTGCTGCTTTGCACTTAGCTAAATTAGGAGTTGAATTAGAAACTTTACGTGACGATCAGGCTGCTTATATTGGTGTTCCGGTTGATGGTCCATTCAAACCAGAATACTACAGATACTAGTAAATTTTAGATTTAAGATTGTAGATCTTAGATTTTAATACCTATTTCAAACCCCGAAAGATTTTAAGATCTTTCGGGGTTTGTTTTTTATCTAAACTCATAAATCTGAAATTTTATTATCTGGGCGTGCCACCATTTAAAAAAAGGCCAAATAAACTTTGCGTTCATTGGCCTTTTCTTAAATAGCGTCGGGCTATCCGCGCTACTTCGGTAGCCTGCTCCTATCCCTCACGCTTACGTAGACCAAGACCTCTAATTTAATCCCATATTCATAGATAATTCTTAAAGTTTTAAGTTTACATTTGAAAACCAAATTCAAATTTATAAACCAAATTATGAGAACACGCCTGATTTTAATAGTACTTATGCTTTTGCCGTTTTTTACCAATGCTCAATCTAGTATGCAAAGACAAATGCAGGCTAGCAATGCCATGTTTAGACAGCAAAACCAAATGTTTCTTCAGCAACAGCAACAACAGCGCGATATGGCCCGTTCGCTTAATAACATTCAAACCAAAGAAGATAAACTGGATAATGAAGAAAGAAAGCTTAAAAAATTACAAAAAAAATCAGCAGAACGAGAAGCCGAATTAAAATCTAAACAAGAAGAATTAAACAATCTTGAAAACAATTCAAAAAACAATAATTCTGATTTAGAAAAAAACATCGAAAAATCTAAAAAACAAATTATAAAATCTCAAGAAAAAGTACATAAATCAAAATCTGATATAGAAAAAAGTTCTAGTAAAATTCAGGATTTACAAAACCAAATTCAGACTGAAAAAATCAAAAAAGAAGAATTAACCAAAAAACACGAAGAAGAAAAAAGACTTAAAGAAGAGGAAAAGGCTAAAAAAGAAAAAGAGAAAAAAGAGAAAAAAGAGAAAAAAGAGAAAAAATAAAATTCTTAAATTGTCTTTATATTTGGTATGATCCTTAAAATTTAAATATCCAGTAATGAAACAAACTATTCTTCTCTACATATTTCTTTCTTTTAACTGCGCTCTGTTTGCACAAAATAAAGATCCCTGGATTTCATTTTGGAATAAGGACACCACTGCCATCGGGTTTAAAGATAAAAACGGCAATATCAAAATTGAACCAAAATTTATGGGGATGACTATTGCTCATAAATTCGAAAATATAATTGCTGTTAGCCAAGAAGAAAATGAAATCTGGAAAAGCTACTATTTAACTAAAACCGGAAAAATAGTCGGACGCGACAGTTTATATGTTTTTGACAATGGACCAGATTGTGAAAATGAAGGTTTTATACGCTTTAATGATCCTAAAACAGACAAAATGGGTTTCTTTAATGGAGATGGAAAAATCGTAATTCCGGCTGAATACAGTGACTTAACAAGAGTTAGAAACGGAATGATTATAGCTCTAAAAGATGCCGTTAAAGAAAAAGATGGAGAACATTTTTTTTGGACTGGAGGAAAAGAATTCCTGATTGACATTAACAATAAAATTCTAATTGAAAATTTTGGCTTCAATGATGAGTTGAATTTTTATTATTTAGAAAAATCAAAAGAAAAAAATCCAGATCCTGTCAGAGATAATTTTCTTGGTGTAGACGGACAATATTATTCGTTTATCAATTTTGATAAGGAATTTAAAGCATGGCTTAAAAATATTTTACTTACTGATTTATCAAAAGAAAATTTATTGAAACACTCTTACGATAAAATCACGTATTGGAAAAAGAAAGACGATGATGGCTGGATAACCAAACCAAAAGAAGCGTTTATGAAACTAAATTACAAACTCATAAAAGCGAAACTATTAGAACTGAAATCTACTAATTGTGATTACTTTATTTCCTCTGAAAGTTTGAATAAATTTATTTATGAAACAGATGAATATGATCAATATTTTGATAATTGCCGTCAGGCAAAAGACTGGATTAACCCTGTAAAAAACATTGTTATTTCTCCTCAGAATAAAAATGAATCAGGGCAAGATCATTTTGAGTTTTTAAGAACCGAAAATGGATATAAACTAATAAGCGTTTCTTCAGGAAAACAAGAACTTAAATAAAATTCACAATAAAAACGCTAAAATAAATGGCAGCAGGCGGACCAGGAGATCATCCACTCAAAGACATACTTCACTTTAATATGCAGGTGTATGATGCTGAATGCGATAAAATGATCATTGAACTTTCAAAATATATTTCTGAAGATGAATTGTACAAAAGCATTGATTGGTCTACTGCTTTCAACATAACGGAATCTACACTACAAGATTTTAAAATTGAACTTTCAAAAAGACTACTTGCTTTAAAAAGCTAAATTTGTTTCAAGTTTCAGGTTTCAAGTTCTCCCATAACTTGAAACCTGAAACTTGAAACAAACAAATTCAAAAGTGAACTTCCGCAAGTTTCGGATTTTATAACCACAAAACCCGCCTGATATTTGTATCATAAAATTGAAGAAAATGAATACACAGGAAAATATCAATTATAACCGAATTGCAGATGCAATTGATTATATCAAAATCAACTTTAAACAGCAACCCAATCTTGATGAGGTTGCCGAGAAGGTACATTTGAGTCCGTTTCACTTTCAGCGTTTGTTTACAGAATGGGCTGGAACTAGTCCTAAGAAATTTTTGCAATATATTAGCGTTGAACATGCTAAAAAAATTCTGAAAGAAAATGCTCAGGCCACATTGTTTGACGCGGCTTTTGATACCGGACTTTCCGGAACAAGCCGACTTCATGATTTATTTGTAAATATCGAAGGGATGACTCCGGCAGAATATAAAAACGGGGGTAAAAATCTCGAAATTAATTTCAGTTTTGCCGAAAGTCCGTTTGGGAATATTATTGTGGCTTCAACACAAAAAGGCGTTTGTTTTATGGCTTTCGCCGAAGATGAAGAAACCGGATTTCTAGACTTAAAACATAAATTTCCAAACGCAGCGTTTACCAAAAAACTCGATTTGGCACAACAAAATGCCCTTTTCATTTTCCAAAATGACTGGAGCAAATTATCCGAAATCAAACTGCATTTAAAAGGCACCGATTTTCAATTGAAAGTTTGGGAAACCTTGCTTAAAATTCCGATGGGTCAACTTTCGACTTATGGTTCTATTGCACAGAAAATCGAAAAACCAAATGCTTCACGAGCCGTGGGAACTGCCATTGGAAGCAATCCCGTTGCTTTCCTTATTCCGTGTCATCGTGTTATTCAATCTTCAGGAACTTTTGGAGGTTATATGTGGGGAAACACAAGAAAAACCGCCATCATTGGCTGGGAAGGCGCGCAAATCAATTTATAATTGAGCAAGAAACGGATTTTATTCTGCTGACTTCAAAGGTAATTTTGTCTTATAATTTTAAACTCTTAAGACATGAAAACATTCATTTTGATTCACGGTTCCTGGCACAGCTCATGGAATTGGCATAAAGTACTTCCAATTTTAGAACATAAAGGCCACAGAGCAATTGCGGTTGATTTACCAGGAATGGGAAGAGATAAAACTCCAATCAGTGAAGTAACATTTCAAAAATCTGTAACCTCAATTTGTGAATTAATTGATAGTTTAGATTCTACAGTTATACTCGTTGGTCATAGCAAAAACGGAATTATGATTTCTCAGGCTGCAGAATATCGTTCGGATAAAATTGAAAAATTAATTTACTTAGCAGCCTGTTTAATTCCCAATGGTAAAACCCAAAGTGAATATTCTGCACAGGATGTAGATGGTGTTTTAAAACCCTTTGTAACCAGATATCCTGAATTGAATGCACATACGTTACAGCCTGAAATTTACAAAGAAGGTCTTTATCACGATTGTGATGAAACAATTACAGAACTGGCAAAATTACTATTAAGTCACGAATCTGCAGAATCAGGTATTACACCTTTAGAATTATCTGTAGAAAAATACGGCAGCGTTCCGAGGTTTTATATAGAATGTACTGAAGATAAAGCCGTAACGCCTTTTATCCAACGAAAAATGTATACGGAAACCATTTGCCAAAAAGTGTATCAAATGGAAACCAGCCACTCTCCTTTTTTTAGTCAGCCTGAGGAATTATCTTCTATTTTCTGCGAAATAGCAACATCTTAAAAATGCAAAATATACAATCAAAAATAGCTTCTCTTAATTGGGAAAGCATCACCGAATCTATGCACGAAAATGGATTTGCCATTATTCCAAATGTACTTACCAATGAACAATGTGAAGATTTAAAATTCGATTATGACAATCCGAATTTATACCGAAAAACAGTTGTAATGGAGCGTTATCGTTTTGGGTTGGGCGAATACAAATATTTTAATTATCCTTTGCCTGATTTGATTCAAAATGTTCGTTCTGCTATTTATCCGAAATTAGCGCCAATTGCAAATACGTGGATGAAAGTTTTAAATATCAACACAGTTTTTCCTGAAACGCACGAAAAATTGTTAGAAGAATGTCACGCTAATAATCAATTCAAAGCAACAGTTTTAATTTTAAAATATGGTAAAAGCGGTTTTAATACTTTGCATCAGGATTTATATGGAGATGTTTATTTTCCTATTCAAATAGTACTTTTTCTTAACGAGCCAGATGAGGATTTTACAGGCGGAGAATTTGTATTAACGCAGCAAATGCCCAGAGCACAATCTAAAGCAATTGTTTTAAAACCAAAAAAAGGCGATATTCTGGTTTTTACTACAAACTTCAGACCTGTAAAAGGTACAAAAGGATATTATCGAGTGAATATGAAACATGGTGTTAGCGAAATTCATTCCGGAGAAAGGCATACGTTGGGAATTATTTTTCATGATGCGTTGTCTTAATTTTAATCTCGCAAAGGCGCAGAGGCGCAAAGAATAATATTCATCTTATCGTTTTAAGTTTTCAAAATAGTTCAATTTATAAATCTTACTTATTCTTAACACAATATAAATAAAAACTTTGCGCCTCTGCGCCTTTGCGAGATTAATTATCAGCATGCAGATTTAAAATCATTTTAATCCAATAATCTGTGTCAAAAAAATCAATAATTATGCTTCAACATTCTAAAATTTTCGACCAGGATCTAAGAAATAAAATTAAAAATGCAGAAATTTGCTTTGGTGGAAACCGAAAACTAAAAATCTACGGAACGCTAAAATGTTCTTCTGGAAAAAGAATGAAACGTGAAAATCGGGTTTTCTTTTTATCTGAAAATGAAGCCAGACAAAATGGCTTCAGGCCTTGCGGACATTGTATGAAAACCGAATATCAAAACTGGAAAAATGGACTTATTTAATCCTGAAATAAACGAAACTACCAACTTACTTCCGAAAAATGGAACTGTAAATTATTACGGAAAATTGTTTTCACGAGAAAATTCAAATCATTATTTGGATATTCTTTTAAATACGATTGAATGGAAAAATGACGAAGCCATAATCTTCGGGAAATTAATTTTGACCAAACGAAAAGTCGCCTGGTATGGAGATTCGGAGTTTGAATATACCTATTCGAATACAACCAAAAAAGCACTTCCGTGGACGAATGAATTGTTAGAATTAAAGAAGGTTATTGAACAAAAGACAGGCGAAACATTCAACTCGTGTTTACTTAATTTATATCATTCCGGAGAGGAAGGAATGGCGTGGCACAGCGATGCCGAAAAGGACTTAAAAAAGAACGGTGCAATAGGTTCGGTAAGTTTTGGTGCTGAGCGGAAGTTTGCTTTTAAGCATAAAGAATCGAAAGAAGTTGTTTCATTAATTTTAGAACACGGAAGTTTATTGGTGATGAAAGACGAAACACAAACGCATTGGCTGCATCGTTTACCGCCAACAAAAACAACTTCAAAACCAAGAGTGAATTTAACTTTTAGAACAATTGTGAAATAATCAATTTACCAACCTTGATTTAAGCCATTTTTAAGAACTTCTTCGTATTTATCTTTGTCAAACGAATATAAGTTTGGAGCTTTATGGGCTACATTACTTTTCTTTTCGTCTAGTTTATTCAGGATTCCGATGTTGGTTATTTTTCGGAGAAAGTTTCTTCTGTCAAGTTGTTTGTCTAAAATGGTTTCATATAATTTCTGAAGTTCTGGAATCGTAAATTTTTCAGGCAATAAATTATAACCAATTGGCATCAAATTCAATTCTATTCTTAGCGTATCCAAAGCTTTATCGAGAATTTCCTTGTGATCTAAAATAAGTTCAGGGACTTCTTTATGGTCAATCCATTGTATAATTTCCTGACTATTTTCTTTTTGTGGAATTGCTTTCAAAAAATCTACTAAAGCATAATAGCCAATCGTTACAAAGCGCTGTGTAAACCATTTTCCATCCTCTTTTGAAATTTTGTAATACTCTAAAACGGCTTCGTCAAAATGCTTATCGTTGCGTTTTACTTTTCCAAAAGTAGCAAATTGCCTTAAAAAAATACCTTCTATTCCGGTACGTTCATTCAAAACTGAAACTGCTGCAGCATCAATATCCATATCGAGAGGAACAAATCCTCCGGGCAAAGACCATTTGTTTTCATATGGCGTTTTAATCAGTAAAACTTTTAGTTGATTGTCATGAAACCCAAAAATGACACAATCTATAGAAAGTCCCGGCTGGTAATTTTCATTCTTCAATAGGTTTCCTTTTGACATTTTGTTTTACTTAAAAATACTTTTTCGTTTCATTTTCAATGTGCAATTTAGACCATTTTTACAAATGAACCATTTATTTGCTAAAATTCTATAAAATAGCAGAAGTGTAAAACTCACAATTTTTACTTAAAATAGAAATTGAATTAAAAAAATAATTACATTGCGTCATAATAACACATTAAGCAGATTTTTTGCTTTAAGTCGCAGTAACTACTTACAAAAGTAATAGTTAGGAGATAATATCTTCATTAAAAGCGCTTAATATTACAAACTTTTTGTAACAAATAATAAAACATATAGTCTACTAGATTAGAAATATAAATTGATTCATTATGAGCATTCCAAATTTTACAAAACTGAACAAGGGACTTATTAAAAAAGTCTTCTCTTCTTTTGGATTAGTTTCAAAAAACGATCTTTTAGAAGCTTCTATAAAATACAGTGAAGAGCAGGAAAGAATTTTCAACCAGATGATTGTTGAAAACGAAGCCAAAAATAAAAAGGAAAAAAGAGAAGCTTTTGACAAAGCGTTATTTGCATCCTATAAAGGAATTGGCGCTATGGATTTTATAAACACCGTTTTGAAATAATTCGAAACTGTTTATAAAATCCATAACGCCAATTAATTGACATTCTATTTATTGTACTAATTCAAAATTTGCTTTTAGTTTAATATCTGCTGACGAAGCTCCTATCATTACTTCAAAATCACCCGGTTCAGCAACCCATTCTATTTTATCATTATAAAAAGAAAGCTTCTCTTTGTCGATTGTAAATTCGATTGTTTTAGATTCTCCTGCATTTAGTTTTACTTTTTGAAAATCTTTCAATTCTAAAACCGGTCTTACTACAGATCCAAATTTATCCTGTAAATATAACTGCACCACTTCTTCTCCGGCAACTTTTCCAACATTTGATAACTGAAAAGAAACTTTAATGGTTTCGTTATTTTTGATTTTAGCAGAAGATAATTTCAAATCAGAATAATTGAATTTTGTATAACTCAAACCATATCCAAAAGGGAATTTTGGTGAGTTTTTCAAATCAATATAAGAAGAAACATAACCTGTCGAATTTTCATTTGGAGCCGGTCTTCCGGTACTAAAATGATTGTAATAAATTGGTATTTGCCCTACTTCTCTCGGAAAAGTCATTGGTAATTTCCCAGACGGATTATAATCTCCAAACAAAACATTGGCGATCGCATTTCCTGCTTCAGTTCCCAGCCACCAGGTGTACACAATTGCCGGAACATTATCTGCTGTCCAGTTAAAAATAAGCGGTCTTCCTGCATTTATCAAAACCACAACCGGTTTTCCTGTTGCCTGAATTGCCTTCACTAAATCTTCCTGAACCCCAGGCAAATGAAGATCGCTTCGGCTTTTTGCTTCACCGCTCATGTCGCGTCTTTCTCCAATACTCAAAATAACAACATCAGCTTGTTTGGCGGTTGCAACTGCTTCTGCAAAACCATCTTTGTTATCGCCATCTACTTCACAGCCTTTTGCGTAAAGCAATTTGGTGTTTTTGCCGACTTTATTTTGTAAACCATTCCATTGCGAAACTACCCATTTACCATAATCAACATCTGGTAATTCTACAGACCAAAATCCCATGTTGGCTTTGTATTCTTTTACCATTGGGCCAATAAATGCAATTGTTTTAAGGCTTTTAGAAAGTGGCAAAGTCTGATTTTCATTCTTTAATAAAACAATACTTTTCTCGGCAACTTCAAGCGCCGCTTTTCTGTTTTCAGGATTATTCAAAGCTTTTTCAGCTCTTTTATCATCTGAATATTTATACGGATTTTCAAACAATCCTAATTCGTATTTTTTACGAAGAATACGTTTTACGGCATCATCAATAAGATCAATAGAAACTTTTCCTTCTTTTACCAATTCGGCTAAATTATAACGGTATGCGTTACTTTCCATATCCATATCACTTCCGGCTGTAATGGCAGAAAGTGCGGCAGCTTTAAGATCTTTTGAATAACCGTGTGCCACCATTTCTCCGATAGAACCCCAATCTGAAACTACAAATCCCTGAAAATTCCATTTTCCTTTTAAAATGTCACGCTGTAAATGCACATTCCCAGTTGCCGGAATTCCGTTAATGTCATTAAATGAATTCATAAAAGTGGCTGCACCTGCATCTAAAGCTGCTTTAAAAGGAGGCAAATAGGTTTCAAATAACATTCTTTCACTCATATCAACTGAGTTGTAATCTCTACCGCCAACAGCAGCACCATAAGCTGCAAAGTGTTTTACGCAAGCCATAACAGAGTTTAAATCTCCAAGCTTATTTCCCTGAAAACCTTTTACCCTCGCATAAGCAATTTTAGACCCCAGATAAGTATCTTCTCCGGCACCTTCCATTACACGTCCCCAACGCGGATCACGGCCAATATCTACCATTGGCGCAAATGTCCAGTGAATACCACTTGCAGAAGCCTCGGTTGCTGCAACTCTGGCAGCTAATTCAATTGCTGGTAAATCCCAACTTGCAGCTTCGGCTAACGGAATTGGGAATGTTGTTTTATATCCGTGAATTACGTCCTGACCAAATAATAGCGGAATCTTAAGGCGTGACTGCATTGCTAATTCCTGATATTGTCTGGTATATTTTGTCCCAACAACGTTAAGCATCGAACCTATTAGACCAGCTTTTATCTCCGCTTGTTTATTTGGATTTATGGTGATTGGCCCGGTTGCAGAATTATCGCCTGTATATTGATTAAGCTGACCTATTTTTTCTTCAATAGTCATTTTTTTCAATAAAGCATTTACTTTTTGATCGGTTGTTTCTTGTTGTGCGGCCGCAAAAAACGACACCATCAACAAGGTAAATGTGGTTAATTTTTTCATTTTAATTTAGTTAATTTCAATATAAACCGGCAAGTGATCTGATGGATATTTTAAATCTTTCGAGTCTACTTAAAACGGCATGCTTTTGCACTTTTAATCCGCTGTTTTTAGAAATAAAAATATAATCTATAAGCAAGGTTACAGGCTTGTTGTGTTCAAAATCATTAAAAGTTCCTGATGGTCCAAAAGGTTTTTCTATTGAAACATCTTTTGTATCATCCATTACTTTTTTTATTTCCGCAATTTGAGGCGTATTGGGTTCTGAATTAAAATCTCCCATCAAAAAAACAGGATATTTTTTTGTGTTGAATTCTTTTATTTTTGAAAGAACCAATTGTACTCCTTTTATTCTTGCCTCGTTTCCAACATGGTCGAGATGCACGTTAAAAACCCAAAAAAACTTCTTTGTCTTTAAATCTTTAAAAAGAGCCGACGTACAGACTCTGTTACAAGCAGCATCCCAACCTCTGGAAACTACATTTGGGTTTTCCGACAACCAAAATGTATTTGTGTTTTGTACCTGAAAACGGTCTTTTTTATAATAAATCGTACACGCTTCGCCTTCTCCTTTTTCTTCTCTTCCAATTCCGAATTTATTATAATCCGCAAAAGCAGAAGCTATATCTTTGACCTGATTTGGCGTTGCTTCCTGAACTCCAAAAATATCAGGACTATAAAATCGTATTTGTGATGTAAAATAATCTTTGCGATTTGGCCACCAATTTTCTCCATCATCTGGATTATCCCAACGAATATTATAGGTCATCATTTTTAAATTCTGACCATAAGATGAGATGCTTACAAAAAACACCATTAAAACTGAAACGATAAAATGTAATTTTTTCATATAAAATAATTTTAATCCACAAAAGCTCCAATTATTTAGAGCCTTAATGGAAAAAACTAATGTAACAAAATAATTAATCATGCATTTTACCATACAGTTAATAAGTCTTATTTTAATACTTTTTTACCTTTTAGTGGTTTTACAGCTTCTGAGAATTCTAAATAATTCAAGTTGAAACCGCCATTGTCAAATATTACCTTGATTTTATTTGTGCCTTTTTTAAATTCAATTTCAGGTAAAATAACCGTTTTAAATTTGTCATTTCCTCCTGTTGGAGCAAGCGTAATTACTTCTGACTTTTTACCGTTTTCAATTTCTAAATGAAGTTTTCCTTCTAAGTTTTCGCTTGAATAACGAATTGCTACATTGTATACATTTGATTTTGAAACTTCAACCGTATATTGCAGCCATTCTCCATCTTCAATAAAAGAAACCTGATAACCGTTTGAACCTGAATCTTTGCAAGGCAAAATATCAACTCCGTCATTTCGCATAGCGTTTCCTTTATTCCATTCCTCAAAATTTCCGGTTTCGACTCTGTAATTCACAAAATCTTTGTCTGAATAGGCTTTTTCGTTTGTTCCTAAATCATAATGCGTTGCAGCAATTTTTCCGGGAATAATATGTTTTTTGTATGGTTTTGTATCATTGGTTTGTACTTGCCTGAACATTGCATCAATTACATCCGGTTTTACAGTTAGGTTTTCCATTTTGTAATTATCTGCCATTTTCATCAATGCTTTTTTAGCAAAATCTGCCGATGGTTTTTCACCGCCGTCTTTCCAGTATTTTAACAAAACATCATATTCCGGAATTTTGGTTACAGAAGTTGCTCCGGCAATATTTTCGATTTTTTTCATGGGCCAAAAAGCCCATCCAATATTATTTGTTTCTACTAATGTCAGCGCGTCTTTAAACCAAACATTTGAGTTTTCTCCGCTTTCGCCCAACCAAATCGGAACGTTGTATTGTTTTCTGTAATCGAGCATTTTCTGGATAGAAGCCGTAGTATTGTAATTCCAATATTTGTGAAAACTCAACGCCATGTTTTCATCCCATAAAGGAAAAATGCCGTTGTAATTATTTCCCCAGCAATTTCCTTCAATAAAAATTAAATGGTTCGTATCGACTTCACGAATAGCTTTTGTAACGCGAACCATCAAATCTCTTAAAGGTCCGTTTGAGTTTTCGTCGCAGCCGTTTTTATTCGTTCCGGTAAAATTCCAGTTGGGTTCGTTGATAATGTCGTAAGCACCAATCCACGGATTATCTCTGTAACGTGAAGCAAGTTTTTTCCATAAAGCAATCATTTTTTTCTGATTGTCTTCACTTTGCCATAAAGATTGTTTTGTAGTATCGTAATCTGAAATTGCGGCGTCATTTCCTTGTCCGCCCGGTGCAGCATGTAAGTCTAAAATCAAATACATTTTATTTTCGGCACACCATTTTACCAAATTATCGGTCATGGTAAAACCTTCGTCGATCCAGGTAATTTCACCGTTCTTTTCCTGTTCAATTGGTGGTGTGTATAAGTTGTAATGCATAGGCAAACGAATGGAATTGAATCCCCATTTTGCCAGTGAATCTATATCTCTTTTGGTTATTCCGTTTGCTTTATAAGCCGCATAAAATTCTTTTGTTCCTTCTTCGCCAATGACTTCCTGAATTTTTTGTCTAATCATGTATTGCGGACTTGCAAAAGGCTGTGTCTGCAACATATATCCTTCCTGCACCATCCAGCCGCCAACGCCCAAACCTCTTAATATTACATTTTTTCCGTTGCCATCAACAATATTTTGTCCGTTTCTGTGCAAGAATCCTTGCGCAGAAATGGCAATTGAAAACAACAATTGTAATGTTATAAATATTTTTTTCATTTTATGTTTTTAAAAACATATTAAACTTCATCTATTGGGTTTAATGCATAAAAATTTAATTAAACACATAGAAACATAGATTTTATCATTTTGAAAAAAGTAAATCAAAAAGAAACTCGTTTCTCAAACATAGCTATAAGTACTAATGCAAGTGAAACGCCTTTTTTTTTGAGTTCAATAATTCTATGTTTCTATGTGTTTAAAATAATTACTCCCAACGGGTTAAACTTAAAATACCTACA
>Ga0247804_10000866_pt1 | contig 14028 bp, 3 predicted proteins | sample UWRJL029104C1_FD_181142 | JGI IMG/M metagenome (GOLD analysis project Ga0247804, IMG submission 181142) | Plant litter microbial communities from Arlington Agricultural Research Station in Wisconsin, United States - UWRJ-L029-104C-1 | ecosystem: Environmental > Terrestrial > Plant litter >...
CCGCTTCTTCTGGCCGGGAGCACCAGCGGGCAAGCCGCGCTTGCTCACATCGGACGAAGCTACCGGGCGCGGCCCACGGCCTCCCGGCCCGCGACGGTCATTAGTCGGCAATTCAATCTTACCCAGCACCGTCAGGCCCTTCAGCTGGTCAGCCTTCGCTACGATAGTGCTGGTATCCTCCGGAGCCGCACCTTCCGGAGCAGCAGGAGCCGCCGGGGTCGCTGGCGTAGCAGTAGCAGTTGCCGGCGTAGCGGGAGCCACGGCTGGAGTAGCCGGAGCCGTCGGCGCTACCGGAGCAGCCGTTGGCTGCGTCGCTGCTGGCGTAGCCGGAGCCGCCACCGGAGTTGCCGGTTTCTCAACGGGCTTCTCAGCCGCCACCTGGGCTGCTACCGGCGTCGGAGCAGCTTGCGGAGCCGGAGCAGCCGGTTTTTCAACAGGCTTCTCAGCTTGCGGCGCGGGGGTTGGCGTAGCCGGGGCTACCGGCGTGGCCGGGCGCGGGGGAACCACGCGGCCTTTGCTGTCCAGCTCAATTTTACCCAACACTTTCAGGCCGGGCGCGGCTGGCGCTACGGGCTCCACCGCCGGGGCCGGAGCCGTGGGCGCGGGAGTAGCCGGGGCTACCGCCACGGGGGCGGGAGGCGCTACCGGAGCCACCGGCGGCGCCACGGGGGCGGCTACCGGAGTAGGGGCGGGCGTAGGTTTTGCCACCGGAGTGGGGGTTGGGGCGGGCTTGGGAGCCGCATCCAACTCACTCTGGCGCTTGGCCTGAATGATTTTTTGAGCCTCCTGACGGTCTTGCGCCGAGGCCACGAATTCTTTCTCCAACAAGGTTACCTGCTCACCAGTGAGTTTGGTAGTGGGCTTGTTTTCAACTTGTATTCCTTTCTTGGACAAGGCCGCCACGGCCGTATCCATCCCAATTCCCAGGTCTTTGGCCGCCTGTTGTAGCCGTTTCGGGGTTGCTTCCGCCATTCTTTAGTTGCTCGCGTACGATACGCTTCTAAGTGCAAAGGTATTACATTAAATCTTGCCAGCCGGGCATAAATCGCACCGGCTGGCACGATTTATTACCCTTGCTCTGGCGGCCGCCCGGCCGTCATTGGGCCGCCTCGGCGGCTGAGCCTGCGCCCGCTTCCTCGGTGGTGGCCTCATTATCGGCAGCGGCCTTGCTGACCGCCACGTTGTTTTTCGCCGTTTCCAGCGCATTCTCGTCGATGTCCTCGTCGTTGGCAAATTCCTGGCGGATAACGCGGTATACGTCGTCCACCGTTTCTTCTTCCAACTCCGTGCGGCGCACGATATCCTCTTTCTTCACCGCCAGCACGGCGCGACCGGTGTCGAGGCCGATTTTTTTCAGCTCGGCGATAATCCAGGCTTCGATTTCGTCCGAGAATTCTTCCAAGGCGATGTCTTCCTCGTAGTCGATAGCTTCGCGGAATACGTCGATTTCCATACCCACCAAGCGGCTGGCCAGCTTGATGTTGGCACCGCCGCGGCCGATGGCCAGGCTCACCTGGTCGGGCTTCATGAACACCGAAACCCGGCCGCTCTCCTGGTTGATTTTCATCGAACCTACTTTGGCCGGGCTCAAAGCGCGGGCAATGTACAGCTCCAGGTTGTCGGTGTAGTTGATGATGTCAATGTTCTCGTTCTCAAGCTCGCGCACCACCGGGTGGATACGGCTGCCCTTCATGCCCACGCAAGCGCCGACGGGGTCGATGCGCTCGTCGTAGCTTTCTACGGCCACCTTGGCACGCTCGCCGGGCTCACGCACCACGTTTTTGATGGTGATGAGGCCATCGTAAATCTCGGGCACTTCCAGCTCGAACAAACGCTCCAGGAAAGCCGGGGCGGCGCGCGACAGGATAATCTTCGGCGTGCCGTTGATTACCTCAACGCGGTGAACCACAGCCCGCACGGTATCGCCCTTGCGGAAACGGTCCTTGGGAATCTGCTCGCCTTTCGGCATTACCAGCTCGTTGTCGTCCTTGTCCATGATGAGAGCCTCGCGGCTCCACACCTGGTATACTTCGCCGGTCACGATTTCGCCCACCTGGTCCTTGTACTTCTGGTACAGGTTGTCGCGCTCCAGGTCTTTCACGCGCTGAATCAACGTCTGGCGGGCCATGAGCACGGCGCGACGGCCGAAATCCTCCAGCTTCACCGACTCGGGCAGGGTTTCGCCAATCTCGAAGTCGGGCTCGATTTTCTGCGCCTCGTTCAGCGGAATTTTGTCGAAGTCCCAGATATCCTCCGAGTTGTCGTCCACAATCTCGCGGTTACGCCAGATTTCAAGGTCGCCGTTGTCGGGGTTGATGATGACGTCGAAGTTGGAATCCTCGTCGTACTTCTTGCGAATCATCGTCCGAAACACGTCGTCCAGGATGCTCATCATCGTGGGCCGGTCAATGTTCTTGCTCCGGGCAAACTCCCCGAAGGATTCGATTAGTTCGTGGCTGTTCATAAACGTACTGTCATACTGAGCGGAGCGAAGTAGCAACTCGCGTTCGCGCCGTCTGGGTTAAAAAAATCTGACGAAAGCAGCCGGGATAAGATGCCTCCTTCGTCAGCATGACAAAAGGCTACTTAAAGGATATAACAACCTTCGCCTCCTTTAGGTCCCCAAAGGAATAAAAAGCGGCGGGCAGGGTGGTTTTCTTGGTTTTTACTTTGATGACTTCCTCGATTTCGACGCCCTCGGGTGTGGCGTTGAGCAGGGTTCCGGTTTTCTCGGTGCCGTCCTGCAGCTTGAGGGCCAGTGAGCGGCCGATGTGGCGCGGATACTGGCGCGGGTCGGTGAGGGGCTGGTCGGCACCGGGCGACGTTACCTCCAGCGAGTAGGTAGCGTCCTCGCCGTAGTGCTCCTCGATGCGGCGGTTGAGGCGCCGGCTGATGGTGGCGCACTCGTTGATACCCAAGCCATCAGGACCGTCGAGGATGACCGTGATTTTGGGCATCACCGAGTCGGACACGGTCAGGTCGAGTACAAACACGGCTATTTCGCCGATGGCGTCGTGCAGCATTTCCAGCAGCAGGGTGCGGTCAAATTTGGCCATGTTTTTAGCGGGCAGTGCAAAAAAAGAGGGGACTGCTCGTCCCCTCTTTTCTGGAATGAAATCAATTTCTCCTGCAAAGATACAACATTGGGCGGGCGAAAGCAAGATTTATGGCTACTTGCCGCAGCAGCAGTTGGTAATGGCCTATTCAAAAACAGGTGGTTAACTCCCCTCTACCATTTGGTTACTCAGAAATAATCCCGTACCATTGGCTCACCATTCCTCTCACCATCTCCCTATTTCACAATGCCAAATCTTTTCCCGGGATTTCACTTTACTCAGTCAGCCAGCAGGTATTTGCTGGCCATTATACTTTGGCTGCTTTGCTTATCTCCAAGGCTGGCACAGGATAGACCAACGTTGCGCCTAGCCCCGGTTACTCCCTCAACAGAGCCAGTCATTGTTAATGCTGAAACGACCCACCCTTAACTCCTGGTGCTGTATATAACTCTCCCTCAATGGTAGTGACTTGCGCTAGCGACCGCGCTACTTTACGAGCCAGCGGTGGCAATGGCACCTACACCTGGTCGCCGGACATACAGCTTTCCTCTACCACCGGCGCCACCGTTGTGGCCGGGCCGTTGGCCAACATGCAGTATACTGTCACTAGTCAGAAAAGGAATCTATTTGAGACCCAATGCCCAGGTTACGTTTGACCCTTTGCCAATAGGCTCATCGGCACCGATACTAACTAATAAGTTTTTGAATTATCGTGTGTCAGTCACTGGCTTTTAGGCAATTTATAATGCGAACCCTTCCGTGAGGTATACCTGCTATACTACTTACCCAGCTTATATCAGCGGCACTACTGTCGTATCAGGGCATTCATCATTACAGTCGATGTGCATAGGCTCAGGAATAACTCTGGTAGCGGCTAATAGCCTTAATAAGGCGTACGTGTACGGCTAAGTATGTAGTGTTGGAAGTCCTGGCCTTGAAAGAATAAGCGTGCAAAGCCCTCAATTAAACGTCTATCAGCCCCAACCCAGCGACTGAAAGTGTCACGCTTACATACCTGATACCCCCCTACGCCGGTATTCCGGCAGCCGAGACATCAGTATGGCTGGCTGTTACCGATAATTCAGGATGTAGCCACACGTACGCGGGCTAGCTTTCGTGCAGGCTACCCATTCGTCGCCAGCGACTAGGGCATCGTGCCCTATCCAGATTTGATAACGGGTTCCATCACGCTGTCGCTAACCCAGCCCACAACCGGGCCGGCTATGCCGTCATTGGCAACACCACCAGCATCATCTTATTTACAATCAACATAAAAGCACGTTAATAGGCTGGCGTTACCCGGAGACGGCAAAACACTTATTTACTTGAGGCGCTATCGACAGCGCAGGTGCAGGAGCTAACAGAAAGCACTGGCAACGTTCTGACTTCAGAGGTATTGGGCAGACAACCGGCGTTGGTAGTACGTTGGCGGGAGCGTGCGTCCGATTACGTGCTGCATTATGAGCAAAATCGGTGGGGAATGCTCGCATAAATGAAGTTTTGGCACAGCGAAACAGTCAGAATTCTGCATTCGAAATGTATTAGCGCCGCCCTTAGCGAAATCTTTTTGATACGGGGTTTTTTCTAAGGCAATTACGGGCTGCAAATACTCAACGCTCGTCATGCGGCTGGTGCAAAACCTTTATCATACCGTCTACCATTGTCATAAAATCAATTACTTAAAGTACGAAACCCGCAAAAAAGTCTTATGCAGCGAGCCTGGAACTATGCGCTCAAATAACCTGCAGCACGGGTTTTAGGTAGGCGGGGACTTCTAAAAACGCGTCAATAGCACTTCATTCGAACGCACCATTTTACCCTTTAGTAAAAAATTTATTTTTCAGCCCTTGCATTAATGAAACATAAATCATACGTTTGGCAAAAAAATAAGTCAAGTCGCACTCACAAGCTTTCCAACAACACTACTAAAAGCAAACCTGTATGCGTGTTTTTTACATTTATTCCCGCCTTAGCAGTTTGCTAGTACTGCTGGCTGTAACGATTGGTTCGGCTTTGGGTCAAAGCACTGGCGCGGCTCTATCCCGATTTGACCGGAAGGTGGTGCCGCCATCGCCGGAAGCGACACAGTTGGGCGTCTTTGGCAACGTCTCGCCTGATTTGAATTCGGGGGCGGTGCAATTGGATGTGCCACTGCCCGCCGCGAAAGGACGGCAGCTCAGTCTGGCGCTTTCGCTGAATTATCATTATACCGGCTTGCAGGTGGCCGAATTACCTTCCTGGGTAGGCCTGGGCTGGACGCTGAGTAGCGGCGGCGTTATTACCCGTAGCGTGCAGGGGCTCCCGGATGAGCTAAAGAACAAAGGCTACGCCAGCGGCGGGTGGAGCGCTTTACGCCTGCTGCGCAAGAAGTCGATGGGCGAGTTCAGCGTCCATGTCACCGGCGACCAGCAGCTTGTCGGGCCAGACCAGCCGTTGAAGTCGCTGTGCCAGCAAGTATTGCTGAATCGGCTGGATACCGAGCCCGATGCGTATAGTATCTCCACCCCCTTTTACTCGGGCAAGTTGCTCATCGACTCGCTGGGCGGCATCACCTGCAGCCCGCATGCTGACGTTACCATCAGTGGCGGGCCCAGCACTGGGTGGATAGTGCAGACCGGGGATGGCACGCAGTACGTTTATAGCGCCGCAGAGTGGACCGACGCCTCGGATGACCTATCGACGCCCTACGGCACGATTGCGACGGCCTGGTACTTGTCGGACATTTTTTCGGCAGATGGGACTGACCGTATCAGCCTGTCTTATGGCGAGCAGTCGAGCGGACCAGCTATCTCAGTCAATAGCATTGCAAAAGCAGTGTTGACAAAGAATCGGATTGGCTCGCCCTGCGACAGCCGTCGAAGCTTTTATAAATCGGCGCCGGGGGTATCCGTTAGTGTCTATCCGGTTACCAACACTGTTACCCGGTCACCCTACCTGACGCGCATCACCACGGCAATTGCGGACATTGAATTTGTGAGCGATACGTCGCGCCGGGATATAGCGCCTTCCAACGACCGCACCGTCCGGCAGCTGACGCGCATTGTATATCGGGAGCCCATTTCGGGCGTGATAAAGGCTGAATTCGTTTTAACGCAAAGCTATTTCAATAGCGGGGACGTGGACCGGGCAGCCCGGCGGCTGCGGCTGGATGCGGTGCAGGAAGTAGGCAAGCCTTCGTATCGGTTTGGCTACGAGGGCAATGGTCAGGCCATGCCGTCGCGCCTTGCCAGCTATGCGCGGGACCATTGGGGCTATTATAACGGCTACACGCAGAACCCGGGGTTGCTCCCGAGCATTCCGCCTTATCTGGAGGCAATGTATGGGGCCACCTCTTCCCAGGGAAGTGTCCGGGTGGCAAACGGCACGATGGCGCGGCTGGGTGCCCTGCACGAAGTGCAATATCCTACCGGTGGTCGAACGACCTTCGAGTACGAGCCCAATATCGTCACCCTCAATTGCGGCCCACTACCGTTGAGTCAGCAGTTTGGCGAAGCAGCTGGCATGAATTGCACCCGACTGAGCGTCCGGGCAACAGGAGGCAGCTTTGGGATGGATGCGCACGAGCTACGCTACCAGGCCGAACATGGCGGGGGCAGCACGGATGGCTCTACCCTGCCATCGAATGTGAAAGCCCAGATTATCCATGCTACCAATGGCTTTTACCTGTGCGACTTGCGCTGGGATGGGCAGGCCGCTTATCGGGCCCACAGTAATGCCCTGTGCATTGTCGGCCGGGAGTATGTGCGCACCTCTCTTTGGAGAGCGGAATATGACTCGTCCTCAGCCACCTACGGGGCCACTACGAAGCTGTGTCACATTGATTACACGGTCGGCAACCAATGCCAGACCATTATGACCTCCACATGCGGCACCTCTTTGCACAAAATATATCCGGCCGGCGAGTACATGCTGGTGGCCGAGGTTAGCGCCAGCAATTCGGCCAGCTTCTGGGCCTCGCTGGAAGCCGATATCCTGTACCTGCCCAACCCCAACCCCAACCCCAACCCTAACCCGGCCCCCCCGAGCCCCGGTAGCCCGACCGCCTCACCGTGCTTCGTCAACTCACAGGTGGGCGGTATCCGCCTGCGGCAGACTATGGACTGGACAGCGGCCGGCCAGGCCACCACCCGCACGTATCGGTATTGCCCGGCGGGACAGCCCGGGCAGTCGAGCGGCCAGCTGTTTTTCTTTCCCGAATACTCTTACGTGAATCCTTGCGGCGACCTTATCGTGGGGGCATCGGACGTGGGCAAAAGTCATTGGCTCGATGCGGGTTATCACATTGGCTACGGGCGCGTGGAAGTAGAAAGCAAAGGCCGGCAGGCGGGCACGACGGTACACCATTACTATAATGCGAAGCAGCCCACCAATGCCCGCAACTTAGTGACGAAGGTGGAGGAATTTAACCAGACTGGCAACCTGGTGAAGGAAACCAGAAATGAGTATCGGGTGATGTTTATCGGTTCGGCCCCGGGCTTTCGGCTGTATCAGGACCACGACCTCATTGGGACATTTAACGGCTCCGGTAGCAGTTCCGGGCAGGTTTCTACGCAGCCGTACATCATTGATTCGTTTTTCTGGCTGACTCCGCATACGTACGAGGCCTATTGGCCGCAGCTAACCACCACTACCGAGCGGATAGCCGGGAGCGGCGTGGGGATGGCCCTGGGACTACCCAGCCGGACGGTTCATTCCTACTTGCCCAAAGCCCCCGGCCGCACGACGCAGCCCGTACGAACGGCCAGGCACCTGAACGACGGCCGCCAGCTGATAACCAAAACCCTGTATTGCGGGCAATACGACCTGACTGACACGACCCTGACCGGGGCCGCGCTGGGTATCCGGCAGCTGGCAATGGGAAACCGCATCAGCGTGCCCGTGGAGCATCAGGCCTGGCAGCGCCTGGGAGGCGATTCCAGCGTGGTAGGCGGCGACCTGACCCATTTTGTGCAGGGCCGGCCCCGCCGCATTCTGGCGCTGGCTACGGCGGCGCCGGTGCCGGCCAACCAGTTTATGTCGTCTCACATTCAGGGCAATGCTTTATCGTACGATGCCCGATACATTGAGCGGGTGGCATTTCCACGGTACAATGCAGCGGGCAACCTGCTGGAGCAGCAGATAACGGCCGCCGCCCCCAACAGCTACCTCTGGGGCTACAACGAAACGCAGCTGGTGGCCGAGGTGAAAGGAGCAACCTACGAGCAGGTGGCGTACACCAGCTTTGAGGACGGTGGCATGGGCAGCTTCGTGTATAGTCTGGTCACGGTACCGGACCGGGGCCGGGTGCCGGGCGGCCGCACCGGCAACTGGGCCTATCAACTAAGTCACAACGATGTGAGCCGCGACTCGTTGCCCGCCGGCAACTACGAACTCACGCTGTGGGTCCGGTCGGAACAACCGCCGAGCGTACCGGGCTCCCGCATCAGCACACCATCGCCGGAGGAAATAGCCACGGCGCCGGGTGGCTGGCATCAGTTCCGCTGGCGCATTACCTGTCAGGCCAATGCCAGCTTCGCCATACGTGCGTCGAGTAGCGGGGTATCCAAGATTATCGATGAGGTGCGGCTCTACCCCGTGGGGGCTCACATGACCAGCTACACCTACGACCCGGTGGTGGGCATGACTTCGCAAACCGACCCCGCCGGCCGCACAGCCACCTACGAGTATGATGCCCTGGGCCGCCTGCTGCGCGTGCGCGATGAGCAGAATCGCATTCAGGCTCAACAGGAATACCATTACGCCCGCCCCTAACTCCCATTCCGATGAAACGCTTTTTCTACTCGATTTTCTTTGGCCGGGCATGGCGCGGGCTGGTAGTGGCTTTGTGGTTGGGAGGGCTGGCACCAGCGCGCGCCCAAACGTCTTATAACGTAGTGGATGACCAGGTGGAGCTTCAGGCTTTGCAGCAGTTGTTTGCCGCTACCAACGGGGTCAGCTGGGCTAATACTCAGCGCAATGACCAGGTATGGGTGGCTGGCTCGGGCAGCGGCGGCGGTACACCGACGGCACCGGGGCCAGCCGGACTTGCACCTATCGACTTTTCGACCTGGTATGGCGTAACCGTGACCAACGGGGACGTGACAGGCCTGGACCTGAGCAGAAATCAGCTGGCTGGCACGCTGCCCGAAGAGCTAGGCGACCTGACTGCCTTGCAGGAGCTACGACTAGCTGAAAATCAGCTGACCAAGTCATTGCCCAGGTCGATGGGAAGTCTGACGCAGCTAACAGTGCTGGAGCTTCAGCAGAATTCCTTCAGTTATGCGTTGCCTGAAGGAGCCCATTACTGGAGGCACTTGCAGACGCTCAATCTGGCGCAAAACGAATTCGATGGCGAAGTGAGTGCCCTGCTGCCGTACTGGCCTCAGTTACGCTACTTAAATCTGGCACGCAATCAGTTCGCCGATGCTCTGCCGACGGCACGCGCACTGCCAGTAACTCTGGAGCACCTCGATTTGAGTTACAATAATTTTGCCGGTTCCTGGCCAATGGGATGGGGCCAGTTACCAGCCCTGGCCTACCTCAATTTATCGTCGAACCAGCTTAACGGCGCGCTCCCGTCGGATTGGAGTGATGCCCCCGCTTTGCAGGAGCTGTATCTGACTGCCAACCAATTTGCGGGCGTCATCCCAGCCGCTCCGATGAAAGCGCCGTTGACGATATTGGATTTGAGTAATAACCAGCTCGAGGGTTCGCTGCCAGCGGCATTGCTGCACATTAAGTCACTCACGCAGCTGAACATAGCCAGCAACCGTTTCACCGGAACTATACCCAATGTTCGGGCGGCGGGCAGCCTGCGAAGCTGGCGGGCGGGCGGCAACCGCTTCAGTGGCAGCTTGCCGTTAGGCCTGGGCAGGCTGCCGAATCTAACCGAGCTGGATTTGAGCCGAAACCAGCTAAGCGGCCACTTACCTGACTCATTGTCACAAGCCACCGCCCTCACCGACCTGAACCTGGCCAGCAACCGCCTGAGTGGCCCGCTACCAGCGGCGTGGGCAACCTTGCCGGGGCTGGCACGGCTCGACTTATCGAATAACCAGCTGACGGGCACCATCCCCGCCTTTGCCGGAGCAGCTCAAAGCGGGTGGTTGCGCCTGGCTGACAACCACTTCACCGGCCTGGCTTCTATGCTGTACCTCTACCCGGCTACCATGCTCGACGTGCGCAGCAATTACCTCGACGCCGCAGCGCTGGAAGCCAACCTAAGCGGCCCGCCCGTGGGCGGGCAGGCCCAGCATCCTTTCGAAGTCTACCTGTATGCTCCGCAGCTGCCACGCCCCGCTGATACCGTGGCCTTCCTGCACGGCACTACCCTGCACCTGCACCGGCAGATGGCAGGCCAGCAGGTGCACAACTACCAGTGGGAGCGCGAATTGGGTGGCCAATGGTATCCGCTGACCGGCCAAACAACTACTGACCTGCTGCTGAGCGGCGCTGCCGAGGCCGACCAGGGCTACTACCGCGTGGCCGTGACCGATGCCTGGCTGCCCGGCCTTACCCTCTACGCCCCCTGGATATACGCCGACCTGGTGCCCTACGCTCCGCTGTCCGAAAACCGGCCGGTGGACCGCCCAACGCCTCCTCTGGCCGAACTGGACGCCCCGGCCTGGCGCAATAATCCCGTCGATTCGGTGAATTACGTGCGCAGTTTCATACCGCAGACTGCCCAGACCGACCCCGCGCAGGTGAGCCTGGCCGCGGCTACCGATGTGCAGGTAACCACCACCTATCTTGACGGCCTGGGCCGCAAGGTGCAGACTGTGCAGCACGCCTATAGTCCGCTAGGGCGCGACGTGGTGCAGCCCCATGCCTACGATTCTTTAGGACGCGAGCCGCGCCAGTACCTGCCTTATGTAAGCAGTCCAACCCCCAACCGTTACCGCCCCAATGCGCTCTACGAGCAGTATTATTTTTACCGCGATGCGCCGAATGGTCCGGGGGCGGCCTGGGCCGACGTAGCCCGCACCGGCGTGCCCTACAGCGAGAACTTGCTGGAACCCTCGCCACTGGGCCGGGTGGCGGCACAGGCGGCGCCCGGCGAAGCCTGGAGCATGGCCATGGGCCGGGTAATCGTTCGCGAGGAGCGCCCCAATACGGCCCTGGATTCGGTGCAATGGCTGGTGCCCGCCACTACTGGCAATGGGCTAACTCCCAAAGGGTATTATGCTGCCGGCACCGTTTGGGGCGTAGTAACCTGGGATGAGAACAAACACCGCACCACCGAGTGGAAGGACGAGCAGGGCCAGCTGGTGGTGCGACAGGTCGAAATTAACACCATTAAAAACGCCCAGCACCAGACCTTTACCCGCTGGCTACGCACTTACTACGTTTACGATGCGATGGGCCGCCTGCGGATGGTGCTGCCGCCCGAAGCAGTGAAGGAAGTGCAAGCTCACCAATGGCAAGTGACGGCCGCCGCCGAACGGCTCTCATTCCGGTACCGCTACGACGACCGGGGCCGCGTGGCGGCCAAGCAAGTGCCCGGCACTGATGGCGAAACCTGCCTGGTATACAACCAGCTCGACCAGCCCGTGCTCAGTCAGGATGCCGGCCAACGCATCCGCGGCGAGTGGAGCTTCACCAAATATGATGCCCTGAGCCGGACCGTGCTCACCGGCCTGGTGAAACGGACCGACCAGGCCACGCAGCAACAGCTGCAAACCCAGGCCGAGCAATCCGACCTGGCTCAGCGCCCGAACAATACCCCCGACCCCACGCCCGACAACCTGAATCCGCAATGGGAAGAACGTCGTGAGAATCTGGCGGGCAACTTCCCGTACGGTTATACCCTCGACCGCGCCTACCCGCGCCTGGGCCAACAAGGTTTCGACCAGGGACAGGTGCTGACTATCACTTGCTACGATGACTACAACTTCAACAATGAAGACTACGGCCGCGATGACGCCTTCTTCGACCCTAACGCTGCCGGGCCACTGGCACCCCGGCCCGTAGCCGACAGCCGGGCCATGGGCCAGGTGACGCGCACCAAAGTGCGGGTGCTGGGCGTGCCCGCTACCGCCCCCGGTGCCTGGCTAACGACGACGACTTTTTACGACGAGCGTAGCCGCCCCATTCAGGTGCAAAGCACCAATGCCCGCGGCGAACAGGACGTGGTCACCAACCGCCTCGATTTCGCGGGCCGGGTGCTTCAATCCTACAGCATCCACCACGGTCCCAACCTGCCGGCCACCGGCGTACGGGTGCTCGAAAACCGCAACTACGACCACGCGGGCCGCCTCAGCAGCGTAGAGCAGCAAGCCGATGGTGAAGCACAGCCCACGCCCGTCGTCAGTATGCACTACAACGAACTGGGCCAGCTCACGCGCAAAACCCTGGGCCAGGGGGCGCTGCTGCAAAATGTTGATTACACCTACAATATTCGCGGCTGGCTCACGCATCTCAACGACGCGGCGCTATCGGAAGCCGAAGATTTGTTCGGGCTGGAACTGTGCTACGACCAAGGCTTCACCAACGGCTACGCCCAGTACAACGGCAACCTGACCGGCCAAAAATGGCGCAGCCGCGCCGATGGCGTAGAGCGGGCCTACGGCTACACCTACGACTTCGCCAACCGCCTGTTGCAGGGCGACTTCGTGGCCCGTGCCACGGCGCTCAACACCACCGGCTTTGTGGCCCGCCCCGGCGCTCCCGCCCCCTGGAACGCCGAAGTCAACAACTACCGCCTCTCCTTCGTCAGCTACGACGACAATGGCAACGTGCGCACCCTGCGCCGCCGCGGCCTGCTAACCGAAGCCACCCGCACTACGCCCAAGCAATTCGGCCCGGTGGACCAGCTCAGCTACAGCTACGATGGCAACCGCCTGCGCGCCGTCACCGACCTGGTCACGACCAACGAATTGCCCCGGCCCACCGGTTACCACGGTGCCCCCTCTTCCCTGGCCGGCGACTTTCAGGAGCAGGGCGTACGCCAGAACCAGGAATACTTCTACGACGCCAATGGCAGTCTTACGCAGGACAAAAACAAGGGTATCAGCAGTATTTCCTACAACTACCTGCACCTGCCCACCCGCATTCACTTCGGTACCGGCGCCGACAGTCTGGTGTTCCGCTACGCCGCCAGCGGGCAAAAAGTAGCCAAGCTCGTCTATCAGACCGGTCGCTCCGTACAGCGTACCGACTACCTCGGCGCCTACCAGTACGAGCAGGATACCCTGCGCTTCTTCCCGCATCCCGAGGGCCGCATGCTGCGCCTGGGCCGCTTCCCCGATGGGCTGGTGCGCTACCAGCGCGAGTACACCCTCAAGGACCACCTGGGCAACCTGCGCCTGGCCTACCGCGCCGGCCAGCGCACCACCGCCGAGGCCACCCTGGAACAGGATGACTCCTACGTCGCGGCCCGCGAGCGCCAGCAGTTCGATTCGCTTAGCGTCAGTCCGCCCGTGGCGGCCTACGTCGGCAGCTTAGCCCGCACCGGCCAGTACGTGGCCAAACTCAACGCCGGCGGCACTGCCCCGCAGCCGCTGGGCGTGCTGCGCCAACTGGCCGTGCAAAAAGGTGATACTGTGACCGTCACCGCACCGGGATACTATCCGCAGCCTGTGCAGCACAGCAGCTTCGCTTTCTCGCTGGCTTCGTTCGTAGTCGGCCTGCTCCAGCAGCAGCCCATTGGCCCCACCCCTGGCGACGGCGGCGCCCGCGTGCGGCCCCTGCCCCTGCTCAGCATTGGCATCAGCGCCGGCCTGCCAGCGCTGATACGCCATGGCAATGGTACGCCCCTGGGCTACGTGCGCCTACTGGTGTTTGACCGTGACTCTAACCTGGTCCGCAGCCAGACGCAGCAGCTAAGTGCGGCCGCCGCCAGCGGCTACGAGAACCTGACGCTCAGCACCACCGTGGCCCAGGATGGCTATGTGACGGTGTACGTCGGCAACGAAAGCAACGTGGACGTCTATTTTGACGATGTGATGGTGCGGCACGGACAGGGGCTGCAGATGCAGGAAACCGAATACGACCC
>Ga0247804_10000868_pt1 | contig 14008 bp, 9 predicted proteins | sample UWRJL029104C1_FD_181142 | JGI IMG/M metagenome (GOLD analysis project Ga0247804, IMG submission 181142) | Plant litter microbial communities from Arlington Agricultural Research Station in Wisconsin, United States - UWRJ-L029-104C-1 | ecosystem: Environmental > Terrestrial > Plant litter >...
GAAATAGAACTTTAACAACCACCGGTTGAACTGGATCGCTCCAGATATTTGGGATGGATCGAAAGAGGAAGCGTAAGGCTCGTGTGCTTCCCGGTACGGATAATACAGCTAATTCATTTCTAGGCGAATTGCGCGACTTGAATAATAGGGCTTGGGCTGGGGAGAAAAGTATGTGTTTTTTTGGGAAAACGTAGTAACCTGCGTGCGCTGACAATCTGCGAAGATCTCTACGAAGTAAACAAGTCTCTAGACTCCTCCTTGAAAAAGAACACTGCTTTCATAAAGCGTCTCCGGACTGCTGTAACAGCCACGACCCTCGGAACCTTCCTCCAAGAGATTCGAACACTCAGCCTTCACAAATATCTCTCTGAGATCATTTCTGCCTGCTATGAAGGCTTGTGCAAACTGAAATCGCCAGGAGAAATAGATGCTGGAGTGGAAATTGTAAGCGCATTACACCAGCGTTTTGGTCCTGCAGAATTCACGGAATTTCTTGGTTGGCTCGTGGGCAAAGGACTCGCCACTCCGGAGAAGTCCGTACTGAAGACGCTTGCTGCAGATATTAGGGAGAAGGAGGAAAAAGACCGTATCATTCGTCAAAGAGTTCTGCTGAGGGTAGTTACAGAACTATGGCTGGTGGGAGTCTTGAGAACTCTGGATGATGTTACACGCCCAGATGATGCATCCCGGGGTAAGGATTCGATTTCCGCTATCGCTAAGGTGACCGATGCCAAAGCTAAAAACAGTGTGGGAAAAGGAGGTGGAGCGGAGCCTTTTCCTTTAGAAGTTCTCAAGGATTTGCTTGGGCATGATAGAGACCATGCGAACTTACCATTACTTGTTATTTTCGTTAAGGCCTTTAGCTGGGATATTTTGGGTGTGAAAGAAGCCGGTTCAGAGGGACGAAAGACTGTGGAGGAAGACGGGACTACCAAATCCACAGGATCAACTGAAGCGGATGAGGATTCTTCAGAGGATGTGCCACCTACTGAAAGTACTGTCGACGATGTACCGCTTGCATCCGAGGAGCTTCAGGAGCGATTCCGCAACATTTTAAAGCGATACTTTGAAGATGTGAAAACTCACCTTGTCCGTGACCAAAAGTTGATTGGAAAGCAAGCAAGAAAAGATGCAGAGGCGTATGTCAAATCTGGTCAGGTGTTCGAGGATCGGCAAGCGAATTACGAAAAGGCTGTTAAGGCTCAGGAACGACTCGTTGCGAATGCACAGGTTCTTGCAGATGCTATTGGGGGGGAAATGCCCGATCTGAAAGATTCGGATGACTCTTCTACAATTGGAAACGGAGGAATTGGGCTTGTGAAGACAGGTGACTACTTGAGAGGTGAAGGCGACGGAGCAGGAATATGGGAGGATGAAGATGAGAGACGATTCTATGAGAACCTCGTTGACTTGAAAGGCAAAGTACCTGGGATGCTGCTCGAGGACGGTAAGAAAAAGAAGGTAGACAACGATGAGCAAGTTGGTAAGAAGGTGGATCCAGCAGATGCGACCACTACGACAACAAGCACCAAAGAAGAAGATCTATCTACGGCTATTGCCAATAAGACTATCGGAGCACAAGTCGATGCTTTACTTGCTAGATTTCCAGATCTTACAGGCAAAGAATTGATTGATCAAGCTGCTATCGACTTCTGCTTTTTAAATTCAAAGGCATCCCGTAATCGTTTGATCAAGGCAGTTCAGGAAATCCCGAAAGGACGAAGCGATCTACTTCCATCATATTCCCGACTCGTCGCCACGCTTGGTAGATACATGCCGGATATTACTAAAGGCTTGGTTGATCATCTTGATCAGGAATTCCGCAGTCTTCAGCGCCGTAAGGAAAAGGAGTTTTTAGGGCAAGCTCGACTTGGTAACATCCGATATCTTGCTGAGTTGACGAAATTTGGTGTGGTTCCAGAGCACGTCATATTCCATTGTCTGAAAGTAAGTCTCGATGATTTCTCGAGAATGAACATTGAGATCATTTGTAACTTGCTCGAAAACTGCGGCCGGTATCTCCTGAAGAATCCTGAAACATCGCCTCGAATGAATTCTTTCCTGGAGACGCTCAAGAGAAAGAAGTCTGCAAAGCACATTGGCCAACAAGAACGCATGCTCATCGAGAACGCCGTATATTACGTTGATCCACCAGTTAGAGCTGCTATCCAACAGAAAGAGAGAACACCTGTTGATCAGTACATTCGAAAACTAGTTTATCTGGATATGCACAATCGCAACTACCCCAAAATCCTGAAGCAGATCCGAAGACTTCATTGGGAGGAATCTGAGATTGTCATGATACTAGAGAAGGTCTTTTCGAAGCCAGGAAAAGTCAAATATGGCAATATCCATCTGCTTGCCACGCTGGTTGGTGCCTTGTATCGATACCATCAAGAGCTTGTCACCAATGTCATCGATAACATCCTAGAATCTATTATCTTAGGATTGGAGTCGAACGACTTCAAATTCAACCAGCGTCGTCTTGCAGAAGTCCGATATCTTGGCGAGCTCTATAATTACCGCATGGTAGATCATCCAGTGATTTTTGATACTATGTATCGAATCATGACCTTCGGCCATGGTGAGTACAACAGCACTTACATCTAAAAACATCTGCTAATATTTTGTAGGAGGTGTTCCTATTGCCGGTAAATTAAATCAGTTTGATATGCCCGATGACTTCTTCCGCATCCGTCTGGTTGCAACAATACTTGAGACTTGTGGCATCTTCTTCAATCGTGGGCCTGCTGGGAAGAAACTGGATTACTTCTTGTCATTTTTCCAGGTCAGCAAGCGTTTGACAGCTGTCAGAATTCAGGCTAACCCAAGACAGTATTACGTCTATACCAAGGACCCGCTACCAATGGATATTGAATTCATCGTCCAAGATGTCTTCGCTTTAACTCGGCCCCAATGGGTGTTAGCAACTAATCTCGAGGCAGCAGGACGTGCTTTTCAACTCGCAATGCAACAGGATCAAAAGACATCTGGGCTTGACAAAGTTGTCGAATCGGTTGATGTCGAGAGCGATACCTCATCAGACGATGAGAAAGACGAACCTGACAATGAAGCAGACAAGGGCTTAGCCGAAGATGATTTCGAATCAAACGAAGACGATGTGAGACCTTCCACAGCAAGTTCTTCAAATGCTGGCCAACTGACTTTTGTGAAGCTCGATGGCACTTCCTCTGTCCATGGCACCGATTCGGAGGAAGAGGAATCTATTGTTGTTACTCGTGAAGAGGAGGAAGTGGACCCCGAAGATGAGGCGGACTTCGAGCGTGAGTATGCCAAGATGATGGCTGAAAGTCTAGAATCACGAAAGCACGAACGGAAGTCAACATTTGATGTTCCACTTCCAATGAGGCGAAAGGACGTCGCAGCCTCAAGCGAATCTTGGGCCGATGAGACGGCTTCTCCGACAGCTGCTCCTAGTGGAACAATGGCTTTCTCGCTGTTGACAAAGCGTGGCAATCGCCAACAGGTGTGTAGAAGTAATGAAAATTATTTGGTATTATGCTAAACCTTTTGCAGACCCGCACTGTCGCCCTCCCCTCAGACTCCACATTCGCTATCGCCATGAAAACTCAGCAGGCTGCCGAGCGAGAAGAACAACAACGAATCAAGAACTTAGTCCTGAACTACGATCTCCGCGATGGCGAAGAACAAGATGGTGATTCTCCACTCGACTCTGTTCCCCGCAATACAAATATTTACAATGAAGACACAGGCATCGAAAAAGCCGCCACCGCAGCTAATTATGCCAGACCTGATAAGTCTAGCAATAATCGCAGTGGTCAGCGAGCGAGAAAGCTACAGCTCAGTGACGTCGACTGGTATGAGAACAATCCTCGTGTACATTCTGAAAACATTCCCCCTCTCGAAGTGGAGAAAAGTCAAGACAAGAGCCTGAAGAAGACATCTCACCATACAGCCAATGGCTCTGTTCCTGTTGTACCTGGACGCAATGGCCCTTTACCAAATAGAGGACCAGCAAGGGCAACTGGGCATGGCCGAGTTACACGCCGACAGATTCTGCAAGAACACGCTTCTAGGCAAGCCAGACGTGCAGATACCAAGTAGCTCCTGGTTATCTTTTCGGAATTCCATTCACTTTGTGCTATTATACCTGTGCATACCTATAACGAAATGCTAATTTGAACCCCAAATTTTGGGGCTATAGGAAAGATTAGACAACTAGCTAAGAGCAGCTTCGGAGAAAATCTTGGTTGCTAATAATTAGCCACTTCTTACGCTATTGATACGAATCACTTGAGTTCTGACTCATTAAACCCACCTTACAGGGACTGAGATGACGGAACAGACGAACAGTGCATCATAAAGCACCTCATGTGGATGCCACAGCGCTCCAATACAATCCAATATTGGTAAAGACCACTGCGATGATGGACGGATATGCAAGGTGTACGTATACGTGTGTTATATTGGGGGATGAGAAGAACATTGATCAGTGAAATGTTGCTAGCTGGATCCTGGATGTGGTGGAAAAAGGATGACGGGATTGTTAGGGGGGGAGGTGGAAGTTGATTTTCTTCTCATTTGTCTTTTGCTGCCCTGCGACTGAAAGGTACTTGCTGCTGCTCACACACACTCTTTAGTTTTTGTTATCTGATAGAGGAAGTGGATGCCCAATACAATCCTCAAACCTCATAGCCAGCCATTACTGAATTAGGGTGACTGTGAATTCCTTGTTTCTCAGTAAGTCAAGAATGTTACTAGATTATACATTGTTCCTACTTTTGAATCACTCTTGAGTAAAATATCACATCTCCTATAACACGTTTTTCAGATCATAAATGTCATCCAATAATGTATAATATTCGACCTATCGGTGCAAGCAAAAGCAAACAAATGTTCTCATGTGCTATGCTACGGGATCTGCACAGGGTGTGCACAGCTCTGTTGATGGCCCAAGCACTTCTAAAAAACGTTAGATCTGGGTATTATTGCGGTCTTGTCAGACGACATCACTCTTCGCACAAGATCACCTACGTGTAGTCTCGGATCTAAAGGGAAGCCACCATTGACCGTCTAAACCATAATATCACAACTTGTGCTCATGGCCATTGCTATAAGTATATGTATTGGACTTTGTCACTATTGGGGTGGCTTTACTGAGGTTGTCTTCATCAAAGTCAGGAAGGAGGCACATCAGATCGAAAGGAAATAATATATATGCAAGCAAGCATGCGTGTACTTATCAAGATCCTATTTGAATTTCCAGTTCCTCCAACGAAGCTGGCAGTACCCACTCTTCTATGGATCCCATTCAAGCGTTTGACATCTAGTTTGCGATGCTAATGATGCTTTCCAAGAGAATTTTGGACATTCTCTGATCACGCATGACTGATCACACCCAAAACAAAGCAAATATTGCGCAGAATAACAGTTTCTGAGACAGTTTTCCAAAAAGTTGTAAGGGTTCATGGCGAAGTTACCATGTTAAATTTGTGCCTGGGAAAGCTATATAGAGTCTGAGTCTGCACGCTCATATTCCTGAATCTTGTCCTCCTGGAAACTAATGCCCCGTATGCTCTACTTCTTAGTACTACTCATCCTGACATTGCGAGTGTGATAAAGACTCGAGCCTGAGTACAACAAAGCAATTCCCCTACACTAGCTCTGTTTTAGATGAGGGTTGCTCATACTTCTCTGATAAGGTTATACTATCGGGTGCTATTGAACGAAATAACCTCTAATCAGAAATTTGATTCTTTTGATTTGATCCATACTTTGACTCTAATACATTGAGCAGTTTCGGACGTCTCTAGCTGATACCACAATGATATACTTTGCGTATTATGTGCTGTCGCTAAAAGGATTCAATGATGTATCAGTTATCCAAATCGGTTTCCAAGAGGATCAGTAGCTGCAACCCTCTGATGAGCTTCTGACAAGGCGATCTCTTCTAGAAGAATTTTGGAGAGATCAATTCAAAGAGGCTGAGATAATGCAAGGATTTCAAAGATGCATATAATTATATTGACGTGTCTGTCGGGCCACTGCAGAAATACTTACGGCCGCCCTTGCACAAAGTTTGGTTGCCATGACTCCCTCGTGCCTTCTATCTCCAATCACAAACGAAAGTAATGCATCACATCACACAGAATAAGTACGAGCTATTCTTGACTCCCTTTCCTTAAGGTCCTACCGCTACTTGCTTGGTTTCTTATCAAGCGTTCTGCATTTCTTTGCAGCGAAGTCTTTAGTCTCAACGTACCTCTTCGACTTCCTTTCCAGCCTCGATATCCTGCCAGGCAGTTTAATATGACTTACGACAACTCTCCATGGCCTGCCAAGGACATCGCATATACCTCTATTGTAGGAGTCATTATGATTGCTGCTCTGCTAGAATGGTTCTTATGGCTTGCTGCCTTTCTCTTTTGTTTGGTCAAGGCTTACCAAAAGGCTGAACACTGGTCGGTCAAGGTTATTTCCGTGGTGATCTCCTTACTTTTCACTGTGATCCGGTACGTTTTCATGGGATCCTTTCTAGGCAATAGCCTGCACAAAGAGCTTCACTGACTTGCCGTATAGATTCATGTTTCTTCCTATCATGATCGTTACACTTCCTTTACCCGATGGAATCACACAATACTTTCCGTCTAAGGCTGTGGCTGTTTTTCAATGGATAGGATTCTGGACATTTGCTATTCTTCTATCGGTACCCTGGCTTATTTGTCTTTTCCGGCTGGTTACTCATTCGATTGGACGAAAGAAGAATCTTTCTCTCATAGTGGACGCACGCGCAGCACCAAAGGTTGTGATAGTAATGCCGTGTTACCATGAAGAGCCGGATGTTTTAATCACGGCAATTGACTCGGTGGTGGACTGTGATTATCCTCCATCTTGCATTCATGTTTTCCTCTCTTTTGATGGCGACCAACAAGATGATTTATATCTGGATACCATCAAGAGATTAGGTGTTCCAATTGTTGAAGGTAAGGTATATCCCAAGAGTATGGATGTCGTCTACCGTACGGCGCGCATCACCGTATCACGCTTTCCGCATGGAGGCAAAAGAAAATGCCAAAAGTGCACCTACAAGCTTATCGACAGAGTTTATACTGATTATCAGAAGCGCAACGATAACTTATACATTCTTTTTATAGACTCTGATTGCATTTTGGACCGGGCTTGTCTTCAAAACTTCATGTACTACATGGAATTAAGCCCAGGAAACCGCGGAAATATGCTGGCAATGACGGGTGTGATTACTTCAACTACCAAGAAGCACAGTCTGATCACTCTCTTGCAAGATATGGAATATGTTCACGGTCAACTGTTTGAACGCACAGTGGAGACTGCGTGCGGATCAGTAACATGCTTACCTGGAGCTTTAACCATGCTACGATTCTCATCATTCCGGACGATGGCCAAATACTACTTTGAGGACAAGGCAGAGAAGTGCACAGATCTCTTCGACTATGGGAAATGTCACCTTGGTGAGGATCGATGGCTTACCCATCTTTTCATGGTCGGCGCAAAAAAGGCTTATCAGATTCAGATGTGCCCTTCAGCTTTCTGCAAAACCGAAGCCGTACAAACCTTTTCCTCTTTAGTTAAGCAACGTCGACGGTGGTTCCTGGGCTTTATTACAAACGAAGTGTGCATGATGACAGACAGACGACTTTGGAACAAATATCCCCTTCTCCTGGTGGTACGATTCATGCAAAACACTATTCGAACCACGGCTCTCCTCTTTTTCATCATGGTACTTTCACTTATGACTACAAGCAAAACTATCCATAATCTTCCGGTTGGCTTCATCGCAGTCTCTCTCGGACTAAATTGGCTTCTGATGATATATTTTGGAATCAAGCTGCACCGATATAAGGTTATGCTATATCCATTATTATTCGTCATCAATCCGTTTTTCAACTGGTATTACATGTACACTTCCCCACTGCTAATTACTGGCCAACTTCTAATTCTTGTCCAGGGTCTACGGTATCTTCACTGCTGGCCAAAGAACATGGGGCGGTCCTAGAGCTGACGCAGGAAAAGCTGATACAGCAACCACAGCACAGCAAGTCGTTGAAAAGGCTGATATACTAGGTGATGAACTCAATGTGGTTCCAGAGACTTTCACAGAAGCTCACCATGCAGCAATCCCTGTTCCACTTCAACCTCCGGAGCGCATCGAAGGGCGGTTTGCAGCCGCGGAGAGGCTTCCTGGTGGATGGTATGGACATCCAGACGATTCTATAGCCAGCATTGGCACAGGAGCATTCTTTAACAGTAATTCTGATATTGAATTCCGGCGAAGATCTTCATTCGAAAGCAATACATCCGTATTTATGCCACGACGAGTCGAGAGCATCATGGGAGAAGAAGACCAGAAGAAATACGCATTGGCCCAAGCCAGCCAGCGCATTGCAGGTGGAGCATACATGAGCAACACATGTTCTCCAGGTGAAGGTTGCAACTTTTCCGAACTGGAGATGAGAAGACATAGCTTTGTCGATGCAGTTGATGGAACACCGCCGGGCCAATTCCTACCACCTGTGGCTTCAGATTCGGCTGCCTCGGATTATTTTGAACTTAGAAATCTTCCTATGCCACCAGTAGGCCAGCGTGCTGATCGTCGTAGCAGCCCCTTAGCACGGGCTAGTTTTGAAAGAAGTGCTTCTAATCTCGAGTTTGATATTGAGCTTGCCCAACGGGATACGTTCTAGGTTGGCTAGATCAAAATCTGGTTACGAAGCTGCACTAAGGTACATTTTAGATAGAGCAACACTCATCTTGCTATATGATTTTCTTGGTAGTGACTAAATTCAGTACACGAGATTACTCACTTACAGGCTATCTCAAAATGTGAGACCGAGAGGTTAGCAAACAGCTTTGAATTTGCTGTGAAGTTTAAGTATATTCCGTGCTGGTTGTTGTTGTTTTAAAATTCAAAAGCTAAAGATTCTCACCTTGAAATCACATAACTTTTGAAACAGCTCGTAACCTGAGTATTTAAAGAGGTCGAAGCAATGAAAGGAAAGAAAGCGAAGTGAAGAACTAAAAGATCTTATGAGAGAAGTGCTAAGTGAAAATTGTAATCTGATCCTATTATTGACAATTACATATGCTTCTGTACACTGCTCGCTTGATAATTTTACAATGATATACATTCTATTTTGTGTCAATGTACATTATCCCAGTACCGCCCGCTCTAAATCATCATCTTGGCGCATCATTGTCCTAATAACGTTCACCGTCTGTCTGCAATCACTTTCTACGTGTATTTGAAGTTCCTTCATACTTTTGGAACCAATCGCGGCTTCTTCAAGCTCCATATAAGCTCGTGTGAGATAAATGACTGTGTGGTATTTCGCGTAGTAGTGTGTGGAATGTCTTTTGAGACTTCGAATTTCCATGGGAAGTCGGTTGCGTTGTGGAAGTCTGTGTCGGATACGTTGCCAACCAGTCCAGCGAGGCATAAACATCTTTTCGCAAAGCTCGAACGCAAGCTTGTATTGGCGTGACTGCGCTAGAATTTGGATGTAGTAGTTCCAGTTCCTATTATTGAGCAGAAACCCTTCCTCGAGCAGAGTCTCAACAGTCGCTTGAATATCGCTTATTCGTCCTTGGCTTTGGAGAGATACCATATACTGCGTAAGGATGGTCGTGAGAAATAATTGATGGCGCGAGTACACTTTGGTCTTAGGGCTATCGATTGCCAAAGGAGATAAAGAAGCTTCGACAAACAGAGAACGCTTGCCTTTGATTCTGGCTTGAGACAAGGCAAGTTGCCAACACTCATCCACCCCTTTGAAATCTCTTGCGCGTGATCTCGAGTTCATAATGGCTGACAGAATCGGAACTGGAGGCGCAGAATCAGGCAGCGTGTTTTTAAATTTTTGATAGAGCACTTCGACCGTATCGTGCTGATTATCCTGAGCCAGAACATATAATATGTAACTATAGAACATGGTAGGGTAGGCGATGGTGGGAGGGAGGCCATGTAGGTGCTTTTGCTGTGTTGCTGTAATGTCCTGCGGATCCATCGAGCTGGTAACATCCTGGAATATTTGGTATGCACGTTGAAGTTGTTCCTTGGGAGTGATATATTGATGATCAAGCTGATCCTGAAGATGGGTAGCTTTCATCTTCTGAAGAAGTGTGCTTGCTGAATCTGGCACTCCATGGCGCCTCATACGATTCTGAACTTCGAACACTTTCTTGATTTCACCATTTTGGATGTAACCGCCCATGATAATTGCATAGTGGAAATTGGTGGGTCTAACTCTTGCCTTTTTCATGACCTTTTTAAGAATAACATAAGCCCGATCTGGTTGCTTGACTATGCATAACGCCATCATCAAAATTGAATACGAGGATGTGTCGAGTTCGACTCCAGCTTCTGACATGACATCAAGTATGCGATTGATGTTAGCTGTCTCCCGTCGTAAAGCGTAAGCTGTCAGGAGACCATTCCACATTTGTGTCCGTGGGCCATCTAGTGACATCTTCAAAGCTTCTTGACAGATCTTCTCTGCTTGCTCAAGCTCTCCATTCTGGATATAACCATAAACAAGGCAATCAACCATGTATGTAGATTTTTTAATATTCATGGAGTCTGCAAGACGATAGATCTCGATCGCTAGTTCCAGATCACCAATGATAGAGCAGGTTCGCATAATAGCAGCGAAGGTGTATTGATTAGGTTTGAGAACGTCCGAGTTTAAGATAGCCTGAAAAGTTGCAAAAGCTCCATCGGTATCTTGTGCCTTTGACTGAGCGGTCAAGAGAATATTCCAACAATATAAGTTAGGCACAACTCCATAGTCTTCTCGCATTTGATCGAAGAATTTGATGACGTGTTCCAACTCTCCTCGGCGAGCGTGAACCTGAAGAATCGGCGTTAAGTCTATAACTGTAACTGGTGCAGCAATTTCTAGATTCCCACCCAGGGGCCGCCGTAGAATCTCGAACAACGAGTGAACCGCTTGACTGTCGCTTAAATTAGCAAACGCTGCCATGCACATCTGTAACGCGAGTTTGGTTGGTTTAGTCCATGATTGAGTAAAATCTTCGAGAACTTGTTGCATGCCTAAGACACTTTGGAACTGGCAAAATATTTTAAGTAGTGAATGCAGAGTTGTGTGCGTAAACTTCGAATTCAAGTGTCGACGATTCTGGCGGTAGATCTGAACGGCAAATTTTGTCTTTTTAGAGAGCAATAGGTGTTGTATAGCGTCATTATAAATTCGTGGAGTGTCGGATTCCCATGATCGTAGTGTGCTCATGAGGCTCGTAAATCTAGGTTGATCGATCTCCGGATGACACAATGCTAATGCCACAATTCGTGTTCCCCTTGTAATTAATGTTTGCGTAGTGATATCTTCGGTACTGGAAGATCGAATTCTTCCATTTATGAAACTCACCAAGCCCTGAGTCAGTTGAGGCAGATTTGGGAGTGTTTTGATAGTCTCATAAACATCATCAATGACTTGCGGTTGAAAAAACTGGCTTTCGCAACTGCTAGCCTCTTCTAGCAAATTAAGTGTCTGGGCCCATAACTCATTATTAATCATATAACCGACAAGAAGATTAATGCCCACTAAAGTTTCCCAATTGTCGCACGAATATTTGTACAAGCCTATAGCATCCGCCAGGTTTCGTAGTCGAAGATGTGATTGGATCGCCCATTTACAATCCTCAGAATCCCTCTCATCAAGCTCCATCTGATTAAAGATTTCAACTGATCTCTCAGCATCGATTATTTTGTTTGAGTTAGAAAATAATCTGAAAACGTCTCTCCGCAGCCGCTTCTGGTCCACTTCATCCAGAAGCAGATACTGTGCCCAAGCATCGGAATAATCGCCATCATGGCTCTTTTCCATTACAACTAGTAATGCCTTTACTTGAGCTTGGGATTTCACAGATCGCTGAGCTTCGGCTTGCGTGTGGCTCTCCCAAGAATCTTTCGCGGATGAAGTGTATAATCTTTGTCCAAGCCTTCCCACGCCCGTCCTCGAATGTTTGGTCTCCTGCCTATCGATTCCCCAGCCCGAGTATTGGCGGAGTACATTGATGGTACCGGTGGGATATAAAAAGTCGAGGAGAAAGCCGGCAGTTGCATTCGAGGCTTTATCAACGTTACACTCGTTCGTTTGTTGTGGTCCTCGGACAAGCGCCGCCCACAGCGGCGAGAGCTCAATGTCGACTGCACCATGATTCCAGAAAGAAGAATGCAGCGAACGACGGCTCTTTACCGACTTCCTAGATGTCGGGACGAGGCGCCTCAGACTGCCTGATTCTAAACATCCAGCCGTACGCTCAAGCATGCCCTGTCCGCAAGAAGGGACTCGAGGGACACGTCTCCCAGCTGGCAAGTCTTTATTGGTTACCGAGAGGTACTGAAAGAGAGTCTAAAAGCTACAAAAAATATCAGCTGTTAATTCTATATAGCTGAGTATCGCCTTACAATAGACCATGCTTAAGAATCGATCAGATCAGAGAAAGTCGTTGCCAGATTGACGTGCACATAGACCAGAAGCTTCAAAAAACAAATCAGAGCAGAATTGGCAAAGCTCAAACGGTGGAACAGGGGCCGAATGCGGAATGTGTTATCGTAAATATGGTCTTCTATGTTTACAAAAAAAATGGCAAAATCGTACGCATCACCAAAATGACTTACTAAGCACAGATGGCGTTGATCCTCCAAGGGTTTAGCTTAAATTCCTTCAGGGGTGATACACGCCGAGGAATGGGAGCCGGTTAAGCCTATTCGGCCAATAATGTCAACTTGCATTTTGCATAGGGATTTCATTTCAGGCCTCTTGGTCGCATTGATCTCCCGTACTGGCTTTCACCCCACCAAACTATTCCCCCACATCATAAGGAGGTATTGATTGCTTTGGCACATATCTTTCCTCCACCACTCATCCTCAACTCCGATGGAGGTCACCAAGTTTATCGTCTCAGGACGGGAAAAGGCAAAGGTATTTGGGGACTACTCAACTTATCGAACCCAGCTTTCAAATCGAATCCACAATCTCAGGAAGAAGCTAGGTGTCGCAACCAAAGCCCGCGCAAAGTTCACTACGAAGGCGCCAGTGACTGCGGAAGATATTGGTCAAAACTATGAGTACGTGTATACAGGACATTTGACTTGCAGCTCTTGCTAACCTGCTGCTAGGTTTGCCCATTTGTTGCTTCTTACATCGGAGAGAGCATGGGCAAATGCTATGTCCATGCGAGAGATTCATTTCACGGAGAAGAAAGGAATAACCGGAACCAATCGATCCCATATTATATCCCGGCTCCATAAAGCTACTATCTATGCCAAAGAACTATTCCAGCTTCTGACAGACCAAACAAAAACCGGTGCTAGCCTAAACGATGTCCTTGAATCCCGCGCATATGCTGCTTCTCTTACAGGTGCAAAGGAGTTTGAGAAACAAAGCTGGGAGCCTTGCGTTAAGAACTATTCCGAAGCCAGAGTCATATACAGTGCCCTTGCGACGTCTACAAAGAACACCATCTTCACTGATCTACTGGCAGATCCTATTGATGACAGTATCCGATATGGAGCATATCAAATGGGAGTTCCACGGACTGTTGCAATACCGTCAATAGCTCGGAAGTACTTTGCAGAATCAGATGATGATCTAGTCTCACAAGTCCAGAAGTTGGATCCTGATGTGCTGAGTGAACGACCAACGAAAGCAAAAACAGAGACTGCAACTGCTGTAGCAGGAGCTGTGCCAAAAACTATATCATGGAGATCCCGTACTGTCGATCTAGAAGATGCTTCGATAGCTACGGCATTGTCAATAGTGAACAGTGCTTCTACCAAGCTTGCAGAAACTCTTGCCTCAGTTAAAGCTAATCAAGCGAAGGAAAGAGCTTCAGCTTATGATGAAATCTTGATATCGTCACAGGATGCCGTGGATGCGACAAAGCATGCGATTGATGAACTAACGTCCGAAAAAGTAGGACCAGGTGACAAGCGGATGCAAAGTCTTCAAATAACAAGGACAGCGGT